>Ga0209024_1000426_pt1 | contig 72859 bp, 61 predicted proteins | sample AutmiccommunBRH5_FD_187380 | JGI IMG/M metagenome (GOLD analysis project Ga0209024, IMG submission 187380) | Deep subsurface microbial communities from Mt. Terri, Switzerland - Autotrophic microbial communities BRH/5 (SPAdes) (version 2) | ecosystem: Environmental > Aquatic > Deep subsurface >... | reverse complement strand
GATCTCGGCGCGGGTCGAGGCCTCCGCCCAGTGGCTCGTCTGCGCCGACATCTGCATCCCTGAAGAAGCGAAGCTCGCGCTGGACGTGACCGTCTCCGGTCCGCCAGCAGCCACCGATGGCGCCTGGGCCGGTCGCTTTGTCGAGGCGCGCCAGCACGCGCCGAAACCGAGCCCCTGGTCGGCCGTAGTGGATGGCAGTGCCGACACGCTGCTGCTCCGCATCGACGCCGCCGGTCTCGATCGTGACCGCCTCGGCGACATCGCCTTCTTTCCGTACGACCCCGACGCGGTGGAGCACGCGGGCGAGCAACGGGTTTCGATCGACGCCGACGGGCTGACCCTTTCGATCCCGAGGGGCATCGACAAGGGCAAGCCGATAGCGCCCATCGATGGCGTGCTGGTGGTTGAGGAGAGGCTGGGCTCGAATACCGTTCGGCAGGCCTTCCTGGTCGAGGCGTCGGTTGGAACCGTCGCGCCGCCGCCGGCATCCGTTGCTGGCGCAGTAATCGGGGGCCTGACGTCCGGATCGATCGGATTGGCTCAGGCGGGACTGCTGGCGTTGGCCGGAGGCCTGCTGCTTAACCTGATGCCGTGCGTCTTTCCCGTGCTGTTCATCAAGGCGCTGGGGGTCGCCCGTCTCGGTGCAGGGCATCGTCGTGAGGTGCGGCTGCACGGACTGGCCTACACGGCGGGCGTGCTGGCTACCTTCGGTCTCCTGGCTGGCGGGCTCGTCGCACTGCAGCAGAGCGGCGCGGTGATCGGATGGGGCTTCCAACTCCAGCATCCGGCCGTGATCCTACTGCTCGCGTATCTGATGGTGGTGATCGGCCTGAATCTGGCCGGTGTGTTCAGTGTCGCCGGCGGAGCGAATCTCGGCGCGGGTCTCGCCGCGCGGCAGGGGCATGCCGGTGCCTTCTTCACCGGGGCCCTGGCGGTGATCGTCGCGACGCCGTGCACCGCACCCTTCATGGGCGTGGCGCTCGGGTTCGCCGTGACGCAGCCGCCGCCCGTGGCGATCGGGATCTTCCTGGCGCTCGGGCTGGGCATGGCATTGCCCTTCCTGCTGCTCAGCCTGTTCCCTGGTGTCGCCCGGTTCCTGCCCAAGCCGGGTGCCTGGATGGAAGCGTTCAAGCAGTTCCTCGCCTTCCCGATGTTCGCCACGGCCGCTTGGCTCGTGTGGGTATTGGCCCAACAGGCGGGCCCGACCGGCGTCATCGCGGCACTGGGTGGTATGATCCTCATCGCCTTCGGCGGCTGGTTGTGGAATCTCGCGCCGCGCGGAGCAGGCCGGATCGTCTCGCGCGCCGTCGGCGTCGTCGCCTTCGTGCTGGCGCTGCTCCTCGTGCGGTTTCCCGCCGAGGCTCCGGCACAGGCGGATGCCGTCATCCGTTCGGACGGGGCGGTCGCCTGGGAGCGGTTCGACCCCGCGCGGATCGGCAGCCTGCGCGCCGACGGCAAGGCCGTACTGGTAAACCTGACCGCGGCCTGGTGCATCACCTGCCAGGTCAACGAACGCTTAGCCTTGTCCTCCGCCGCCGTCGGTGCGGCGCTCGCCGATGGCGGGATCGTCCCCCTCAAGGGCGACTGGACGAACGGCGACCCGGTCATCACGCGCTATCTCGCGGAATTCGGTCGGAATGGCGTGCCCTTGTACGTCCTCTACCCGGCCGATCGCGGCGGAACCCCGATGGTCCTGCCGCAGCTTCTGACTGAGGCGATCGTCCTGGACGCGATCGTCGGTCTCACCGCCACCACCGATGGGGACGCACGGACATGAAGCGACAGAGTCATTTCCTTGGGTTTATGTGTGCCGCCGGGCTCGCTGCGCAGTTCGCGCTCGCGGGTACCGCCGCGGCCGGCACTGCCGCCGTCGGCGAGCCGGCACCGGACTTCCAGGCGGTCGACACTAACGGCAAGCCGGTGAAGCTCTCCGACTATCGGGGCAAGACCGTCGTGCTGGAGTGGACCAACCACGAGTGCCCGTTCGTCCGGAAGCACTACAATGCCGACAACATGCAGGGCCTGCAGAAGACGACGACCGGCGACGGTGCCGTCTGGCTGACGATCGTGTCGTCCGCGGAAGGTGAGCAGGGTTACGTGACACCGGTCGAGGCGAACAAGATCATCGACGAGGAAAAGGCCGCACCGACCGCCAAAATCCTCGATCCGAAGGGCGACATCGGCCGCGCCTACGGTGCTCAGGTGACGCCGCACATGTACGTCGTCGACGCACAGGGCAACCTCGCCTACGCTGGCGCGATCGACGACAAGCCGTCGACCAAAGTGGCCGACGTCAAGACCGCGCGGCCGTACCTCAAGGAAGCCTATACGGCCGTCACCAAGGGCGAGACGCCCGATCCGTCCCTGACCCGTGCCTACGGCTGCACGATCAAGTACGCCAGCTGACCGTTATGCGGCGCGGCGGCTTAGCCGCGCCGCATACTGTGGTCTTGGCTGCCGCACTCACGGTTGCCCGGGTACCTGCCAACTGAGGAGTGCCACCGGTAAGGTGTCGAGCAGCGTGTCGAGCTTGATGAAGCCGTCCCGTTCGATCGGCACCTTTTTGGTGGAGAAGGCGTCCGTCACCACTGCACCGTCCGGGAGGCCTTGCAGGGGAAGCCGCATCCCTTCGAAGGCGGCGGCAGAGACGGTCATCGATCCCTCGTCGCTCATGAACGTACTGCACAGACGCGGCACCAGCACGAGCATCCCGCTGCCGTCGGCGAGGTTTCGCCGGAACGCGACGATCCTCGCGCTTTCGCCGCCTTCGGCCTCGACGCCCGAATAGTCGCCGGCGGCGAACAGCTGCGGTGAGGTTGCCCGCAGCTGCAGGATCCGGGCGATGACGAACTGCTTGATGCGGCCGTCGCGCCATTCCCGAAGAAGCGGCGCAGGGTCCCGCACACGCGCCGCCGCCTTCAGGGCGTCGAAACGTGCGACATAGTCGACCGGGCGCCGATTGTCCGGGTCGACGAGACTGAGATCCCAGTATTCGGTGCCTTGGTAGACGTCCGGGACGCCCGGAGCGGTCAGCTTCAGGACGGTCTGACTCAGCCCGTTCAGCGCCCCCGCCGCTGCGATCCCCTGGTGAAAGGCTGCAAAGTCCGCCAGGAAGGTGCCGCTGCGCTCCCGGTCGAGCGCGGCACGCACGAAATTCTCCAGGGCGTCCTCATAGTCGACCTTGGGAGCCGTCCAGTTCGTGCGTGCCTTCGCCTCTCGCACGGCCTTGATCATGTAGGCAACCACGCGATCAGGCAGATCGGCCATGTCTTGCTCGGCCAGCGGCCAGACACCGACGAGCGCCTGATAGAACAGGTACTCGTCGTTGCGGCCGGGGGCCGGTCGGCCGTCGACATCGCGGACCTTGAGCCGGTTGAGCCGGTGCCAGCGCCGGACTGCGCGGCCCCAAGCCTCCGGCATCTCGCTGAGGACGTTCAGTCGCGCCCGCACGTCCTCGCCGCGCTTATGGTCATGCGTGGCGGTCGCCAGCATCGAGAAGGGGTGGTTCTTCAGGCGGTCGGCGTTGAGATAGTGAAATGCCGAGGGGGACACGCCAAAACGCTCAGGTTCGCCGCCGACCTCGTTGAGCGAAATGAACCGGTTGAACCGGTAGAGCGCCGTGTCCTCGAAGGCCTTCGCCATCACCGGGCCGGTGAGCTGCTGGAACTTCATCGCGGCATGGATGACGTCCGCTCGGCGATAGGGACGGCCGGGCTCGCGCTTGAGGTCGGTCGCGACCAGGGCGGCGACGAAATCGAAGATCGACAGGTCGTCGGCTGTCGAATCGCGGCGCGCCTGGGTCATCGCCCAGTTGAGATAGTGCCGGTCGCGTTCGTCGACGCCGTCGCCTGTCACGTAGGTGCGGTAGACCGGAAAATGCGCGATCAGTTCGGTCAGCGCATCGCGCACTCCCTGCCGCGTGAAGTCGCGCGTCGTCAGGCTCTGCCGGGCGATGCGGTAGACCATATCGGTCAGGACGTTCAGTTCGCTGGACAGGTTGTTGCGCAGGATCTGCCGCTTTGCGGCAATCACCATCTCGGGGAAGTCGGACGGGCGGCCCAGGAACCGCTCGTAGATCTCGGTCAGCGGCTCCATGGCGGACTGGTCGACGAAGACGCCGTTGACCAGGTTCATGAACTCGTAGCCGGTGGTGCCGTCGACCGGCCATTCGGGCCGGAGGTGCTCGTGCGGCGCCAGGATCTTCTCGACAAGGAGGTAGATCGGGTGTCGCGGCTGCTGCCCCTGGCCCGCGGCGGTGGCCTCGCGCGGCGGCACGAGATAGGCGGCCCGATCCTGCAGGCGGCGGCAGTACTCCAGCGGGTCGTACAGTCCGTCGATATGGTCGAGACGGATGCCCTGGAGCTTGCCCTCGGCGATGAGCTGGAAGATGAGCCGGTGGCTGATCTCGAACAGTTCCGGGTTTTCAATCGCAAGTCCGGCGAGATCGTTGATGTCGAAGAAGCGCCGGTAGTTGATGTCGTTCGACGCCACGCGCCAATAGGCTATGTGATAGGCCTGTCGCTCCAGCAGGGCATGCAGGTCGCGGAAGCTGGCCGGATCTCCGGGCGTGCCGTCCAGCCGGTCGACCACGCGGTCGATCGCCGCCGCGATGTCACCATCGGATTTCGCCAGGGCCGCCAAGCCATAGCGCAGCGCATCGGCTTCGCGGCGGAGCATGGCCGCCTGCCGGGCACCGCGCGGCTTCGCCGTCAGTCGAGCGAAACCGGCCACCAGCGGAGCGAGCGCCTTGCCGGCGCCCTCCGTTTCGGCCTGGACGGCGCGCAGGATGCGGGGATAGTCGCGGACGGCGATGGGGAAGCGGTGTTCGAAATACCAGACGCTGAACGAGCCGTTGTCGCGGTCGAAGCGCAGCACCAGTTCGCCGCGTTCGAGCACGTTGCCATAGTGATCCCCGAGCAGGGGCAGCAGCACCTTGCCGCGGAGATGTTCGACCGTGGGCGACCAGTTTATGTCGAAGAAGCCGGCATAGGGGCTCGACTGGCCCCATTCGAGAACGTCGAGCCACCAGGGATTGTCCGAACTGCCGATGCCCATGTGGTTCGGAACGAAGTCGAGGATGAGCCCCATCCGATGGGCGTGGAGCGCCGCCACCATCCGTTCGAACCCCGCAGCATCGCCGACCTCCGGGTTGAAGCGGTTGTGGTCGACGATGTCGTAGCCGTGGCTCGATCCAGGTCGTGCCGCCAGGAAGGGTGAAGCATAGACATGGCTGATCCCGAGACTGGCGAGGTAGGGCACGAGTGCCGTGGCGTCGTCGAAGCCGAACTCCTTGCGAAACTGGAGCCGATAGGTCGCCCGTGGCAGCGGCGGCGGGCCTGGCGGCGTCTTCTCCTCGGCCACTATGTCTCTCCCTCCGGCGGTCAGCGCCGTCGCTCTTCGTTGAGTGCCGCGATGATCCGCCCGGCATGCGGATGGCTGAACAGCTCGCCGACGGTGCAGGGGAGGCGGCGCTGCCAGTTCGGATGCTCGCTGCTCGTCCCGGGCAGGTTCGCCTGCTCATCGAGATCCAGGAGATCCTCCAGCTGCACCATCAGCAGACGAGACGGGGTGCGCGCGATGAAGCGGTGGACGGCCTCGGCCAGTCCGGGTGTCGGCTGGTCCGCCGCATCGTCCCCCGGGTCGAGTCCGGCATCGCGCAGCGCCGCGATCGTCGATTGCCGCGTCCGCCTGCGATCGGCGTGGCTGCTGTCGACCCATTCCGGCGTGATCCCTTCGACCACGCGGCCGCGCCAGTCGATGTCGCGACCGACCCATTGCCCGCGCACCGTCGGCATATCGTGGGTCGCGACCGCCACCAACGCACGCTCGGGATACTGTGAGGGTTGCTTCAAGCCACCGTCATCGTTCCGCTCGAAGCTCATGATCCGGTAGGACAGCACGCCGAACCGCTGGAGCGTTTCGGGGAAACCGGCGGGCAGCGTACCGAGGTCCTCGCCGATCACGATGCAGCTGTGCCGGCGCGACTCGAGCGCCACGATCCGGATCAGGTCCTCGAACGGATACTGGACGTAGGCGCCGTCGCGTCCGGTCATGCCGGGCGGGATCCAAAAGAGACGAGTCAGTGCCATAACATGGTCGATGCGCAGCGCGCCCGCATGCCGCATGTTCGCGCGGAGTGCATGGATGAACGGAACGTACGCCGTCTTTCGCAATCCCTGTGGAGAGAGCGGACTAAGACCCCAGTTCTGACCCATTGGGCCGAGATCGTCGGGCGGCGCCCCGACGCTCGCTCCCGCCAGCACGACCTGCGGCCAACTCCAGGCCATGCTGCCGCCGCCGTCCGAGGCGACTGCGAGGTCGCGATAGACCCCGATCGGCATGCCCGCCTCGCGCGCACGTCGATGGGAAACGCAGAGCTGCAGGTCGGCGATCCACTGCAGCCAAGCGAAGAAGTCGACGCGCTCGGCGTGTTCCGCGGCGAAGGCCGCCACTTCCGCGCTCTCGCAGTCGCGATAGGGTTCCGGCCAGGTCCGCCAGGACCATAGATGCATATCGGTCCCGAAGAAGTGCGCATGGAGCGCCTCGAAGATCGCATGGCGCTCGAGGCTGTTCCCCCAGCCCTCACGAAAAGTGGCGAATGCGCGTTTCCTGTCGGGCGATGCTGCTTCGACGAACCGCCTGTGGAGCGCTTCGAGTACAGGCAGCTTCGCTGCGGAGACCGATGCGTAGTCGACGAGGTCCGCGGCGCGCGCCGTCTCGAGTGCCCGGCACACCTGTTCACTCGCCATCAATTCCCTGGCCAGCGGGCAGTCCGCGAACTCGGGTACCGCAGTGACGTCGATGTTCAGATGGTTCAGGAAGATCCGGGAGGAGGGAGAGTAGGGGCTGAAATGGTGTGGATCGGCGGCGAAGCCTGCGTGCACGGGGTTGATGCCGATCGCGGCCGCACCCTTTCCCGCGCCCGCTGCAGCCAGGTCACCGAGATCGCCATAGTCGCCGATTCCCCAGTTGCGGTCGCTGCGGAGGCCGTAGAGTTGGGCGGCGATGCCCCACACGCGTGCATCGCCGACAGCATCCTCGATACCGTAGCAGGTGTCCGGCGTGACGATGAGTGTGGACGTGTCTCGCTCGCCATCCGGGCCGGTGACGTCCAGGGAATGGTAGCCGATCGGGAAGGGGCCGGCGTCGAGTTCCAGAGCCCGCAGAGCCCTCGGGCCGGTCGGGGAAGTGCGACGGTCCGTCACCTGCGGCGCAGTCGCGCCCTCCCATCTCTCTCCGGTCTCGGCAACCATGGTCCAGCGCAGGTCACCGTCGTCGCGCTCGGCGCACCACACGGGCACCGAACAGCGGCCGCTGGTACTGCAGACGATGACCGGCGGCAGCATCCGGGCGCACTCGGCCTCCTCCAGCGCACGGAGACTCGCTTCGGCCGCCTCCTCGTTGTCCGCTACGACTCCCATGGTGCGCAGGAGGGCGCGCTTAGTCTCGGCCGACGCGGCGTGCGCGTTACCCCAGATGTCGTGATAGGAGGCGACGATGCCGTAGCGCTCCGCCAGGCGGTCGAGTGCGTCGGCACCGCTCATCGCCGCACCATCCACGCCACGCTCCACGCGGCGACCGGTCGTCCGCCGGATAAGGCGTCCGCTGTGCCCGGCCTGCTCTCGTATAGGAGCTCACCGGGATCGTCCGCCGGATTGCTCCGGCTCCATTCATCAGGACCCAGGTTCGCCGTGAGTGTCAGCGCACCGCCCGGCAGCCGCCACGACACCTGCAGTCCATTCATTCCCTCGACCGAAAAGCTGCCGCCGCCTTGACCGTCGGCGTTTGCGCCTCGCAGCAGGGGAACGATGCGATCCCGCCGCAGCCGCAGGAGTTCCTTGACGTGGGCAAGCCGACCATTGTGCGGATCGGTGGCTCGCTCGTCCCAGTCGAGCTTGGAAGTCGCGAACGTGCTCGGGTCGTTCGGGTCGGGAATATGGGCCCGAGCAACCGGATCGGCGAACTGTGGAAAGCGTGCGAATTCCCGACGACGTCCTTCGCGCACGGCGTCAGCGAGTTCGTCATGGAAATCCGTGAAGAAGAGGAACGGTCGGCGCGAGCCCCACTCCTCGCCCATGAAGATCAGCGGTATCTGCGGCGCCAGCAGGTAGATCGACGTCAGTGCATGCAGTTCTGCGGTGCCGGCCAGCATGTCGATGCGCTCGCCGAAGGCGCGGTTGCCGACCTGATCGTGATTCTGGATGAAGGCGACGAACGACGTCGGCGGAAGATGGCCGCTCGGCTCGCCGCGGATCTCGCCGTGCCGGTATGCGGACGGATCGCCCTGATAGACGAAACCGGTCGCCAGGGCCTTTCCCAGGCGCTCGACCGCATGATCCGCATAGTCGGCGTAGTATCCGCCGGCTTCGCCGCTCGCGAGGTGCTGGTAGACGTGGTGGATGTCGTCGTCCCACTGCGCATCGTAATATTTCGGCCGGCCCGCAGACCTCTCCAGAAGAGCCGCCTGATTGCGGTCGTTTTCCAGGACCAGATGCACGTGACGCCCCGGCTCCTCGGCCGTCAGCCTGGAGCGGACGGTGGCGGCGAGTTCTTCGAGAAGGTGTTCGGCGCTGGCATCGCGGATCTGATCGACGGCGTCGAAGCGCAGACCGTCGAAGCGATACTCCCGCAACCAGTACAGGGCGTTCTCGATGACGAAATCGCGGACCGGCCGCGCGGCGTAGTTGACGGCGCTCCCCCAGGGGGTGTGGACGTCGGGGTCGAAGAAGCCCGCCGCATAGGCGTTGAGGTAGTTTCCGTCAGGTCCGAAGTGATTGTAGACGACGTCGAGAAAGATCGTCAGGCCGCGGGCGTGGGCTTCGTCTACGAGCCGCTTCAGATCGTCCGGCGTGCCGTAGACGGCGTCGGGCGCGAAGTGAAGCACGCCGTCGTAGCCCCAGTTGCGCGTCCCGGGAAAATCGGAGATAGGCATCAGTTCAACGGCCGTGACGCCGAGGTCCACTAGGTGGTCGAGACGCTGTCGAACGCCTTCGAAGGTTCCTTCCGCGGAGAAGGTGCCCACGTGCAGTTCGTATAGGACCGTCTCTTCCCAGGGCCGCCCCAGCCAGTCGGGGGTGGACCAGACATAGGATCCGGGGTCGACGACCATGCTTGGGCCATGGACATCCTCGGCTTGCCGGCGGGATGCCGGGTCGGGTACGCGCAGGCCGTCCGGGAGGACGAAGGAATAGCGGCTTCCGGTTGGGGCGCCGTCGCTCTTGGCCTCGAACCAGCCGTCGGCGAGTTGTGTCATCGCGATCGGCGCTCTCCCGTCGATCTCGATGCCGATCTTCTCGACGGAGGGTGCCCATAGCCGAAAGCGGGTGCCGCCGTCGGCGCCGACATGCGCGCCGAACCTCATGTCGTGGATGAACCGGTTCTGCATCTGTGGCTCCGTCACGCTCGCTCTTCGGTCAGGACACGTCCATCCAGGCGAATACTTGAAGCGACCGACCGGGTACGTCGTACGCGGCCTCGTCCTGCCCAGCGTCGGCATCGACGTCCGGGCGGTCCGTATCGAACAACCGTCGCCATGCCCCGGCCGTTCCCAGGCGCGGAAGTCTGAACGGCACCGCCTCGTGATGGGAGTTCATCACCAGCAGGAGAACCTCGGGCAGGTCTTCGCCCGCCTCCTGGCGCGTCTTCTCGTCGACCTCGCCGTTGAGGAGGACCCCTATGCAGCGGGCGTGCGAATCGCGCCACTGCTCGTCGGTCATCTCCTTGCCGCTAGGCGCGTACCAGGCGATGTCCTTGATGCCGTTGCCGGGCATCAGGTTGCCGTGGCGGAAGCGCGGGTGGCGCAGAGCCGGATGCATCCGTCGAAACGCGATCAGCCGCTTGGCGAAATCGAGAAGGCTGCTGTCCTTTTCACCGAGCGCCTTCCAGTGAACCCAGCTGATCTCGTTGTCCTGGCAGTAGGCATTGTTGTTGCCGTGCTGCGTGCGGCCGAACTCGTCGCCGGCGAGCAGGAACGGCGTGCCATGCGCGAACATCAGGGTGGCGAGCATGTTGCGCTTCTGCCGCTCGCGGAGTTCGACGATGGCCGGGTCCTTCGTCGGACCCTCGACCCCGTGATTCCAGCTGTAGTTGGCGTTGTGGCCGTCCTGGTTGTTCTCGCCGTTGGCCTGATTGTGCTTGTCGTTGTAGGAGGCCCAGTCGTTCAGCGTGAAGCCGTCGTGCGAGGTGATCTTGTTGACGCTGGTCCACGGACGGCGACCACGATGGTCGAAGATGTCGGCCGAGCCGGCCAGACGCGCCGCCACCTCCGGCAGCATTCCGTCGTCGCCCTTCCAGTAGCGGCGGACTGCATCGCGGAACTTGTCGTTCAGCTCGACCCATCCGGGTGGAAACTGGCCCAGCTGGTAGCCGCCGGGACCGATGTCCCAGGGCTCCGCGATCAGCTTGACTTGGCTGAGCACCGGATCCTGTCGCACGGCGTCTAGGAAGCCGCTGCCTTGGTCGAAGCCGTGCGGTTCCCGCCCGAGGGTCGCGGCGAGGTCGAAACGGAAGCCGTCCACGTGCATCACCTCCACCCAATACCTCAGAGAATCGAGGACCATCTGAAGCACCCTGGGATGGCTCAGGTTGAGGGTGTTGCCACAGCCGGTGTCGTTGATGTGATAGCGGGGATTGTCCGGGAGCAGACGGTAGTACGCACCGTTGTCGATGCCGCGGAAGCTGAGGGTCGGACCCTGCTCGTTTCCCTCGGCCGTGTGGTTGTAGACGACGTCCAGCAGCACCTCGATGCCGGCATCGTGAAACCGCCGGACCATCGTCTTGAATTCGCGGGAATCGCCATTGCTCAGATAGGACGGCTCCGGGGCGAAGAAGCCTATGGTGTTGTAGCCCCAATAGTTCCGCAGGCCGTTCCCCACGAGATGCCGGTCGTCGACGAATGCGTGGACGGGCATGAGCTGTACCGCCGTCACGCCCAGGTCGACCAGGTAGTCGATCACCGGGTCGGTCGCGAAGCCGGTGAACGTTCCGCGCAACCGCTCCGGGATCATCGTGTGCAGCTGCGTGAAGCCGCGCACGTGGACCTCGTAGATCACGGTCTCGGACCAGGGGGTCCGGGGATGCCGGTCGTCGCCCCAACTGAAGGCGGGGTCGACCACGCGGCATTTCGGCATGCCCGACGCGCTGTCGCGACGATCGAGCGACAGGTCGCGGCGTTGGCTGCCGACATGGTAGCCGAAGTGCGCGTCGCTCCAGCGCACCGAGCCGTGCAGTTCGCGGGCATAGGGGTCGATCAGCAGCTTGCGCGGATTGAACCGCAGCCCTTCCGCGGGCCGATACGGCCCGTGGACGCGATAGCCGTAGAGCTGCCCCGGGCCGACTTCCGGCAGATAGCCGTGCCATACCTCGTCGGTATATTCGGGCAGCGCGATGCATTCGGTCTGCCGCCGGCCGCCGGGGTCGAACAGGCAGAGTTCGACCTTCGTCGCACGGCCGGAGAACAGGGCGAAATTAGTGCCGGCGCCGTCCCAGACGGCGCCGAGCTGGTTGGGAGATCCGGGTAGGATTCGACGGCGGTGGCGGGGCATATGGTCTCGTGCATGCGGCTGGAGGGAGCATTGGCCCGCCGCGGCATGCGGCAGCCTTCCCCTCCGGGAGACTAGTCGAGGACAGGTTATCCCGGCTGACGCTCAAGCCAGAGCGTGGCGAGTGGCGGGAGCGTCAGATTGAGCGAAAACGGCCGTCCATGAGCCGGTACGGACTCCGCCATCACGCCTTCGCCGTTGCCGACGCCGCTGCCGGCATATCCGCCGAAATCGGTGTTGATCGCCTCGCGATACCAACCGGGCTGCGATACGCCGATGCGAAAGCCATGCCGGGGAACCGGGGTGAAGTTGGAGACCACGACCACCGTCGCTTCAGGGTCTTCGCCCCGCCGGATGAAGGCGATCACGCTGTTGTCGCTGTCGTTCGCCTCGATCCACTCGAAGCCGTCCGGGCTGCAGTCCAGTTTGTGCATCGCCGGCGTGGCGCAGTAGGTGAGATTGAGGTCGCGCACCAGCGACTGGATACCCTTGTGGCGCGGGTCGTCGAGCAGGTGCCAGTCCAGGCTGGCATTGTGGTTCCACTCGCGCTCCTGCCCGAATTCGCCGCCCATGAACAGCAGCTTCTTCCCGGGATGGCCCCACATGAAGCCGTAATAGGCACGGAGATTGGCCGCCTTCTGCCAATCGTCTCCCGGCATCTTGTTGATCAGGGACCCCTTACCGTGCACGACCTCGTCGTGACTGAGGGGCAGCATGAAGTTCTCGCTGAAGGCGTATAGCAGCCCGAACGTCATGTCGTGATGATGGTAGCGCCGGTAGACGGGCTCCTTGCTCATGTAGCGGAGCGTGTCGTGCATCCATCCCATGTTCCATTTGAAGCCGAAACCGAGCCCACCGAGATAGGTCGGGCGGGACACGCCGGGCCAGGCGGTCGATTCCTCGGCAACGGTCATTGCACCGGGGTGGGAGCCGTAGGCGAGTTCGTTCATGCGCTTGAGGAAGTCGATCGCCTCCAGATTTTCCCGTCCGCCATACCGGTTCGGTACCCACTGGTCGTGCGACCGGCTGTAGTCGAGGTAGAGCATCGATGCCACGGCATCGACCCGAAGCCCGTCGAGGTGGTAGCGGTCGAGCCAGAAGAGCGCGTTGGCGTGCAGATAGTTCCGCACCTCGTTGCGCCCGTAATTGAAGATCAGGGTGTTCCAGTCCTGGTGAAATCCCTGGCGGGGGTCGGAATGCTCGTAGAGATGCGTTCCGTCGAAGCGGGCCAGCCCGTGGGCGTCCGTCGGGAAGTGACCCGGGACCCAGTCCAGCAGCAGCCCGATGTCCTCGGCATGGCATCGGTCGACGAAGGCGGCAAAGTCTTCGGGGGTGCCGAACCGGCTGGTCGGCGCGTAAAGACCGACGGGTTGGTAACCCCAGGATCCGTCGAACGGGTACTCGGTGATCGGCAGAACCTCGATGTGCGTGAAGCCCATGTGCTTCACGTAGGGGATCAGCCGGTCAGCGAGTTCCCGATAGGTGAGGTAGCGATTCCCGTCGTCCGGCGAGCGCATCCAGGAACCGAGATGGCACTCGTAGATAGAGATTGGCGCGTCGGTGCCGGTCCGTGCCTGCCGGTGCCTCATCCACTCCGCGTCCGCCCACTCGTGCCTCGGCATCCCGTGAGTGACCGACGCAGTTCCCGGCGACTGCTCCATCAGGAAGGCGAGGGGGTCCGCTTTCAAGGGCAGCATGTGCCCTCCCGCACCGCGGATCTCGAATTTGTATGGTTCGCCGCGTCCCACGCCCGGGACGAACAGTTCCCAGACGCCACATTCGACGCGGCGACGCATCGGGTGCATGCGCCCGTCCCAACCGTTAAACGCCCCGACGACGCTGACGCGTTCGGCGCTCGGCGCCCAGACGGCGAAGCCGGTGCCCTCGGCGCCGTCCAGCGTCATGGGGTGGGCGCCGAGCCGGTCATGCAGATGCTGATGGTTGCCTTCGGCGATCAAATAGACGTCCGTGTCGCCGAGCAGGGCCGGGAAGCGGTAGGGATCTTCGACGTCCTCCGTCACCCCACCCTTCTCGATGCGGAAGGCGTGACTGAAGCGGCCACGCTGGCCGGTCGGACCAGCGAAGAAGCCCTCGTCGCGGACCCGCGGCAGTTCGGCCAGGGCCTTGCCGTTCTTTCTGTCCGTTACCCAGACGCGATCCGCCGACGGCTGAAAGGTCCGGACTACGACACTCTTCCCGCTGCCGTGCATCCCGAGCACGCTGAAGGGGTCGCCATGCGTCGCGGCGATGATCGCGTCGATGTCGGCTTCTGTCTTATCCATTTCCGCTCCTTGCGGCGGCATCGTCCAGGACTGAGGCGAGCCCTCGTACGGGAATGCCGAGCCACCCGGGCCGGTTCGCTGCCTCGTACCGAATTTCGTAGAGGGCCTTCTCCAGAAGGAAGAGGTGCATGAGCCGCTGCGCCGCTTCTTCGTCGGCTGGCCAGCTTGGAACGCCTTCCATCTCCGCCTTGTAGGCATCCAGGAATGCGGCACAGGCCGCATTCCGCCACGCCATCGCTTCCGGCAGGGCACGTGCGGCGGATTCCTTCTCCAGTTCGCCGAGGCGCATCGTCGCCGCCCATGCGGCGTAGTCGAAGGATCGAAGCATCCCCGCGACGTCCTTCGCCGGGGAACCCTTCGCCCGACGTTCTTCCAGCGAGCGTGCCGGCTCCCCCTCGAAGTCGAGGATGTGGAAGTCGTCCTTCACGACCAATACCTGACCGAGATGGTAATCGCCGTGCACCCGGGTCTTGGCACAGTCGGGGAGGTCGTGGACGAGCCGGTCGATGAGCGCCAAGCACTCCTCGCGCCGCGCCGTGACAGCTTCGATCTGGACCCTGTCCGCCTCATCCGCGTTGGCTCCGGCCCTTGCCAGTGCGTCGAAAACGCCGCCGGCTTCGTCCCTGATCGCGTCGCGGAGGCGATGCAGATCGTCTCGCGTCAGCGGCTCCCGCGCGAAAGCGGGATCGTCGGTGTCTATGGCCAGTGCGCGGTGAAGCTGCCCCGTGCGCAGGCCGAGGGTCGCCGCCTGGGTGAGGTAGACACCGTGGAGTTCCTCGATCGGCAGATTCTCCATCGCGTCGCCCGGCAGAGAGCGTTCCTCGAGGAAACGCACGAGATAGTCGACGGTATAGGTCCAGCCATCGCCCTGGTTGTAGAGGAACCCCTGCATGATCCCGAGTGCGGATGTCTCTCCGTTATCGGGAACGTGCTCGATCGATCCGAGATAGGCGGGGGTGTTCTGGAAGCCTGCGACCTCGGTGAGGAACCGGCTGACCTCGAGCTCCGGGTGGATACCGGGCGACAGTCGCCGGTAGACCTTGATGACGCCCTTCTCGCCGATGATGACGGAGGAGTTGCTCTGCTCGGCACCGATCCTCCGCGTGGAAACGTCGGCGGGCAGCTCCATCGCGCGGAGAGCATCCGTTGCCGAGAAGCGAATGACGCCAGACGATGCGGGTATCTCGCGACCCTCGCGCATGGCTTCGACCAGCGAAAGGGCGAAGCGGTCATCGGCGAGCGCATCATAGATGGGCCCGGTCACACGGCCGCGTCGTCCCTTGGCGACCGTATAGGGGAACAGCGGCGATGACGGGGACAGGGCCTGTTCGTCGGGCGACGACGCAAGCGGGACGAAATAGCGCTGCCTGTCGCCCTTCTTGGTCGTGACGTCGGCCTCGACCAGGAGATAATCGCCGTGCTTGGTTTCGAACACTGCCGCATTGGCGCGCTCGACACCCGCGATCCCGACTTCCTTCGCCGCGAACCAGCGCTGCTTCGGCAGATAGTTGGGATAGACGTCGCGGAACAGGGCCGCCGCCTCGCGGCCTTCGGCAATCGACCGCATCCCATCGCGCATGACGAGCGTCACGAACTCGGGCAGCGGTTCGGGCACGGGTTGGTGCCAATGCGGCACCACCTCCTCATCCGCCAGAAGAAACCAGTAGAAGCCGTATCCGTCGAGCGTCAGCAGGTAGGTCAGGTCGCCGACCGGCGGAAAGTGCGAGCGGCCGAGCAACTCGATCGGGACGCGGCCCCTGAAGCGCGAGAGATCAAGTTCGACGGCTTGCGCGGCACGCGACAGGTTGACGACGCACAGGATCGCCTCGCCCTCGTATTCCCGGAGGTAGGCGAGAATCTTGCGGTTGCCGGGATACAGGAAGTTGAGCGCGCCGCGGCCGAAGGCTTGGTGCATGCGCCGCGCAGCGATCATGCGGCGCATCCAGTTCAGCAGCGACGAAGGGCTGCGCTGCTGGGCCTCGACGTTGACAGATCCGAAGCCGTAGATCGGGTCCATGATCGCGGGGAGGTAGAGGCTCGCGGGGTCCGCGCGCGAAAAGCCGCCGTTCCGGTCCGGGGACCACTGCATAGGCGTGCGGACGCCGTCCCGATCGCCAAGGAAGATGTTGTCGCCCATGCCGATCTCGTCGCCGTAATAGATGATCGGCGTGCCCGGCATGGACAGCAGCAGGCTGTTCATCAGCTCGATCTTGGCGCGGTCGTTTTCCAGCAGCGGTGCCAGCCGGCGACGGATTCCCAAGTTGATGCGGGCTCGCCGGTCCACAGCATAGAAGTTCCAGAGATAGTCGCGCTCCTCGTCCGTAACCATTTCGAGCGTCAGCTCGTCATGGTTGCGGAGAAAGATCGCCCACTGGCAGTTCTCGGGAATCTCGGGCGTCTGGCGCATGATGTCGGTGACCGGATGCCGGTCTTCCTGCGCGATCGCCATGTACATGCGCGGCATCAGCGGGAAATGGAACGCCATGTGGCATTCGTCTCCCTGGCCGAAGTACTCCTGCGTGTCCTCGGGCCACTGGTTCGCTTCGGCGAGCAACATCCGATCCGGATGCTTGGCGTCAAGCTCGGCCCGGAAGGTCTTCAGGATCGCGTGCGTCTCGCGCAGATTCTCGTTGTTCGTTCCCTCGCGCTCGACGAGGTAGGGCACGGCGTCGAGGCGCATGCCGTCGACGCCCATGTCGAACCAGAAGTGCATCACGTTGATGATCGCGCGAAGCACGGCCGGATTGTCGAAGTTCAGGTCGGGCTGGTGCGAATAGAAGCGGTGCCAATAGTAGGCCTTGGCCACCGGATCCCACGTCCAGTTGGACGACTCCGTGTCCAGGAAAATAATGCGCGTCTCGGGGTACTTCTGATCCGTGTCGCTCCAGACGTAGAAGTTGCGGTGATTGGATCCGGGCGCCGCATTACGCGCTCGCTGGAACCACGGATGCTGGTCCGACGTGTGGTTCACCACCAGTTCGGTGATGACTCGCAGGCCGCGTACGTGGGCTTCGCGGATCAGGCGCCGCAGGTCCCGCATCGTGCCGTAGCGCGGGTTGACGTCGCGATAGTCGGCGATGTCGTAACCGTCGTCGCGTAGCGGGGACGGGTAGAAGGGCAGCAGCCAGATCGCCGTCACGCCCAGGTCGCGCACATAGTCCAGCTTCTGGATCAGCCCCGAGATATCGCCGATGCCGTCGTTCGTCCCGTCGAAGAACGCCTTGACGTGCAGCTGGTAGATAATGGCGTCCTTGAACCATAGTGGGTCGCTGCGATCGAGCATCGCCGGTGTCGCTTTCATCTTCGGAAGTTCCATGTTCGCTTAGAGCCCCGGCGGCCTGATACGCCAGACGGCGCACGGATTGACGGCGGGATCGAGCCAGACCTGCTGTACCTTGCCATCCCAGGTGAAACGGTGGCCGGTGAGAAGATCCTCGACTTCCACCCGGCCGTTGTCGGGCAGGTTGAACTCCCAGAGAGGCACCTCGAAGCTGGCGCCCTGGGGATGCTCCTGGTCGAGGTTGACGGCAAAGAGCAGGAAGTTGTCCATCGCCGGCGTGGACTTGCCGTAGACGAGAATGTTGTCGTTCCAGGCGTTGTAGAACCGGACGTTCACGTGGTCGTGCAGCGCCGGGTTCTCGCGCCGGATATGGTTCAGGCGCGTGATGAAGCCCCGAATGTTGCCCGGCCGATCATAGTCCCACGCCCTGATCTCGTATTTCTCGGAGTCGAGATACTCCTCCTTGCCCGGGACAGGACGCCCCTCGCAAAGTTCGAAGCCGTTATAGAGCCCGTAGACGCCCGAGAGCGTCGCCGCGAGCAGCCCGCGCACCTTGAAGGCCGCCGGCCGGCCGGTCTGCAAGTAGGGTGGGTTGATGTCCGGGGTATTGGCGAAGAAGTTCGGCCGGTAATACTCGCGCGCCTCGGTCTGCGTGAGCTCGGTGAGATACTCGATGATCTCCGACTTCGTGTTGCGCCACGTGAAGTAGGTGTAGGACTGGGTGTAGCCGAGCTTCGCCAGTCGCTTCATCATCTTCGGCCGAGTGAACGCTTCGGCCAAGAATATCGTGTCCGGGAACCGTGCCTGCACGTCGGCTATCATCCACTCCCAGAACGGCAGCGGCTTCGTGTGCGGGTTGTCCACGCGGAACATCCGCACGCCCTGCTCGGCCCAGAACAGCACCACGTCGCGTAGCGCGTACCAGATCGACGGCAGTGCGCCGCGGTAGAAGTGGACATTGACGATGTCCTCGTACTTCTTCGGCGGATTCTCGGCGAACTTGATGGACCCATCCGGCCGCCAGTCGAACCATTCCGGGTGTTCCTTGAGCCAGGGATGGTCGGGCGCGCACTGGATCGCGAAGTCCATCGCGATCTCCAGCCCGTGCGCATGCGCGGCGGCAATCAGCCGGTGGAAGTCCTCCATCGTCCCCAGTTCGGGATGGAGGGCGTCGTGCCCGCCCTCCTCGGAGCCGATGGCGTAAGGGCTGCCGGGATCGCCCGGTCCCGCCTTCAGGCTGTTGTTGCGGCCCTTACGGTTCTTGCGGCCGATCGGATGGATGGGTGTGAAGTAGAGGACGTCGAAGCCCATGTCTCGGACATAGGGAAGTTTGCGGATGACGTCGTCGAACGTGCCATGCCGGTTGGCGTCGTCGCTCTGCGAGCGCGGAAACATTTCGTACCACGCCGAGAAGCGGGCTGCCGTGCGGTCGACGATGACGCCGTGCGTCACCGGATGGCGCGACAGGTTCGTCCGGGGGCCGGCGGCGGTCATGGCTGCGGCGAGTTCATCGGACATCAGTGCCGAAAGGAGGCGACCCTCATCGGTGCCGGCGCGCTTCAGGAGGTCGAGCGGCAGATCGAAGGCACCGTTGCCGCCGGAAGCCTTGATGGCACTATCGACCAGTCCTTGGCCCTCGGTGAGCTCCAGCGAGATGTTCTGGCCGGCGCCGTGCTTCTTGCTGACCTCGTCCCGCCAAGAGGCGAAGAGATCGCGCCATGCCTGCACCACATACTCGTAGCGGCCGTTGCAGGTGAGCGGAATCGCGCCGCGCCACCGATCGTTGTCGACATGCGTCATCGGCGCCTCGGACCAATCATCCGAACCGGCGGCGCGATAGCGGACGCTGGCGGCGATCTTGTCGTGACCGTCGCCGAAGATGTCCGCCTCGACCACCAGCGTATCGCCCACGACCCGCTTTACAGGGAAGCGGCCACCGTCGAGTTCCGGCGTTACCTTCTCGATGGCGATGCGATCGGCGGCGAGCGCGAGAAGTGCTTTCGCCGCTTCGGCATCGTCCACCTTTCCGCCGGAGGCGGCCGTACTGGCCTGCGAATGGAAGAGGCGTGCCTGGAGCGGCCGCAGCGTCACCGTGGATCCTGGTGGAACGGCGCCTCCGATACAGTCCGGGTCTGCTTCGACGAACGCGCCGAAACGGCCGCCTGTCGCGGTGATAAGCGGCCCGATCTCGATGCCGTGCTCGCGTCCCGGATCGGCGTTCAGCAGGAGCAGGGTCGCGTTCGTGGCGATGCGCGCGTCCGGAGCATCGAACCGCGCCAGAGCGAGCACGGGGGCGTGCGGAGCGCTCACTCTCAGCTGCAGACCTTCGGTGGTCAGCGCCGGGATGTCGCGCTTCATCGCGTTGGTCGCCGCTATGAAGCCGGTAAGGTCGAGCCGAGGCTTCGCTGCTTCCCATTCCCAGTCCGCCGGCCGGGACTCCACCACGTGAAGGCGCTTGGCGAACCCGTATTCGAACCCCATCGGCATCATGACGGCGCTGGAGAAACAGGCGGCGAAGCGATAGCGCAGCCGGTATGCGGCCTCGAGTTCCTCGACGCCCATGCCCTGGAGTTCATGCGCCAGGCGATCGGTGTCGTGACTTTCCGGAAAAGCGATGGTCGGCGCGATGTAGCGATACTGATCGTACTGGTCCAGCAGCCAAGGTGAGGAGAAATCCCACCACTTGGCACTGTTGAACAGCATGTCGAAGCCGGCATCGGCGAGTGCCAGCGCCTGATCGGTCGTGCAACCCAACGTCTCGGCTGCGAACAGCGTCCCGGGCACCGCGCCGCGCACCCGCTCGATCAGCGCACGCCAGAAGTCAGCGGGAACCTGATAGGCGGCGTCGCACCGGAAGCCGCCGATGCCGGCTTCGGCGTAGCGGATCGCATACGCCGCCCAATGGTCGAGCTGGGCGCTCCTCGTTTCGGCGTTGCCGTAGTCGATCTCCGCCAGATCGCCCCACACCGTCGACTTACGCGGATCGACCGGATCGACCGCCCGCGGCGAGCGGAGACTGCCGTCGTCTTCGCGCAGATACCATTCAGGGTGAGCCTTGACGAGCAGGGCGTCCTTGGAGGTGTGATTGACCACGAGGTCCATCATCACCTTCAGGCCGCTCGCGCCGGCCGAGTTGGCAAAATCCGACACAAGATCCACAGTGGGGCGAGCGGAACCGCCCCGCACGATCGGGTGGAGTTCGTCGAAATCCTTGATGGCGTAGAGGCTGCCCGAGAAGCCCGGATAGTGGAACGGGTTCACGTACACCCAGTCGAAGTTCATCTCCCTGATTCGCGGGAGATGGTCCGCCCAGCGCTCGATCGGCCCAGCCAGAAGCGGGAACAGATTGTAGATACATGTCGCTTCCGGCAAGCGCTGCCTCCCGATGGATGATGGAGTTCGGTTCATCAAACGCGGCAACGCACCGGCTTGTTCCGGAATGCGTACGACTCGCGCCGGCGGCCGCCGCGAGAACATGGTCCCGATCGATGACGGCGACTCATGCGGCACTGTGACGAATTGCCATGATTCGGGCAGATTCTTCCGTTCAGCATGCATTCAGGCTGACTATATCAGCTTGGCCTCGGTTGCTCGGCTTCTGCCCGGCTGTCGGCCCGTGGCCGGCCAGCAGGCAACCGGCGTTCTGCAGTTCTTGGAGGCAAAGTTGCGCAGCATTGCGATTCTCTCGGTAGTGGCGGCTCTGGCGGTCGCGGGATGCGATACCAGCCGCGGTGGCGTCGGCGGCATGGGGCAGAAGCAGACGGGCGGCGCCGTACTGGGCGCGCTGGGCGGCGGTCTGCTCGGATCGACGGTCGGCAAGGGCTCGGGGCGTCTTTGGGCCGTCGGCGCCGGTACCCTGATCGGCGCGCTGGTCGGCAGCGAGGTCGGCCGGTCGCTGGACAAGGCGGACGAAGCCTATGCGACGCAGGCGTACAACCAGGCGACGACCGCACCGATCGGCGAGACGATCAACTGGCGCAATCCGGAGAGCGGCAACTACGGCACCGTTACGCCCTCGCGTGAGGGTCGGACGAACGACGGCCGCTATTGCCGCGAATACCAGTCGAGCATCTATGTCGGCGGCAAATACGAGCAGGGCGTCGGCACGGCTTGCCGCAATCCCGACGGTACCTGGCAGATCGTGTCGTGACACGGACAGCGACTGCCAGGGGGCTGGCGACGGGAGCAGCGGTGCTGCTCCTCGCCGGGCCGGTGGTGGCGGCGCCTTTCGCCGTTCGCCATCAGGCGCCGATCGCGCCGTACGGAGTGGTCCTGGTCCAGAATGCGCGCGAACTGCCGCCACGCCAGGAGGCGGCCTTGGTGCGCGCGATCCAGGAACAGCTCCAGCAGCAGGGCTTCGACCCCGGGCCGGCGGACGGCGTCTACGGCGGCAAGACCCGCCAGGCGATCCGCTCCTATCAGCGGAAGGCCAGGCTTCGCGTCGACGGCGTTCCAACGAAGGAACTGCTGGACCATCTCAACTTCGCGACGCGCACCGAAGCGCCGGCTCCGCCGCCGCCGCGGGCCGACCGTGCGCCATCACCGCCGGAGGGAGGGCGGGGTCTTGTGCTCGACGTGCAGCGGGAGCTTTCGGTGCGCGGCTACTACAGATCGGCCCTCGACGGGCTGAGCGGCCCCGGCACCAAGGCGGCGGTCCGCGCCTTCCAGCGTGACGCGGGCTTTCCCGTCACCGGCGTGATCGACGAGCGTCTGTTGGCGGAACTTCGGGTCGTGGATTCGAAGATCCGCGCCGACCGTTAGGTGGCGGACGGCGAGGCCTGCAGGGCTTCGGGCGGCACCAGGATCCATGTCGCCCATGCCTGGGCGATCAGGGCACCGTTTGCGCCGAAGACAGCGGATCCGGCGAAGAGCTTCCGACCGTCCCGTCCGCTCGGCCACGCCGTAACGGCGCACGGCTCGCCGGCTTCCGGTCGCCTCAGGATGGTCGCGGTCAGCTTGCCAAGCAGGACGGCGGCCGCATCGTCGTCGGCGACGACCGCGTAGCCGCCGGGGCAGTCGAGGGCGGCCCACACGAATTCCGGGGCCACGAGCCCATCGGAGACTGCAAGGTCGGATGCAGGCGTCCAGGGGGCGGCCAGCACCGGCGCTCCGCCAATGCCAAGCCGACCGGGCCTGATGTGCATCCCGTCCGCGGGGCCACGGCCAGGACCGCAGACGAAGCACTGCGGAAGCGGGTGGCGGGCATTCGGGATCGATGGCACGCCAGCCGCCGTCACGGCCTGGTGGCGGCTCGCCCGCTGCGCTTCTTCGACGGCAGGAGAGGCGGGCCGGGCCTCGGCCAGGACCGAATCGCCGTCCATCAGAAGGACGCGGTCTTGGGCATCCACGACGCTCAGCGGGCGGTCCAGCGGCGTCGGGCGCCTGAGCGTCACTTCCGCCGGGCCATCGAGATAAGCGGCCAGCCTGCCGCAGACATAGCCGCCGTTGCCCATGCCGGGCGGGCCGCAGAAGCGCGCCGGAATGACGAGCGAGTTCATCGCGTCAGGCGCATATCGGGTGAGCCGCGGTGAAGCCGAGGATGTGGCGGTTCGCCGTGTCCGGCGCTTCGAACTGAACCCAGTGTCCTGCACCGGTGACGATGTGGAACGGACAACCGGGCCGGATGCGCTGGAACAGGTCGCGCCGATCCGGGACGTGCCGCCCGGCGGTCTGATCGGCGCTGCCCCATATCCCCTGAATGGGGCAGGGAAGCTCCGACAGTCGACGTGCCAGCGAGTCGCCGCGCGGAATGTCGCCGCTGCGCAGCCGGGCTCGGCGCGTGTTCGTGTTCTGGATGTGCAGCGCCAGCGCATCGATGTTCGCGGGGTCCGCGATCATGGTGATGCCGAGATTGTGCCGGTGTACCTCCAGCAGTTCCGCCTCGGTCATCCTGCTCGACGCCTTGGCCATGTTGGTCCGCTCGCCCATGCGCAGGCCGAGGGCGTTCGAGCCGAGTGCCGTATAGGTCTGCACGCGCTGCGCCTGCCGGACACAGACATGGCCGCCGACGATGCCGCCGAACGAGAATCCGGCGAAGTGAAAGCGCGCGGTCGGCGGCAGGACCATGTCGAGCCCGGCGGATACCTCGTCGGCGAGGCTGTCGACGGTGAATGGGAGGGACGGCTGATCCGAATCCCCCATGCCGGGAATGTCGCCTGCGATCACTAGATGCCGTTCGGCGAGTGCCTCGACGTTGCGCACCCAATGGGTCCAGGAGCCGAAGCTGCCATGCAGCAGCACGAGAGGCTCGCCTTCGCCCCAGAGCCGCCAGACCATCCGGCCGCCACCCGTCGGCGTCTCGATCTTCAGCGCCTGCGCTTCGATGCGCGCCAGCACATCCGCCGGCGTGTCGTCGGCTCCGATCGTCGCACTCATCAAACCCACGCTCTCGCCTCCCTTATCCTGGCCGACACGAATAGCCCGGACGCCACAGCCTGCAAAAGGGGCAGTCAGGACCGCCTGAACAGCGGCAGCGCCGCGAACAGCGGTGGCAGCGCCGCGATCCAGAAGCAGACGCCGTAGTTTCCGCTGACGCTCAGCGCCGCGGTCATCGTCAGCGGGTAGACGATGCCCGCGGCACTGCCGAAGGCGATGATCCCCCCGGTGTTCGCGCCGACCATCCCGGGCCCCGAAGCGCGGGCCACCTCCGACAGCGTCACGCCCTGCCAGCTGACGGCTGTGGCGGACAAAGCGAGCGCCACCGCCACGACACCCCAGAGCGGCCAGTCTGGCGTGACGAAGCCGAGCAGGGCGGACACAGCCGCCATCCCGACGCCCAGGATACCGAGAAGCCGGCGCGGCCCGCCGATCACCCCTCCGAGCCATCCCCAGAAGATGCGCGAGAAGATCGCCACGACCTGCGAGGCGGCGAAGATCTGGCCCGCGACAACTAGGTCGTAGTCGAGCTGAACCACCAGAAACGTCACGAAGAAGGTGAAGAACGTGCTCTGCAGACCGACATAGGCGGCCTGTGCACCCGCCAGCGCCCGCATCGCCGGGTCGCGCACGATGCCGCGCATGGTGGTCAGCATGCTGGGGCGGGACGTCCCCGCCGAAGCGCCGTCGCGGTTCAGGCGCGCGACCAGCGGAAGCATGCAGGCAGCGAGCAGGATTATGCTGCCGGCGGTCGCGATCAGCCCCGCACGCCAGCCGAACAGGGCCACGCAGAACGGTCCGACCAGCCCGGCCAGCATCGTCCCGGCAGGAACGCCAGCCTGCTTGATCGAGAAGACGAGCGGCGCCCGTTTCGCCGGCGCGTACCGAATCAGGATCTCCGAACTGGCGGGGGTCGAAATCACGGTGCCGACGCCGACGATCACCGCCGCCAGGCCGATCAGCGGCAACCATCCGGTGAGGGCGAGGCAGAGGCCGGCCGCCGTCAGCAGCAGGGCCATCTGGCTCATGCGCATGGCGCCGAGGCGCTGAATCCAGGAGCCGCAGCCGGCGGCCGCGAAGGTCCCGGCGATCCCCGAGATTGCGACGAAAACGCCGACCAGCTCCGGCGCCACCCCCAGATCGGCGGTGATCGCGGGCCCGATGACCGAGACGATCACCTTTCCCCAGGTCGTGAATGTCTGCTGGATGAGCATCGCCCCGAGGACGAGCCATAGAATGCCGTTCAATGCAGTTTGAGCTCCGCCGGTGCCGGTTCCGGCTGTCCACGGCAGCCGGTCCCTGGATAGAGCACCGGAGCCCCGGCAAGCAAGGAACAGGCCGCGTGCCGGTCTCCCGGCGCGCGGCCTGCTTCATCCAGTGCCGCGCTGCCTGCGAAGGCCAGCGCGGTACTCCCCGTTAAGCGGCTTCGGCGGTGGCACCGGCCAGAGCGAGGCCACCTTCGCCGACGGTGACCCGGACGGTTTCGCCGTCCTTCACCTCACCGCGCAGGATGAGGGTGGCCATCTGGTTCTGCAACTCGCGCTGGATCACCCGCTTCAGCGGGCGGGCGCCGTAGACCGGGTCGTAGCCGGCCTCCGCCAGCCAAGCCAGCGCCGCATCGTCCAGTTCCAGCGCGATCTTGCGGTCCGCCAGCAGCTTCCGCAGCCGGCGCAGCTGGATTTCGACGATGCCCTTCATGTTGTCGCGGCCCAGACGGTGGAAGACGAGCATCTCGTCCAGCCGGTTCAGGAATTCCGGCCGGAAGTGACCCCGTACCACCTCCATCACCTGATCGCGGAGCTTGGCATCCGGCGTGCCCTCCGGCGCGTGCGCCAGATACTCGCTGCCCAGGTTCGACGTCAGCACGATCAGTGTGTTCCGGAAGTCGATCGTACGGCCTTGGCCATCCGTCAGCCGGCCCTCGTCGAGAACCTGCAGAAGGACGTTGAACACGTCCGGATGCGCCTTCTCGACCTCGTCGAACAGCACGACCTGGTATGGCCTGCGGCGGACCGCTTCGGTCAGCGCGCCGCCCTCGTCATAGCCGACATAGCCGGGAGGCGCGCCGATCAGCCGGGCGACGGAGTGCTTCTCCATGAACTCCGACATGTCGACCCGTGTCATCGCTGTCTCGTCGTCGAACAGGAACTCGGCGAGCGCCTTGGTGAGCTCGGTTTTGCCGACGCCGGTCGGGCCGAGGAACAGGAACGAGCCGAGCGGCCGGTTCGGGTCCTGCAGTCCCGCGCGCGCCCGGCGGACCGCCTCCGACACCGCCTTCACCGCCTCAGTCTGGCCGACGACGCGGCTGCCGATCTGCTCCTCCATGCGGAGCAGCTTGTCGCGCTCGCCCTCCAGCATCCGGTCGACGGGTACGCCGGTCCAGCGCGAGACGACCGATGCGATCTCCTCGTCGGTGACGTCCTCTTTCAGCAGATGGCTCTGGGCGGCATCTGCCGCCGAGGCGAGTTTCCGCTCCAGCTCAGGGATGATGCCGTAGGTCAGCTCGCCGGCCCGCGCCCAGTTCCCCGAGCGCTGCGCCTGCTCGACCTCGAGGCGCGCCTGTTCGAGCTGTTCCTTGACGTCGTTCGCCGAGGAGAGCTTGTCCTTCTCCGCCTGCCAGCGTGCGGTCAGTTCGGCCGACTTCTGCTCGAGATCGGCCAACTCGCCCTCTAGGGTGGCGAGTCGATCTCGCGATGCCTGGTCGGGCTCCTTCTTCAACGCCTCGCGTTCGATCTTCAGCTGGATGACGCGCCGGTCGAGTTCGTCGATCTCCTCCGGCTTCGAGTCGACCTGCATGCGCAACCGGCTCGCCGCCTCGTCGACGAGGTCGATGGCCTTGTCGGGCAGGAAGCGGTCGGTGATGTAGCGGTTGGAGAGGGTGGCCGCGGCAACGATCGCGCTGTCGGCGATCCGCACCTTGTGGTGCAACTCGTACTTCTCCTTCAGGCCGCGCAGGATGGAGATGGTCTCCTCCACCGACGGCTCGTCGACGAACACCGGCTGGAAGCGCCGCGCCAGGGCCGCATCCTTCTCGATATACTTGCGATACTCGTCGAGCGTCGTGGCGCCGATGCAGTGCAATTCACCGCGCGCCAGCTTCGGCTTCAGCATGTTGGAGGCGTCCATCGCGCCTTCCGCCTTGCCGGCACCGACCAGCGTATGCAACTCATCGATGAAAACGATGATCTCGCCGGCAGCGCTCTCGATCTCCTCCAGGACGGCCTTCAGCCGCTCCTCAAACTCGCCGCGATACTTGGCGCCGGCCACGAGCGAGCCGAGGTCTAGAGCCAGCAGGCGCTTGTTCTTGAGCGTTTCCGGCACGTCGCCGTTGACGATGCGCAGGGCGAGACCCTCGGCGATGGCGGTCTTGCCGACACCGGGCTCGCCGATCAGCACCGGGTTGTTCTTGGTCCGGCGGGAGAGGACCTGCATGCAGCGGCGGATCTCCTCGTCGCGGCCGATGACCGGGTCGAGCTTACCATCGCGCGCAGCCTCGGTGAGGTCGCGCGCATACTTCTTCAGCGCGTCGTAGCTCTGCTCGGCCGAGGCACTGTCGGCGGTGCGGCCCTTGCGGAGTTCGTCGATGGCAACGTTCAGCTTCTGCGGCGTCACGCCTGCCTGGGAGAGTGCCTTCGCCGCCGTCGTACCCGACGACAGGCTGATGGCCTGGAGCAGCCGCTCAACCGTGACGAAGCTGTCACCCGCCTTCTTCGCGACCTCCTGTGCCTGCTCGAACAGGCGCGCGGTCTCCGGCGCCATGTAGAGCTGTCCGGCGCCGCTGCCTTCGACGCGCGGCAGTTTCGCCAGCTCGGCTTCCACCGTCTGCTTCGCCAGAGCCGGGTCGCCCCCGGCAGTTCGAATCAGGTTGGCGGACAGCCCCTGATCGTCGTCGAGCAGAGCCTTGAGCACATGGTCGGGGGTGAAGCGCTGATGCCCGCGGCCGAGAGCAAGCTGCTGTGCAGCCTGCAGGAAGCCCCGTGCGCGCTCCGTGTACTTTTCCAAGTCCATCGCGTCACTCCTTCGGCGTTCATCGGTGCCGGCCACCCCTGATGGGCATGGCCTGCAAGAACCCGTTCGTCATGGAGAGATGTGGTGTGGCCGTTGCGCCACACAAGAGATCACCTGGAGCCCGCCGACCGCCACTTCGTCGCGGCCCTCCGCGCCGCCTCCCTCCCGCCCTTTATGTGGCGATTCAAAGGTTTCCCGCGGAACCGCGGAACCAATGGCGGCGCCGAGCGTCCGATGGACGTGCTTCAGCACACAGCAAGGAGATGGTTATGCGTGTTTCGTCTCGTGCGCCCCTCGGCCTAGCCGCAGCGGCAGCATTCATGCTCGGCCTTGCCGGGCCGGCTGCGGCTCAGGCGCAGGGCGCCCCTCAGAACATGGCCCCCGGTGGAGCGACGACCGCCCAGCCCGATGCCGGCGCCGCATCAGTGACGGTGACCGACCAGCAGCTTCGCACCTTCATCGACGCCGCGACCGAGGTGCAGACGATCAGCGAGAAGTGGCAGGCGAAGGCTGCTTCGTCGGAATCTTCGGAGGAGGTCGAGGAAGTCCGGCAGAAGGCCACCGACGAGATGGTGGGCGCAGTCCGGGACAAGGGAATGACGGTCGAGCAGTTCAACACGATCTCAAAGGCGGCGGAGAGGGATCCGCAGCTCAAGTCGCGGATCGTGGCCATGCTTCAGCAGCAGCGCTGACCACATCCAGCGAGTCGCACGGCGGGCGTCGAGCCGATCGGCGCCCGTCTTGTGTCAGTCGGCGCGGATGAAGCGGTGGACGCCGTCGTCTCCGGTGACGCGCTCCAGGCGTCCCTGGTGGAAGAGATAGTGCAGGTGGGCGAGAGCCTCACCGATCGCGAACGACTGTTGATGCAGGTCGAGTTTACGGCGGAACAGCACAGGCAGCATGTCGATGGCGTGTTTCGGCGTGGCGCAGGCCTCCCATGCAGCCTCCAGCCGTTCCTCGTGGTGCTCCCGCAACTGCACCAACCGCTGATGCAGCCCGAAGAAAGGGCGGTCGTGGGCGCACAGCGTCAACGTGTCGGGCGCGAGATGGCCGAACTTGTGCGTCGATTCCATGAAGAGGCGCAGCGGGTCCGCCAGCGGCTCCTGGTAATGCACGGAGATGTTCGTCGTAATTCGCGGCAGCACCTGATCGCCGCCGAGTAGCAGGCCATCGTCGGAACACGCGAGACAGATGTGTTCCGGCGCATGTCCGCGTCCGACGATGGCGTGCCAGACCCGTCCGCCGATCTCGATCGCATCGCCCTCCGCGATCCGACGGTAGACGATCGGCGGCCGGGCGACGTTCTGCGCATAGAAGTTGCCGCGACCCCGCATCGCGTCGATCGTTTCCGTCGCCATGCCGTGCGTGCGCCAGAAGGCCAGCATCGCCTCCATGTTGCGCTCGTGGGACTCGTAGGCGAACTGCGACCAGATCCATTCCGTCTCGCTCATCCACAACTCGCCCCCGAACCGGTCGATCAGCCACCGGCAGAGGCCCATGTGGTCCGGGTGGAAGTGCGTGACGATCACGCGGCGTACCGGCCGGCCGCCGAACAAGGTGTCTGCCACGCGTTCCCAGATGCCGCGCACAGAATCCTTATTCAGCCCACAGTCGATCAGCGTCCAGCCGTCGCCGTCTTCCAGGACGAAGACGTTCACGTGGTCGAGCACGAAGGGGAGGGGCAGCCGCAGCCACCAGATCCCCGGGGCGACCTCGGTCGGTGTTGCCGGATCCGGCGGTGCCTCCCAGGGATAGCGGACGACGACCCGCGAACTCATCGCGTCACCATGCCGTGTAGCCGCCGTCGACCAGCAGATCCGCCCCCGTCATGAACGAGGCGTCGTCGCTGGCGAGGAAGACCGCGGCAGCGGCGATCTCCTCCGGTTCGCCCAACCGGCCGACCGGATGCTTGGCCCCCCAGATGCGCTGCGCGGTTTCCATGTCGCCGAAGCGGCGCGTCATGCGCTGTGTGGCGATGCCGCCGGGGGAGAGCGTGTTGACTCGGATCCCGTCCGCGGCATGGTCGAGAGACATGGCTTTCGCCAGTTGCAGCAGTCCGCCCTTCGTCGTGCAGTAGGCCGCCTGTCCCGCGTTGGCGACGCGCGCCATCTGCGAGGCTATCAGGATGATGCTGCCGCGTCCGGCCTTGCGAATGTGGGGTACGGCATGCCGGGACATCAGGAACGACCCGGTCAGATTCACCGCGATCGCCTTGTGCCACTCGCCTTCGTCGATGGCGTCGACCGAGCCATTCTCGGTGAAGACAGCTGCCCCGCTGACCAGGATCTGCACGCCGCCGAACGCGGCCACGGCAGCTTCGACCGCGGCCTTGGCGGATCCGCTGTCGGACACGTCGCAGCGGCAGGCCTCCGACCTGCCGCCCTCCGCCGCGATCTCGGAAGCGACGGACGCCGCCGTCGCCTCGTCCACGTCGGCGCACAGCACGGCGGCTCCCTCGCGGGCGAGCGCGATCGCGGTGGCGCGGCCGATTCCGGCGCCCGCGCCGGTAACGATTGCGGGACGTCCGTCGAGCTTTCCAGGCATGTCGGTTCTACTCCGGGAAGATCTCCCGCATCGGGGAGACGGTATAGCGGTGCATCAGCCGCCGGTTCAGGACCGGATCGGAGAGGGAAATCTCGATCGTGCCGCCGTCGCGCGGCGGCTGGCGCTTCGTCGGCACGGTGCCGCTGAAGATCATCCGCCCCTCCGCTTCGCCGCCGTCGTGCTCGGCGACAAAGTCCTGCAGCGCCTGCGGGCTCATGATCATCGAGAGCGGGCCTTCCTGCAGGATGTCGTCGCCGCAGGTTGCCTTCAGGATGAGTTTGTCCCAATGCGGCAGCACCGCCGTCAGTGGCCATGCGGTCTTCGCGATGGGCTTGGGACAGAGGTTCTTCGAGATGACAATCGACTGCGCCTCGACCTTGCGATCGGTGTGGTCGCTGCCGACGGTGACATAGTCGAACCCGAGCGTGCGGAAGAGCACGAACTCGATCTCCGGCGTGCTGTCGTAACCGAAGGGGGCAATCTCGTCGGCGGTGGTGACCAGTGTCGGCGCGAGGGGGAAGAGCATCGGCACATTCTTGGGTGGGGCGATGCCGATCGCCTCCAACTCCCGAATGTGTTCGTCGACCAGATGGCGGTCGCGGCCCGTATACCCGGCAGCGAGGACGCGTTTCACGTCCAGCGTGGCAGGACCATGACCGGGGATGTCGAAGACGATCTGCTGCATCATGATCCGCAATCCATGCGAGTTCTTGGGACGGCCTAGCCGTGCGTCATCTAACGGCAGTGCGGTGGCCCCGGCAACGAGGGCGTTTGCCGCGGCAACCTCAATTGCCCACCATCACGCCGGGCAGGAAGGTGACGATCTGCGGGAAGGCCGTGATGATGGCGATGCCCAGGATCATCAGGAAGAAGAACGGCATCGATGCCGCCGTCACCTGCAGGATGTCGCGACCGGTCATCCCTTGCAGAACGAACAGGTTGAAGCCAACCGGCGGCGTAATCTGCGCCATCTCGACGACGATGACAACGTAGATGCCGAACCAGAGGGGGTCGATCCCCGCCTGGATGATCATCGGCAGCACGATCGACGACGTCAGCACGATCATGGACACGCCGTCGAGGAAGCATCCGAGAACGATATAGACCAGCGTGAGCGCGACGAGCAGCATCGTCGGGGAGAGGGCGAGGGTGTCGACCCAGTTCGCCAGCGCCCGCGGCAGTCCCGTGAAGCCCATCGCCATCGACAGGAACGCCGCTCCCGCGAGGATGAAGGTGATCATGCAGCTGGTGCGTACCGCACCTAGGACGCTGGCGGAAAAGCTCTCCCAGTTGAGGGTCCGCGTCACGGCCGCCAGCGTGAGCGCGCCGAGCACGCCTACGGTGGCGGCCTCGGTCGGCGTGGCGAAGCCGCCGTAGATCGAGCCGATGATCGCGACGATCAGGCAGACCACCGGAATGAGTCGGCGCGAGGCCCAGACCTTCTCGCCGAAGCTCATGCGCATGTCGTTCGGCGGGGTCCGGTCCGGTCGCAGGATCGACCACACGATCACGAAGCCCATGAACAGGCTGATGAGCAGCAGGCCGGGCAGGATGCCGGCGATGAAGAGTCGCGAGATCGACTGCTGCGCGACGATCCCGTAGACGATCAGCATGATCGACGGCGGGATCAGGAGGCCCAGGGTGCCGGATCCTGCGAGGGTTCCTATCGCCATCCGTTCGTCGTAGCCGCGCTTGCGCAACTCCGGGATGCTCATCCGACCGACTGTCGCGCAGGTCACCGCGGACGAGCCCGCGACGGCGGCCATGACGCCGCAGCCGACGATGTTCACGTGGAGGAGGCGGCCCGGCAACCAGGCGAGCCAGGGCGCCAAGCCCTTGAACATGTCCTCGGAGAGCCGGGTCCTGAACAGGATCTCGCCCATCCAGATGAAGAGCGGCAGCGCCGTCAGCGCCCAACTCCAACTCGAATCCCACACCGTGCTCGCCAGCAGGGAACCGGCCGGTGCCGGCGTGAAGGCTGCCAGTGCGATGAAGCCGACTCCGAGCAGCGACAGCCCGACCCAGATGCCGCTTGCCAGGAAGCCGAACATCCCCACGGCGAGGACGATGCCGATGAGCGTCTGATCCATGCTCTTCTACTCTGCGGCGAGGCGCATCTGCGCCCCGTCGGCTTCGGCGGCCGCCATCGCGGCGGCGGTCGGATCGTTGCGCTCATAGGCGGGAATGAGGCCGGCCAGGATGCAGACGAACTCGTCGACGAACGCGACGACCATCAGGGACGCTCCGATCGCCATGCCGAGCTGCGGAATCCAGAACGGCATCGCGAGAAGTCCCGGACTGAGGTCGCCGAACGTGTAGGACTGCCAGACGAGGTCGAAGGCCCACCAGGCGAAGATCGCCATCCCGACCGCACCGAAGGCGCAGCACCAGAGTTCGATCAGACGCCGGGGCCCGGGCGACAGGTAGCGGATCAGCAGGTTGACCCTGATGTGCTCGCCGGACTTCAGGGCATAGGCAAGCCCTAGGAACGACGAGGCGGCCATGCAGAACCCGGCGCTCTCGGTCGAATCGATCGTCAGGCCGGCGAACCGCCCCGCGATCTGCAGGATGATGGTGACCGCGATCCCGGCGAGGAAGACGCCGGCGAGCACGCCGGAGGCGAGATAGAGTGTGTCGAGGAAGCGGCGGATCATGCGCCCTCCGGAACGCCGGCCGCACATCGGCGGCCGGCGGCAACGGGACTACTTCTGCTTCGCGTAGTACGCGTCGAGCACGGCGATGGCTTCCGGACTGGCGGTCTTCTTCCAGTCCTCGACCATGACCTTCCCGATTTCCTTCATCTTCGCGATGATCGGGGCCGGGGCGTTCTGCACGGTCATACCGTTGCCGGCGAGGATCTTCATCTGCTCGTCGGTGGTGGCCGCGCTCATCTCCCAGGCGCGCTTCTCGGCGGCCGTGGCGGCGGCGCCGACGGCTTCCTGTACCGGCGCCGGCAGCTGTCGCCACGCACGCTCGTTCACGATGACGGCGTTCTTCGAGTAGATCGCGCCAGCCATGGTGAAGTACTTGGTGTTGTCCCACGCCTGCACGTCGATGCCGGTCTGCGGGCTGGTGAACAGGGCCTCGATCAGGCCGGTCGAGAAGGCCTGCGGCACCTCGGCGAAGGGCAGGATGGTGGCCTGGAAGCCCAGCATCTCACCCATCTTCTGCGTGGCGGTCGAGTAGATGCGGAGCTTCTTGCCCTTGAAGTCGTCGACCGTCGCGACCGGCGTTTTCGTATAGAAGCCCTGACCCGGCCAGGGGCCGTAGTAGAGAACGCGCATGCCGTTCTTCGAGAACAGCTTGTCGAAATAGGGCTTCTGCTCGTTCTTGAGCGTCCAGGCTTCGTCGTAGGTGGAGGCGACGAAGGGGACGCCAGATAGGATGTACATCGGGTCTTCGTTGCCATAGACGCCGAGGCGCACCTCGCCGATCTGGATCTGACCGGCCTGAACGGCGCGCTTGATGTTGTCGTGCTTTATCAGCGTGTCGTTGGAATGCAGCGTGATCTTCAGGTCGCCGCCGGACTTCTTCTCCACCTCGTCGATGAACATCTTGATGTTCTTCGTGAAGAAGTTGCTGTCCGGATAGCCCGTCGCCATGACCCATTCGGTCGCGGCAGCGGCAGGCCCGGCGAGCGCCGCCAGTGCGAGCGTCGCACCCAGCAGTTTGGAAATTACCCTCATTTTATCGCGCCTCCCATGCGCACATGCTCCAGAGCGCGGCAGTGCAAGCGCCGCGCCATTGGTGGCGCGGCGCGGTGGAGCATGGCACGCCCGGAGGCAATGCGCAAAAATAAGGCAGAAGTGGCCCGGATGTGCGCTGCGCGACCGGGACGGTCGCGGGGGTTAGACCACGGCCTTGCGGACCATCTCGATCCACGGGTTCACTGCCGGCTTGTCCAGCCAGCGGCAGACCGCGACGAGGTCGAGCTCCGGGCAGACCCAGAGGACGTTGCCGCCCGCACCGCTGCCGAAGAAGCTGCGTTCGGTCCCGGCGTGAAAGCGCTGTCCGGGGGTGTTCAGCCACCACATGAAGCCGTATTCCGGACAGATGTCGCACGGCGTCACAGCCTGCTCGATCCAGCTTTCGGACAGCAGCTGCTTGCCGTTCCACCGTCCCCGATTGAGCATCAGAAGGCCGAAGCGTGCGTGGTCGCGGCTCGAGATGAACAGGCCGCCGCCCCAGTGGCCACCACCGGACACCGACTGCATCCGCCGGCCGTTCAGCTCCACCCAGGAGTTGCGGTAACCGTTCCATTCCCAGCTGCCCGAGGCGCCGATCGGATCCATGATCCGTTCTTTCAGCAGTTCGGGCAGCGGACGGCCCACGAGCCGCATGATGGCGTAGCTCGCAAGATTGACGCGAACGTCGTTGTATTCCCAGTGGGTGCCCGGCGCCTCCAGTGGGCGGGCTTGGCCCTTGTTCGGATTGGCACCCTCCGTGGTCAGGTCGCGGTTGCGGTCGACCATGTCGGGCTTGCCCCAGAGCTCGCCCTCCCACTCGCTGGTCTGCTGCAGGAGGTGGCGCCAGGTGATCGCGGCATTGTGCGCCGTATCGAAGGCGGGGTCGGGTACACGCTCGCGGACCGGCTCGTCGAGGTCGGGGAGCAGGCCGTCGTCATAGGCGAGGCCGGCGCAGGTCGAGACATAGCTCTTGGTGATGCTGAAGGTCATATCGACGCGGTCGGTCGTGCCCCATTCGGCGACGATCTTGCCGCCTTTGGCGATCAGGCCGTTGACGTGTCCGCGGTTCTTGAAAGGGCCGAGTGGCTCGTTCCACGGCGGCGGCTCGAACACACCCCGCGCCGTGGCATCGTGGAGGTCCTCCGGCCACTTGGTCTCGTTGCCGACGGCATGGTCGACGGCGGCACGCAGGGCGGCCGGATCGAAGCCGGCATCGCTCGGTTCGGCCTGCGCCCACTGCGACGGGCCGGGCGGAAAATATGTCATTGGGTCACTCCGACTTCGACAGGACCGAAAGCTTGAGCGGCAGGATCGCGCCCATCCAGAGCGCGTGATCGCGATGATCGGCAACGGCATCCGTGGATTCCGGGTGGATCAGGACGGTCAGCCCGTTCCGATTGAGCGCCAGCCAGGGGAGGATCGACGCCAGCGCCTCGGGCGCGAATGCAACCTGGAACATGGCTTGGGGATGCGGGCCGACCGGTACATCGTGCATGCGACCCACGGTCACCGGAAAGAGCGCGCCCAACCGGTCGCGCAGGTCGGCCGCCTGCGGCCTGGTCGATCCGTCGTAATAGATGTGCGCGTGCCAGTGGCGGATGTCCGCGGGATCCTGTTCGCTCATGTGCCGTCTCTCGCTTCCAACGCGCGTGCGATGGCGTCGTTGACCGCACGGACCCCTGCGGCAGCGCCGCCCCTGTGGTCCCAGACGCCGGACGCGATGCAGAGGAAGTCGGTCCCCGCCTGCACGAGGGGACCGCAGTTGTCGGCCGTGATGCCGCCGATCGCCACGGAGGGTACCGTCGCGACCTCGTTCCACCACGACAGGAGGTCCGGATCGGTCCGTCGCGTCACCGCCTTCGTGGTGGATGGAAAGAACGCACCGAAAGCGACGTAGTCGGCGCCGGCCTCGGCGGCTTCCATCGCCAGATGGCGCGAATCCTTGCACGTGACGCCGACGATGGCATCGGGGCCAACGTGCCTGCGCGCCTCCTCGTAGGGGGCGTCTTCCTGTCCGACATGAACGCCGTCGCAGCCGAGTTCGGCGGCGAGGTCCGGCCGATCGTTGAGGATGAAGGCGGCACCGGCATCCTGGACGCGCGGCATGATCGCGCGGACCGCGGCGCGGATCGTGTGGTCGGGTACGTCCTTCAGGCGTAGTTGCAGGGCCGCGACGTCGCCCGCCCCGAGGGCGGCGTCGAGATGCGCGAGGAAATCGTCCAGGTCAAGGCCGCCAGTGACCAGGGAGCCCGGCGTCAGCAGATACAGGCGACAGGTCGGTGAATCGTCTTCCGGGGTCAGGCGACGTCCTCCTTCTCGACTTGCGGCCGCCAGCGGCCTTCGCTCGCGAGACCGTTCATGCGGGCGCGGTGCAGGTAAGTGCGCCGCGCCGCCGCAACATTCTCCCGCCGCCCGGCCCAGGTCGCCAGGGCCGACTGCTGCAATGCCCGGCCGTAGGAGAAGCTGAGCCGCCAGGGGTGGGGGCCCATCGTCGCCATCGCCGCGAGATTGGCGGTAGCCTCTTCCTCGGACTGGCCGCCGGAGAGGAAGACGATGCCCGGTACTGCCGACGGCACGCATCGACGCAGCGTCCGCACCGTTGCGGCGGCGACATCCTCGGCGGAGGACCTGTTGAGGCAGTCGTTACCGTCGATGACCATGTTGGGCTTTAGCAGCATCCCTTCGGGGGCGACGCGCTGACGGTGCAACTCGTAGAAGACGCGGACGAGCACGGCCTCCGTGACGATCCGGCAACGCTCGATATCGTGCCCGCCGTCCATCAGCACTTCCGGCTCGACGATCGGGACCAGCCCCTGTTCCTGGGCGATGGCGGCGTAGCGCGCCAGCGCATGGGCATTCGTGTTGATGCAGTCGGTCGTCGGGAGACGGTCGTCGATCTTGATCACCGCGCGCCATTTCGTGAAGCGCGCACCGATCGTCCGGTACTCCGCGCATCGTTCGCGCAGGTCGTCCAGTCCTTCTGTGATCGTCTCTTCGGGCGCGAAGGGCAGGGGCTTCGCTCCCTTGTCCACCTTGATGCCCGGGATGATGCCCGAGGCGTTCAGGACATCGACGAATGGCCGTCCGTCCGACGCGCTCTGGCGAAGCGTTTCGTCGAACAGGATGACGCCGGATATGTGTGCTTCGGCGCCGGGTGCGGCGAGCAGCAGCTCGCGATAGTCCCGACGGTTCTGCTCGTTGCTCGCGACGCCGATCCCGTCGAATCGGCGCTTGATGGTTCCCGAACTCTCGTCGGCGGCGAGGATGCCTTTCCCCGGCGCAACGAGGCTGCGGGCGATGCGTTCCAATTCGGCGAGGTTCATTGTGCGCCTCCGCTCCGATCGCGAGCGCCGGTTCTAGATGCGCTCGATTGCAAAGTAAACGAGATCGGCGTGGCTCGTCATGGGTCGCGGCTCAACCCTTCTTGCTCGAGCGCACGCAGGTATGTGGCCCAAGTTTCGTCTTGTCCCTCGCCGAGTTCACGGAGATAGCGCCACGTGTAGATTCCGGTATCGTGCAGGTCGTCGAAGACGATACGGATGGCATAATTGCCCTCCGGCACGAGTTCGATGATGCCAACGTGGCGACGCCCCGAGACGATCCGCTTCTGCCCCGGCGCATGTCCCATCACTTCTGCCGAGGGACTCTCCACCCGCAGAAGTTCGGCCGGATAGCTGAACGTCCGCCCGTCGTCGTAGTCGATTTCCAGTCGCTTCTCCGCGCGTTTCAGGCGGATCTCGACGGGCCAGCTCTCCGGAGCCTCGCTCAACCGGTTGCCTCGTGCGTCGGATCGTCGAGGTGGCGCGCTTCGTCGATCAGCATGATCGGAATGCCGTCCCGGATCGGGTAGGCCAGTCGGGCGCGTTCACTGACGAGTTCCTGCGCCGTGCGATCGTAGCGCAAGGGGCCCTTCGTCAGCGGGCAGACGAGCAGTTCCAGCAGACGGGGGTCGACGTCGGCCGGCTGGGGTGTATCGCTCATCGACGTGTGTCCTCAGTGGCGGGCGGCACCGTCGCCGCCGGCGTGGAGGGAGGCCATCTCGAGCAGGGTCGTCAGGACATGGGCCCGTTCCGGAAGATCGGCACTCTCCAGGATCGCCTGCTTCTCGCTGGGATTGAACGGGCACGCCATTGCGAGCGTGTTCACCAGCGGCTCGGGCCGTAGCGCGGAGACGGAACTCCAGTCGGCGCCGAGACCGTTGGCTGAGAGGTAGGTCGTCAGGGCTGCGATCAGCCGGTCGCGGTCGATGGCGACCTGATCTTCGTTGAGATCGGCCGCGAACGGCGTGAAGTCCGCGACAGCGCGTCGATACCCGTCTTTCAGCGGCAGCTCTCGGACGATGCGGAAGCGGATGATGCCTGACACATTGATGTAGTAGCGCCCATCATCGGATGTCCGCGCCGCCGTGATCGATCCGAGGCAGGCGATCGGATAGACGGGCGGATTGGCCGGGTCCGCCGCGGCATCTTCCGTCGGCTGGACCATCGCGAGCATGGAATCGCCATCGAGAGCATCCCGGATCATCGCCCGATAGCGCGGCTCGAAGATGTGCAGGGGCAGCTGGGTGCGTGGCAGCAGCAACACCCCCGGCAAGGGGAAGATCGGCACGACCTCCGGGAGCCGCAGCGTGGACACTGCAGCGGCCCCCATCAGGAGAACATGATCGACGACAGCTGCCGGCGCGTGGCGCGTGTGAGTTCGTGGGTAGGACCCCACGCCTCGAAGAACTTCACGAGCTGCTTCCGGGCCGCGTCGTCATTCCACGTCCGGTCGCGCCGGACGAGTTCCAGCATGTGGTCCGCTGCCTCCTGATGCCGCTTGGCGCCGAACAGGGCCATGGCCAGATCGAAGCGCGCCTGGTGATCGTCAGGGTCGTGCGCGACCTTGAGCGAGAGTTCCTGAAGATCGCCGCCGTCGCCGGTCTGCTCGGCCAGCTCCACGGCAGTGATCGCCGCGGCGACGAACGGATCCTTGCGCTCCCCGGCCGGAATGTCGGCGACTGCCGCCTTCGCATCGTCCAGGCTGCCGACGGAGAGATGGTACTGGGCGATCCCGGCGAGGGCGACGGCGTTCTGAGGCTCGTGCTGAAGAACCTCGGCGAAGATCGCGGCCGCGCCTTCCGCGTCGCCGGCTTCGAAGGCGGCCTTGCCTTCGGCGAGCGCGTCGTCGACCGGCGAGTTTGCGGCACTGCCGGCGAGCTTCTGGACGAACGCCTTGATCTGGCTCTCGGGCAGGGCTCCCTGGAAGCCGTCGACCGGGCGGCCGTCGACGAAGGCATAGACCGTCGGGATCGACTGGACGCGCAGCTGTCCGGCGATCATCGGGTTCTTGTCGACGTCGATCTTGACGAGCCGGACCGCTCCGTTCGCCTCGCGCACCACCTTCTCGAGTGCCGGGCCGAGCTGCTTGCAGGGTCCGCACCATGTCGCCCAGAAGTCGACGATCACCGGCGTCGTGCGTGACGCCTCGATGACGTCGGCCATGAACGTCTGGTCGGAACCGTCGATGATCGACGCGGCGGCCCCATTGGTTCCGGCCAAGGGCCCCCCGGAAATGGTCTGCTGCATGTCGACTTTCTTCAAATGATGAGTTCGGTCGAACCGAAGATGTTCAGAAAATGGCCGCTGCCCGCCGACGTGACAAGACCCGCAGATGAGCCATCATCGCGTCGGAAGATCCACGACCAACGGCTCATGGCCGCAGTCCGCAACGAAGCGCAGCAGATCCGAGGAGGCCAGGGCGGTGGTCCGGTCGTTGCGGAGAGGATGATAGTTCAGCAGCGGCATCGCCATCATCCGCTTCTCGAGCACCGGCGTGACCCGGTGCTCCCGGTCGTTGATCAGGGCGAACGGCGTAACTGCGCCGGGGACGACTCCCAGGACTTCGCCGAGCAGGTCCGGCTTTCCGAAGGAGAGCGTGCCGACGCCGAGTTGCCGGGCCAACGCCTTCAGATCGACAGCCGTGTCTTCCAGCGCGACCACGAGCCACAGCGAACCGTTCTTCGCCTTCAGGAAGAGGTTCTTGCAGTGTCCGCCCGGCAGTTCGCCGCGCAGGGCGCGGCTATCGTCGACGGTGAAGAGGGGCGGATGCTCGTGTGTGGTGGTTTCGATGCCGATCGCGCCGAGGCGGTCGAAAAGATCCTGATCGCTTGCCGGCATACCGGTGGTCGCTCCTCAACGTGCCGTACGTTCGATGGCCTTCCCGGTGGCCTGGACGTCGCGGCCGACGCCCTCGACGGTATTGCAGCCGGCGAGCGTCGGCATCATCAGTGCGAGGAGAGCGACCGTGCCGAGGCGGCGCAGTATCGTCATCGGACATCCCTTCGTTATGATCGGGCGCAAAATAGCGCAGTTGTGCGCCGCGTGCAGCGGCTCAATGCGGTACCGAGGGACGTGAGGACGGCATGAAGGCATGGAAGGTGGAAGACTGGTGCACCCCGCGTGAGATGACGCTGACGGACCTGCCCGTTCCCGAACCGGGACAGGGGCAGGCGCTCGTCCGGGTGCACGCCGCCGCCCTCAACTTCTTCGACGTTCTGATGATTTCCGGCAAGTACCAGGTGAAGCCGCCATTGCCGTTCACGCCGGGCTGCGAGATGGCGGGCGAGGTGGTCGCCGCAGGTCCCGGGTCGGTGTTCAGGCCCGGCGATCGCATCTGCGGCCAACCCGGTTGGGGCGCTTTCGGCGAGTATGTTCTGGTCGAGAACGACCGGACCGATATCGTTCCGGACGGCGTGCCGATGCACGATGCGGCGGTCATGCCGGTAGTCTACCCGACCGCCCATGTCGCCCTGCAGCGTCGCGGCAACCTTCAGCCCGGGGAGTGGGTGCTGGTGACCGCGGGTGCCGGCGGCGTCGGCATCGCCGCCATCCAGCTCGCGAAGGCGTGGGGCGCGCGCGTCATCGGCCTCGCCGGAGGCGAGGCAAAATGTGCCGTCTGTCGCGAGCAGGGTGCCGACCTTGCGCTCGACTATACGCAGGACGGCTGGGTCGATCTCATCCGGACCCACACCAATGGCCATGGCATCGACGTGATCGTCGATCCCGTCGGGGGCGAGGTCTACGACCAGGCGCTGAAGGTGCTCGCCTGGGAGGGCAGGGCGGTCATCATCGGCTTCGCCGGCGGCACCATCCAGAAGATCGCCGCCAATCGGCTGCTGCTGAAGAACGCGTCGGCCGTGGGGGCCGTCTGGGGCGGCTATCTGGCGCGTGACCCGCAGCGCGCGCGGGCCGTCGTCGCCGATTGCTTCGATCTCTATGCGCAGGGGAAGATCCGCCCGGCGATCATGCGAACCTACGGTCTCCACGAGGTGCCCGATGCGCTGGAGGCGCTTTCCCGGCGCGACAGCTGGGGCAAACTCGTGATCGACATGAAGGCCGCGTGACGAGCCGTCCGGTACCCAGATCGCGCTGCGGCTCACCTGCGTGGACGGAGGAAGAGCATGGTCGGCGTCGAATGCGGGCTGCGCGTTCTGATCATCCTTCTGGGTGCGGCCGGCGTGGCGGCCTGCGGCGGACAGCCGCCCTACACCCAGGAGCAGTATCTCGACAGGGTCGAATGCACCGTCACGGGGGCGGGCGGGACGTCGATGCCCCGGCAGGCGTGCCTCGATCAGGGCGGCGTCGTCTTCTGAGGCGATGGACGCAGCCGAGACCCGACGCATGCCCTCGTCAGTTCTTCGGCTTGGCTGCATCCGCAGAAATTGCGGCCGTGATCGCCTGCGTGTCCGTGCGGACCTTGTCCGTCTTGTAGTCGGTCAGGCGATAGGCCCATCCGTCGGTCTTCGACTGGATGGCGGCGACCTGGGCCTTCACCTCGGCCTCGGGCTTGAATTGGTCGGCGGTCCGGCCGGCGGCGGAATCCTGACCCTTGTTGGCCTCTACGAAGGCGGCGAGGGCGGGATCGCGCGCGCTTTCGGTCGCGGCGACGCGGACCCAGAACGTCCCGTCCTTCTCCACACCTTCGAGCCGCAGCGTCAGGCCGTCGAACGTGACGCTCTCGAGCGTCACGGCCGGCGTGGCGAAGTCGAGTTCCTTTGCAGCCCTCACATCGTCGAGGATCAGGAAGTCCGTGATGCTTGCGAGGGCTTCCAGTTCGTGCGGTGCCTTCGCCTCGCGTCCGGACGGGATCTTCGAGGCGAGCGTGAAGGCGTCGGCGCCCGGAGCCGGCCGGACGACCTTTACCGTGTCGCCTCCAGCGTGCGTGATCGTAACGGACTTAACGCGGCGCTGGTCGACGTTGACGATGTCGCGGTCGAGCCACTGGGTGATCCGCTTGTCCGGGCGCGTGTTGCCTCCCTTGACCAGCCACGACTGGTCCTCGCCGGCCCGGCGGACGAACATGCCCTGGTCCTGCCCGGTGTCCTGCCAGCGGCCGACGAGCACGTCCGCGACGGTTTCATCCCCGTCCTTGGCGGTGACCCGCACCGACTTGGAAGCCTCGGCCTCCACATCGTCCAGTTCCAGCCGCGGCAGAAGCTCGGGCTTTGCCGTCCGAGGCTCTACGGTCCGCATCTGCGAGAGCGACAGGAGCGTCTCGCGCACCTTCTCGAAGTTGGCGGGGTAGCCGCTCTTCTCGGTGACGACCCACCGTTCCCCGCTGCGCGTCATGCTGATCGTGCCGCCTTCGGCGGAGCGGACGACCAGCTGGTCGATGTCGTTCGCGCGTTGGAAGAGCGCCGGGAACATCCGCTCGCCTTCCGCAGCCACCTCCGTGCCGCGATCGCGGGTCACGACCGCCGCCGTTGCGCCGATCACGACGACCGCCGTCGCGGCGGCGAGCATGATGAAGCTTTGCTTACGCATGCTTCGGCTTTCCTCGTCCTAGCGTTCGCACTGGCTCAGCCGGGGCCCCGGCGGTAGCGCCGCCGGGCGAAGCCGACACCGATCGCGGCGAAGGCCACCAGCAGCGGCATCCCGACGATGTTCACGGCCTGGATCCAGTTGGTCAGCGACTCGACATCGCGGCGCAGCGCATGCTGCACGTCCCGCAGTTCGCGACGGATGCGCACGGCCTCTTCGCGGAAGTCGTCGATCGCCTTCCGCTGCTCGTCGGTCAGCACCGATCCGGCCTCTCCGGCACCGTTGCGGCCCTGGATCTTGCGGAGCTGCTCCTCGGTGGCCTGGAGCTTCGCCGTCAGCTCCTGCTCCTTGGCACGGAACCGCTGTTCCGCCTGACGCTGCAGCGCCTGGACTTCCGTGAAGGGCCGTTGCGCGACGCCGCGGCTGCGCAGGCCGATCAGATCGCTGCTGCCCGACAGGTTGTCGACGGCGTTGATGAAGAAGGCGCCGTTGTTGGCGACCGGCATGGCGACGCGCTGGCCGAAGAAGTCCTGCACCCTGACCCAGAGGCCGTCGGCGAGCATGTCCGCGTCGGCCACGACCACGACGTTCGTCTCGTCGGCGGACTCGGTGAGCTGCTTTGCCTTCGCCGCCGCGGCCGCCGCCTCTGCGGTCTTCTTCTCGTCTTCGGTCTGTCCCTCGGTCGCGGCCGGCTTCGGCGGACCGTCGGGGAAAGCCGTCTTCAGCTTGCCGTGAAGGCGGGCAGCCAGGACATACTCTTCCCCGGTCGGCTTGAAGGCGTTGGTGATGCGCAGCGGGTCCATCGGGCCCGGACCCTGCATGACGGATGTCGCGACGGTGCCGGATTGCCGGCTCGTGGTGACGAGCGGCTCGACCGCGACCGTGGTTTCGGGAAGCTTCACGATGTGGCCGGGCGAGGCGATGTTCATCGTCTCGAGTTGCGCCACGACAGGGCTCTCCTCGGCGAAGTTGCGCTTACCGAGCGACAGCCAGAAGGGGTAGTCGATCGCCGCGACGCGCGTCTGGGCGTTCTTCGTCGGGACCTGGACGCGCCGGGCGGCGGCGAGGTCGCCGACGATCGTGTCGGCGGGCATCTCGATGCCCCAGGCCTTGAACAGTTTGGGCAGGTTCGACGAGGTGTCGCTGGGCGGCTGGCCGCCGGGCTGCGGCGTCGTCGCTTCCGCCTCGCTGAAGGGGTCGACGAAGGCCAGAACCTCGCCGCCGCCGAGCACGAACTGGTCGATCGCGTACAGCGTCGCCTCGGCGTTGATCTTCGGGTGGACGAGGACGAGCAGTTTGATGTCGCTCGGAATCTCGGAAACGTTCGCCGAGAGCATCTGGACATCGAAGAACTGTCGGAGCTGGCCGTAGATCACCCAGGAATCGTCCTGTCCGGCACGTGCCGCGTAAGGGGTGCCGGCGATGGGCAGGCCGCTGATCAGGCCGATCTTCGGCTTCTCCAGCGTGGCCAGATTATAGACCACCTTCGTCAGGTCGTATTCGAGAAGCGATTCGCGCGACTGGTCGAAGAACGGTAGCACCTCGCGCTCGTCGACCGCATTCGTGCCGGCGAGGCCGAAATAGACGAGTTCGCCGGACTGATCGACCGGCACGCCCTGAAGGCCGAAGCCGACGGCGCGGTCCTCGGCGGGCGAGAACGGCTCGGGATCGTACACCTCCAGTCGAACCTTGCCGTCGGAGACCGCGGCATACTCCTCCAGCAGGTCGCGCACGCGTTGCGCATAGATTCCGATCGCCGGGATCTCCCGTGCCAGCCGGTCGGAGAAATAGAAGCGCAGCGTGATCGGCTCGTCGATCTTCTGCAGTACCGACCGCGTCCCCTCCGACAGCGTGTAGAGCTTGTCGTCGGTGAGGTCGATCCGCGTGGAGCGGAGCAAGGTGTTCGACAGGATCACGGCGGCGACGAACAGGACCGCGAGGATCGCGAGACCCAGCCCCGAGAACAGCGTCCGCTGACGTGTGCGTGCGGTATCCATGCGGCTCAATCCGCTTTCTTCATGTCGATGAGGATCACCGATGCCAGCAGCCAGGCGATGATGACGGCGGCGAAGAAGACCAGATCGCGCGCGTCGATGACGCCCTTGATGATCTGGTTGAAGTGCGTGAGGAAGCTGAACGAGGCCACGGCCTCGACCGCGCTGCGCGACATGAGGTCGCCGAGCATCGAGACCAGGAACGAGGAGCCGCTGACCGTGAACAGGAAGCAGACCGCGATGGTCACGACGAAGGCGATCACCTGGTTCTTGCTGAGCGCCGACAGGCAGGTGCCGATGGCAAGGTAGCCGCCGGCCATGAGAAGGCTGCCGATATAGCTCGCGACGATCACGCCGTTATCGGGCTCGCCCAGCCAGTTCACGGTGATCCAGATCGGGAAGGTGAGGGCGAGCGCCACCGCGGCGAAGGCCCAGGCCGCAAGGAACTTGCCGACGGCCGCCTCCCAGGTCCGGATCGGCAGGGTCAGAAGCAGTTCGATCGTGCCGGTCTTGCGCTCCTCCGCCCAGAGCCGCATCGAGATCGCGGGCATCAGGAACAGGTACAGCCAGGGGTGGAAGTTGAAGAAGGTCTGCAGGTCCGCCTGCCCGCGCTCGAAGAAGTAGCCGACGTAGAAGGTCAGCGCGTTCGCCAGGGCCAGGAAGATCACGATGAAGATGTAGGCAACCGGCGTGGCGAAGTAGCTCGCCAGCTCCCGTGTGCAAACGACGCCGACGTTACGCATGGGCCGCCTCCTTCTCCGCTCGTGGCTGGTCCGGCCGCGCGGCGGGCGCCGTCGTGATCGTGCGGAAGACCTCCTCCAGGTCGCCGGACTGGGTCCGGATGTCCGATACCGGCCAGGCGTGCGCCTGCAGGAGCTGGTTCACGTTCGAGAAGATCGGGCGGCGGTCGTGGGGGATCGCGATAAGGCGCACCGTTCCGGCCCGCATGTCGGTTTCCACCGCTTCCACGCTCTCCAGGCTGAGCAGGCCGGCGCGTACCGTATCGGCGTTGGCGACGGGCACGACCACGGTCACCGCGTTGTGGTGGCGCGACTGATGCGCCAGGGCTGCCGGCGTGCCGTCCGCCACGACGCGGCCGCCGGCGATGATGACCGCCCGGCTGCACACCGCGTCCACTTCTTCCAGGATGTGGGTCGAGATGATGATCGCCTTCTCCGGCGCCAGTTCGCGGATCAGTGCCCGGACCTCGTGCTTCTGATTGGGATCGAGGCCGTCGGTCGGCTCGTCCAGGACCAGGACGTCGGGATCGTGCAGGAGCGCCTGGGCCAGCCCGACACGGCGCTTGAAGCCCTTCGACAGCGTCTCGATGGGCTGTTCCAGGATCGCCGACAGGTTCGTGCGCTCGACCGCCAGGCCGACGCCGCGGCGCTTCTCGCTGCCGGAAAGGCCACGGGCGCCGGCGACGAAGTTCAGGAAGGCGCGCGCCGTCATATCGCCGTAGAGCGGCGCCCCCTCCGGCAGGTAACCCAGCCGGCGGCGCGCCTCGATCGGCTTGTCCTGGACGTCGAAGCCACAGATGCTCGCCGCGCCGGCCGTGGGGCGCAGGAAGCCCGTGATCATCTTCATGCTGGTCGACTTGCCGGCGCCGTTCGGCCCGAGGAAGCCGAGCACTTCACCGCGAGCGACCGTGAGCGAAACCCGGTCGACCGCCTTGATGGAGCCGAACGACTTCGTCAGCTCCCGCGTGACGATCATCTCGTCCATCGATCCGTGCATCCCTTTCGTGGTTCTCCGGCCATGCTCTTCGATCGAGCCGCGGGTATATGGCCGCGCCGGAGGCGAGAAAAGTTACCGTTCGTTAATCGGTACGGGCTGTTGCCGCAGTACGTGCAGCGTCGGCGCGCCCTTCTAACGGAGGGCGTGATCGAGGGCAACCGGCGGCAGCGGTCGGCGCGTCGGCACGGGTCCTACGGCCGCTCCCAGGCGGGGTCCCAGCCGTGGCGTTCGGCTTCGAGGCCGCGCAGGAGCGGGTCGGGGTGGCGGGCCCAGGCCGGTGCGGCGGGATTGACCGCGACGGGCGGCGCCTGGCGGTACAGATGCTCCATCTCGGCGTCGCCGATCTCGCGCTGACGGTCGGCCCGGCCGGCGATGAAGCCCAGGCCGGCAGCGGCGGCTTCGTCCTCACCGTCGTCCTCACCGTCGTCGGCGAGGACCTCGGGCGGGACGTCCTCGTCCAGAGGTTCCTCTTCCAGGATTTCCTCCTCCAGGATTTCCGGCGGCACGTCGGATAGAGGTTCATAGCGTTTTCTGGGGGTGGGGTGGAAATCGGTGAACGGCGTGAACTCGTCGACCGGGCGGGGCTCGAAGCCCTCGTAGACGTGCGGCACCGTCCGCGGCTCGGGCTCCGGCTCGGGCACGTTCACCCCCTGGCGCCACGCGGTGGCCCAGGCCTCGGCGTCGGCCGCGGCGAGATCCGGGTGGCGCGGGTCGATGCCGTCGAGCAGCGGGTCGGCGCCGGCGAAGCCGGCGGCGAGGCGGTCGGGATAGAGCCCGCAGAGCCGCGCCTCGGTCTCCAGGCAGCGGACGGCGGTGCGCAGGTCGCTCTTCTCGGCGGCGAGGGTGGCGAGGGCGCGCAGCCGGTCGACGATCTCGGCGATCCCGGTCTGCCGCGCCGCCTCGCGCCGGACCCGCAGGTCCTCGATCCGGTGCCGGATCTGCGGCTTGGTCAGCAGGTCGCCGGCATAGCGCGCGGCACTGTGCGGCGAGTAGCCGGCGGACCTCGCCGCGGCGGCCCCGCTCGCCCCGCGGGCGACGTGGCGGCAGAAAATCTCCTGACGGTCGGTGAGGGGCGTGGTTCTGACACCAAACGGCATGATCGGCCTCCATCCAAAGGGGGAAGCGCGATCATGCGGCAAATGATCCTAGGAACACAAGCGTAATGTTCGCTTTATGTTCCGGTCGGCGGCAACTGGTTACGCTACTTGGTCGGCGAACTCCGGGTGGCGGCGGAGCCAAGCGGCGGCGTAGCTGCAGAGAGGGGTGACCTTGGCGCCTTCCGCCCGAACCTGCTCCATCACGGCCTGCATCAGCCGTCCGGCGGCGCCGGTGCCGCGCAACGCGGGGGGCGCCTCGACGTGCGGGATGATGAGGTCGGTGCCGCGGCGGCGGTAGTCGGCGAAGACCACCTGGCCGTCGATCTCGAGTTCGAAGCGCGAGCGGGCGCGGTTGTCGATCAGTGTGTCGGTCATGCCGCCATCAACCTCCGAGGGATTCCCAGGTTCCCGATATTGGGGGGTATGCGCCGAAATTCACTTGCCATTAACCATTCGGCTGATACCCGTTAACTATTACCGGGGGGTAATGAAGGGGCCGACATGCACTACATCGCCATCCTGACTCTCGTCGGGTTCATCACCTTCGCCACTGGCGGGCACTCCCAGACGTTCGGAAAAGCTTACGATGCCGTGATGCGCGGCGACATGGACAACGCGGTGAACCTGTTCACGACGGCACTGCGCAGTACCCTCAAGGATGCCGACACCAGCGCGTCGTCGTGCGACTCGGCCGGCAAGATCGTCCTCATTCCGACCGCCGACCTTCAGGCGCCGAGCGCGCGCTGCAACTGAACCGCCGCGACTTTGCGGGAGCGTCCCGGCCGGGAGCGTTCCGGGGCAGAGCAGCCGAGGGCGCCCCGTCTTTCCGACGGCTCGCCCGGGGTCAGAACTTGACCTCCGCATCAGCCGATCGGTTCGGCTGGGTCCGCCGCCTCGTATCGAGCAGCAGGGTATCGACGCTGCGCGCTGGCCTGTCCGGGCCCTCGGCACTGATGTCGTTGGTCAGGATGACGCCGCAGTCGATCGAAAACGGCCGAATTCCGTAAAGGGAGATCAGTCTGTCGTTCTGCCGGATGGACTGGACCCGCTTGCCGGTTTCGTCGGTCCATGACGCGTTGCCGCTGAGCACGACGCCGTAGGCGCAGCCGCGCGCATCGGTCGATCCGGGTATCCAGCCCGACTTGCGGTCGCGTCCCGACGTCGGCTCGCCATACTTCTCGTACAGGATGGCGTTCAGGTCGCCGTAGGTGATCGACTTCCCCGCGAGATCGAGGTGGCGGAAGACGCCGGCGACGGCGCCGTCGACGAGGTAGAGGCCGATCTGCTCGCCCGTCTGGGCCTGCACGAACAACCTGCCGTCGTCGAACTGCGTCTTGCTCGGGTCGCCGCCCATCCCGGGGTCTGCCAAGGCGACGACCTCTCCGAGATGCTCCCTGGCGATCTCTTCGGCGCGCTCCGGCGTCATGCCCAGCTTGATGCCGAGGATGTCGTAGCGCGCCCCCGCGGCTTCCGATGCTTCGGCCAGCGCACGCCGCTGCGCTTCCTGCTCCCGCTGACGTTCCTGTTCCTGCCGCACCGCCCGATCGCGCTTCTCCTGTTCCTGTTTCGCGGCGTCGGCCGCGGTGGCCTCTTCGGCCGCCTGCCGCTTCGCCTCGATCGCGGCGATTTCCGCTCTGCCCATCTCGATCGTCGCGAGGGCATCGCCCTCGGCGGTCGCGGCGACTACCCGAACAGGGTGCATTTCCAGCGTGCATTTGCCCTGGTCGAACTGGTAGCCGACGAGGTCGTACTCTCCTGTCAGCCGCAGCGCGGACGATCGCTGGCCGAGCTGCTGCTCCGTCAGATCGACGGTGAACAGACCGGCCTCCTTCGGCAAACGCATGACCGGCTTGCAGGGCGCGATCTGGCGACCCAGGGGCACGAGGATCTCGCCGTAGCGGGCCGCCTGGAAGACGGGGCTCGGCTTGCCGGCTTCGACGAACAGTTCCTGCCGGAGCCGGTAGCGGTCGGGCAGCCCGGCAGCCCTGGCGAGGGACCAGGACCGGAACGCGTCGCGGGTCTGCTGCGTAACCTCGCGTTGGCTGAAGGCGACCGGAAAGAACGGTCCCCACGGATCGTCCGAGGCATCGGCATCCGCACGACCGAGGGTCTGCTCGACCTGGAGACGACGATTGAGCCAGGCCGTCCAGCGCTCCTCGTCCAATGCCTGCGGCGCATTCCGCAGTGTCAGCAGATCGAGGGTCTCGGGCGTGAGCGAAAGGGGGCCGTGCGGCTCCAGTCGATCCCCGTGACCGAGCATCGCCGGGCGTACATCATCGAAATCGTCGAACGACGCGACCGGGCGCGTGGTCTCGATATCGGCGAACAACGTCGCCCGCCGGATCCGTCCCGTCAGCAGATCGCCGTGCATGTGCGTCAGCAGGGCGTCGACCCGCAGGTAGACCGCCCGATTTCCGGCCGTGGCGAGCAGGGCCTCGGCCTGTGGGGGAGGCATCGGGAGATCGGCGGGCGGCGATCCCGGCAGCCCGATGCGTAGCTCGTGGTAGCCGAAGTTGCTCAGCCTGATCGTGGTCGTGAAGCCGCGGCCGTTGAACGAGAGCGGGAAACTGTCGCCGTCATAGGTGCCGAGTTGCATCGGCCAGAGAAACGACATCTCGACCGGCAGTTTCGGGGCCTGACCGATGACCGGCTGCACGACGTCCGTCTGGAAGCGCTGGCGCAGGCGTGCCAATTCCAACTCGTTGCGCGTGATCCACCGGCTCGAGGTATCGAAATACTGCTCGTACAGGGGCGCGGGTGCGAAGGCACGGGTGAAGGCGGCCTCGTTGTTGCCGCCCATCCGACCGCTGAAACCATTCTCCCGAATCGCCAGCATGGCCAGCATCTTCTGCGCGTCCGTGCCGTCTCCCGCGACGCCGATCGGCAGGACGAGGTTCCCCGCCGGCGGCATCTTGAAGGTCATGTCGGGCGGCGCCGGGGCGCCGACGGCGGCGACGAACCGGCCGTGCGCCTGATCCCGATAGAACGCCGCGTCGACCACTTCGCCCTTCATGCTCGGCCGGCCGTATCTGTCGGTGCCGATCCCGGTCATGCGGACGGCGGCGGACAGATACAGCCGACGGTTCCTGATCTCGGCGATCAGGGTCCTTGCGGACTGCTGGTCCATCGGGAGGAACTCCGGCATCCTGCCCGGCAGGTCCAGGATGACGGACTTGTTGAGGCCGGGTACGCCGATGCTCGTGTCGTAGTCGTTCTTCCTGGAGGTCGTGGCGGCGACCGGGAACCTGCTCCCGTCATACTCGCCGAGCGTGACCGGGTAGAGAATAGTCACCTGCAGCGGCGGCTTCCGTGCATGCCGGAGGCGCGGCTCGAGCACCTGCGCGAAGAATCGCTGCTGGACCGCGGCGCGGTCGAACTCGTTCTTTGCCGCCCAGCCGCCATAGGCATCGAGGTAGGCGGAGGTGTCTACGCCATGGGCCCGTCCGTAGCTCCGCACGAGGCTCGGTACCCTGATGAACTCCGCCTTCGTCTGTTCGATATCCATGCCGAGGAGCATGTCGGCGATCGTGCGGATCGCTTCGCCCTCCTGCGCGTTCCGGCTCAGGTCGATCACCAGACTGCGGGGCGAATAAGCGGCTGCGCGCGGTCCGTCGAGACGGAGCGGTGCGGGAGGGACCAGTGGGGAAGGAGCAAGCGCAGCGGGGGCCCGCGGCGGCTCGTGCCAGCGGATCTGACGCCGTGGCGGCGCAGGGTGCTGCGTCTCCTGTCGCGGCTGCGGTGCGACGTCCGCCCGCCGTTGCTCGCTGATCTGCTGGTATGAGTCCTGGTCGGCCGCGGCTCCCCGATTGTCGCTCGCCGCTGCCGCCGCGCTCCACAGTCCGGCCGTGACGGCGGCGGACATGATGATAGACAACCGTCCCATCGATGCCCCCATCTCTGGATGACGACCAGCGTAGGGGACGGAATTTCTTCGATCAACACTGTGCGATCGGGGGGAGGTATACTTTAGGCGTAAGTCGAATGCCGGGTCTTGACTGGAATCATCAGCGTGGACGCGCCGCCGCCTATGCGGATGGCGGGCGCGCGGCGGCGAAATCGGTGGCGAACGTTTCGAGCGTTCCTGCGGCGATCGCATCGCGCAGGCCGCGCATCAGGTCCTGATAGTAGGTCAGGTTGTGCCAGGTCAGCAGCATGACGCCCAGGATCTCGCCCGCCTTGGTCAGGTGGTGGAGGTAGGCGCGGCTGTAGCTGCGGCAGGCGGGGCAGGTGCAGTCGGAATCGAGCGGCGCCTCGTCCTCGGCATGGCGGGCGTTGCGGATGTTCAGCGACCCGGTGCGCGTCCAGGCCTGGGCGGTGCGGCCGGAGCGGGTCGGGATGACGCAGTCGAACATGTCGACGCCGCGCAGCACCGCACCGACGATGTCCTCGGGCTTGCCCACACCCATCAGATAGCGCGGCCGGTCGGACGGCAGCAGCGGTGTCGTCACGTCGAGGGTGGCGAACATCGCCTCCTGGCCCTCGCCGACCGCGAGGCCGCCGATGGCGTAGCCGTCGAAGCCGATCGCCTTCAGCGCCTCGGCCGACTCGGCCCGCAGGTCGCGGTGCACGCCGCCCTGGACGATGCCGAACAGGCCGTAGCCGTCGCGCGGCTGGAATGCAGCCTTGGAGCGTTCGGCCCAGCGCATGGACAGGCGCATGGACTCCGCCGCCTGCGCCTCGGTGGCGGGGAAGGGGGTGCACTCGTCGAAAGCCATGGTGACGTTCGCGTCGAGCAGGTGCTGGATCTCGATCGAGCGTTCCGGCGTCAGGCGCTGATAGCTGCCGTCGACGTGCGAGCGGAAGGTGACGCCGTCGGGGTCGAGCTTGCGCAGGCCGGCGAGCGACATGACCTGGAAGCCGCCCGAATCGGTCAGGATCGGCCCCGGCCAGTTCATGAAGCGGTGCAGGCCGCCGAGTTTCGCCACGCGCTCGGCACCCGGCCGCAGCATCAGGTGGTAGGTGTTGCCGAGGAGGATCTGGGCGCCGGTCTCGGCGACGGACTCCGGCAGCATCGCCTTCACCGTGCCGGCGGTGCCGACCGGCATGAAGGCCGGCGTGTCGATGGCGCCGTGCGCGGTGACGAGGCGGCCGCGCCGCGCGGCGCCGTCGGTGGCGAGGACGTCGAAGCCGAGGGTCATGGGGTCGACGGCTCCACGGGGATGTCGGCGCGATGCAGCAGGCTGGAATCGCCGAAGGAATAGAAGCGGTAGCCGGCCGCCACGGCATGGGCATAGGCGGACCGCATGCGCTCCAGCCCGGCGAAGGCGGCGACCAGCATGAACAGGGTCGAGCGCGGCAGGTGGAAGTTCGTCATCAGCAGGTCCACGCAGCGGAAGCGATAGCCGGGCAGGATGAAGATGTCGGTCTGCCCGGCAAAGGCGCCGACGCGGCCGTCCGGCGATGCAGCCGACTCGAGCAGGCGCAGGGCCGTGGTGCCGACCGCGACCAGCCGGCCGCCCGCGGCGCGGGCTGCGTTCAGCCGTTCCGCCGTGGCGGCGTCGATCACGCCGTACTCGGCGTGCATGCGATGTTCCCGCGCGTCCTCGACCTTCACCGGCAGGAAGGTGCCGGCGCCGACATGCAGGGTCAGTGTCTCGCGCTTGACGCCGCGCGCGTCCAGGGCGGCGAGCAGGTCGGGCGTGAAGTGCAGGGCGGCGGTCGGCGCCGCCACGGCACCGGGATGGGCGGCAAAGATCGTCTGATAGGAGTCGGCGTCGCCGGGCTCCGGCCCGTCCGGTCGACGGATGTAGGGCGGCAGCGGCATCTCGCCGTGGCGTTCCAGGGCGGCGAGGAGGTCGGCGCCGCCGCGGTCGAAATCGAGCACCACCTCAGCGCCGTCGCGGCTGCGTACGGTCGCGGTGAAGTCTCCGCCGAACCGCACCGTCTCCCCCGGCCGGAGCCGCCGCGCCGGCCGCGCGAAGGTGCGCCAAGTCGACGGTCCCTCCTGCAGGTGCAGGGTCACCTCGACCTGCGCCGCGCCGCGCACGCCGCGCAGCCGGGCGGGAATGACCCGCGTGTCGTTGAACACCATCACGTCGCCCGGCCGCAGCAGGTCCGGCAAGTCGCGCACGATGCGGTCGGCGAGACCGTCGGACCGAACGTCGAGCAGACGCGCGGCATCGCGCGGCATGGCGGCGTGCTGCGCGATCAGGTCGGGCGGGAGGTCGAAGTCGAAGAGGTCGGTACGCATGAGCCGCCGGCGGGGAAGGGCGGAGGTTACATAGGCCGGCGGAGCGCGGTTCGCGAGCGGTCGGTTAGCCGGGTTTCAGTCCGCTGCCGGCCGGCCCCCGGCTGACTGGGGCAGCCGGGGGCCGGCGCTGGCGATGGGACGGACGGGCCGGCGAACTTCGCGCGGCCCGTCCAGTGGCGCCTACAAGAGGATCGCGACGATGATGATGACGATCAGCGGCGCGCCGAGCAGCCAGGCGAGGAGGGCGGGCACCATGGGTTTTCTCCCGGTTCGGTTCGGATCGGCTCAGCGACGGCGGGTCGCCGCGACGTAGCGGAAGGCGACGTTGTTGTCGCGGTGGTTTCCGCCCATAACCGCGGCGAAATAGGCCGCGCCGGCGCTGACCAGCATGGTGGCGGCGAGGACGAAGGCGGCGATGACGCCGGCGACCCGCGCACGCTCGGCAGCTTCGACGGCGGCCTGGCGGGCCTGCTCCAGGTCGGCGAGGACTTCGTCGATGCGGGCCTCGACTTGGGCGGGGTCGGTTCCGGTCTGGGACGCGGCGAGCTGGACCAGATAGGCGCGGTCCTCGGCGGAGACTTCGCCCTCGGCGACGCTGCGGGCGAGGATGGTCGCGACCTCGTCGCGGGTCTCGGGCGGGACGTCGACGCCGCGCAGCATGCGGTCGGTGAAATAGTCGCCGCTTTCGGCCATGACGCTGGCGGCACCGCCGGCGGCCGCACCCGTGGCGGAGGCGGTGATGCCGAGGGCGCTGCCGAGGCCGGCCGTCGCCATGAAGATGGCGAAGAGCGCGCCCGTCGCCCAGACCATGACGCCGTGTGCGCCGTCGCGCGTGTCGGACTCGTCCTCCGTCGCGTCGCCGAAGCGGCGACGCATGCGGCCGGCGAGATAGCCGCCGGCACTGAAGCTGGAGACGGTGACCCAGACGAACCAGATGCCGGCGGCGATGGTCAGCCAGCGCAGCGACACGCCTTCGTCGGCCTCGAGGGAGGTCATCGACAGGCCGATGCCGGAGCCGAAGGTGAACAGGACGAAGGAGATCGTCGAGGCGAGGACCGCGCCGGCGATGATCGCCGGCCAGTCGATGTAGGACCCGTCATGGGACGCGGCGGGCAGTGCGGCAGTGGCATTGCCGGTGGTCGGGCTGCCGGGGGTGGGGCTTACCGTGGCCATCAAGATCCTCCTCGAAAGGGGCAGGCGTTGCGGCCGGGGATCAGGCCAGGCCGATGAACGACAGGATGAAGAGGACGACGACGACGACGCCGATGATGTAGAAGATGCTGCTCATATCGTTCCCCCATTCTTTCACGCGCCGGCCGCGGCGGGATGCGGCACCGGCGCGGCGCGGTGGTGCGGAAGCGGATCCTCCGCAGTCGTCCGCGATAAACCGGCGCGCGCACAAAGGTTCCGGAAGCATCCGCGAAGGAGCGCCCGGCGGCGCGGGGGATGGGGATGAGCGGGCGGTGCCGGCGGGCTACGAGGCGGCCGCGCCCATTGCTGCGGCCAGCTCCGCGAAATCCTTCACGATCAGGTCGGGCTGGTGCGGGGTTTCGCCGAAGGGGCGGCGGCGGCGGTCGATGAAGGCGGTCCGCATGCCGTAGGACTTGGCGCCGACGCAGTCGAAGGCGTGGTTGGCGACGAACAGGCAGGACGAGCGGTCGAGGCCGACGATCTCCTCGGCCTTGGCGTAGGTCTTCCAGTGCGGCTTGAAGTAGCCGGCCTCCTGGACCGAGATGACGTGGTCGAAGGGGAAGCCGATATGCGGCCCCGCGGCCTCCAGCATGTCGCGGTCGCCGTTGGACAGGATGACGAGCCGGTAGCCCGCGCCGCGCAGGCGGTGCAGCGCGTCGATAACGTCGGGAAAAGGCTTCAGCGTCTCGATCTGCGCCACCAGCCAGCGCACCTCGTCCTGGGTGTAGGCGAGGCCGGCCCGGTCCATGACGTGCGAGACGGCGCGGTGGCCGATCTGCCGGTAGGGCGTGTGGCCGCGGTCGCAGAGCGCGTCGATCATCGAGTTCTCGTAGTGGGTGCGGCGCCACCAGGTGACGAACTGGTGCGGATCGCCGTCCCAGCCCTTGTCTCGCAGGAAGGGCGTCACGGCCTCGGTGAGGCCGCCCTGCATGTCGACGATCGTGCCGTACTGGTCGAAGACGAGCGCCTTCACCTCGCGCGTCAGGACTTCGGGACGTTCCATCCGCCGCTCCTCCCTCGATGGCTGTCCGCCATCTTGGGACGCCGGCCCGGTGGCGGCAATCGGGCCGCTAGCGGCAACCGGAGGGACAGCGTCAGGCGGCCAGTGCCGCCAGCTTCGCCTTGCGCGACTGCATCAGGGGCTGGATGCGGGTGCCGAAGTTCTCGACGCCCGAGACGAACTCGTCGAAGGTCAGCATGACGCCCTGGACGCCGGGGACCGTGGCGACCTCGTCGAGCATGCGCGCGATGCTCTCGTAGGAGCCGACGAGGACACCCTGGTTGGTCGGGACGTTCGGGTCGCCGGTCAGCTTGCGCACGTTGACGGTGGCGAACGGGTCCTTGGTCGGGTCGGCGCCGGCCTGGGCGCTGCGCCACGCGAGGGCCTCCAGGTCGGCGCCGGACTTGTAGAGCTCCCACTTGGCCCAGGCGGCCTCGTCGGTCTCGTCGGCGATGACCATCATCATGACGAGGGCGCCGACGTTGCGGCCGGTGCGCTCGGTCTCGGCGACCAGGCGGCTGACGCTGGGCGCGAACTTGGTCGGCTCGTTGACGCCGTAGCTGGTCATGAAATTGTAGTCGCCGTATTCGGCGGCGAACTTCGTGCCCTTGTCGCTCTGCGCGGCACAGATGATCTCGACCGGCTTCTCCGGCTGCGGCAGCAGGCGGCAGTCGTCCATTTGGAAGTAGGTGCCCTTGAAGTCGGATTTTCCGGTCGCCCAGAGTTCGCGCATGATGTGCACGTATTCGGTGCAGTAGGCGTAGCGGTCAGCAAAGAAGACCTCGCCCGGCCAGATGCCCATCTGCTCGTACTCCGCCTTCTGCCAGCCGGAGACGATGTTGAGGCCGAAGCGGCCGTGCGAGATGGAGTCGATCGTCACCGCCATGCGCGCCGCGAAGGCTGGCGGCACGGTCAGCGCCGCGACCGAGGCGAAGATCTTGATGCGGCTGGTGACGGCGGCGAGGCCGGCCATCAGCGTGAAGGATTCGAGGTTGAAGTCCCAGTAGCGCGAGGGGCCGCCATAGCCGCGCAGCTTGATCATCGAGAGGGCGAAGTCGAAGCCGTAGCCCTCGGCCTTCTGGACGATCTCCTTGTTGAGACCGAAGGTCGGCAGGTATTGCGGCGACGTGGTGGAGATCAGCCAGCCGTTGTTGCCGATCGGGATGAAGACGCCGACGTCCATGGGATAGGCCTCGCGAGGTGCGGGATGCGTGGCCGGGACGGAGCAATCGGCATGCCAGGGGCGCCGTGGTGGCTTCGGCGCCGTGGCGTCAGTGCTGGCGGGCGCGGATGAGGAGGCCGGTGATCGTCGTCTCGCCCAGGAGCTTGCAGGCCTCCAAGCGATGCAGGCCCTCGATCAGGACGAACCGCTCGCCGTCGGCCCGGACCAGGATGGCCGACTGCTGGCCCTCCTCGAGGATGCTCTCGGCGAGCTTCTCGACCTTTGCCAGGTCGAGCGTGCCGCGCAGCTTCGCCGGCACATAGATGTTCGCGATCGGAAAGGACCGCTCCTTCATCATCGGCGCCGTCTCCATGAAGCCGCGGGTCGACGCAGCGTGACACGAAGGCGGCGCTGCTGTCCATGCGCCGCCTTCGGCGCCGGAGACTTCATGCTTTGCGGGTGATCGGCGCCGGCGCTTCGGTCTGCGGCCGATCACCGTGCCCGGAACCCGGAAGCCGCGGCGGAGTTCCCACACTGGGGGCACACGTTCCGAAGCGTTCGAGGCGCGTGGCCAGATGCCAGACCCGGATTGCCGCCTGCCGCAGACCATGTCGCGGCGGCGATGAGCGCCGGTCATCCGCGGCAGACCCTGTCGCTGCTCGACGCCGTCGCCATCATCGTCGGCCTCGTCATCGGCGCCGGAATATTCCGGCTCCCCTCCATCGTCGCCGGGAACATCGACAGCGGGACCCTGATCGTCTCCGTCTGGTTCCTGGGCGGCCTGATTTCCCTGATCGGCGCCCTGTGCTTCGCGGAACTCGCGACCGCGTATCCGCATCCCGGCGGCGAGTATCATTATCTGTCACGCGCCTACGGCCGGGACTGCGGCTTCATGTTCGCCTGGGCGCGCATGAGCGTGGTGCAGACCGGCAGCATCGCGCTGCTCGCCTACATCTTCGGCGATTACGCGTCGGAGCTGCTGCCGCTCGGCGAGCATGGCGTCGCCATCTATGCGCTCGGCGCCGTCGTCGCACTGACGGCGCTGAACGTCCTGGGCGTGCGCCAGACCAAGGCGATGCAGAACCTGCTGTTCGGCGCGACCCTGCTCGGCCTCGCCTGCGTGATCGTCGCCGGCGCCCTCGTGATGTCGCCGCTCGGGCCTTCGGAAGCGCCGCTTCCGGCGGAGACCGGGGCTGGCGGCGGGTCGGGAACGTCGGCGATGGGGCTGGCGATGGTGTTCGTCCTGCTCGCCTACGGCGGCTGGAACGAGGCCGCGTACATCTCGGCGGAGGTCAAGGACGGGCCGCGCAACATGGTCCGCGCCCTGCTGATCGGCATCGCCCTGGTGACGGTCGTCTATGTGGCCATCAACCTGATCTACGTGCAGGTGCTCGGCCCGGCCGGCATGGCGCAGTCGGACGCGGTGGCGCGGAACGTCATGCACGCCGCCTTCGGCCCTGCCGGATCCACCTTCATCACCGTGCTGATCATGGTGGTGGTGCTGGCCTCGCTGAACGTCACGATCCTGACCGGTGCGCGGACGAACTTCGCCCTCGGCCAGGATTTCCGGATGTTCGCTTTCCTCGCCCACTGGAGCGCCCGTGGCGGGGCGCCCGTCCGGGCGCTGATCCTGCAGGCGGCGGTCGCTATCGGCCTGATCGGCCTGGGCGCCATGCAGCGCAGCGGCGTCGAGACGATGGTGGAATATCTCTCGCCCGTCTTCTGGCTCTTCTTCCTGCTCACCGGCCTGGCGCTCTTCGTGCTGCGCCGGCGGGAGGCCGCGCGCACGCGCCCCTTTCGCGTGCCGCTCTATCCCGTGACGCCGGCGCTGTTCTGCCTGACCAGCGCCTACCTGCTCTATTCCAGCCTCAACTACACCGGCGCAGGCGCCCTGGCGGGCGTCGCCGTCCTCCTGCTCGGCCTGCCGCTTCTGTTCGCGGCGCGGCGACAGCCCGCCGCGGCCGGTGCCGACTGATCCCGTTCCACCCGACCGATCGAGGAGATCCCGATCATGACCTTCCCGCTCCGGCTCGACCGTGCCGCCACCTCTCCCGTATCCGCCGCCGCGCTCTTCGCCACCGTCGCCCTGGCCCCGGCCGCCGGCGAAGCGCGCGACGTGCCTTACGTCCCGACGCCGGAAGCGGCGGTCCAGAAGATGCTGGAGATGGTGGACGCCAAGCCCGACGACGTCCTCTACGATCTCGGCTCCGGCGACGGACGGATCGTCATCGCCGCGATCCGTGACTTCGGCGTGAAGCAGGCGACTGGCATCGACATCGATCCGCAGCGGATCGAGGAGAGCCAGGCGAACGCCCAGGCCGCGGGGGTCGGCGACCGGGCGACCTTCCGGCAGGCCGACCTGTTCGAGGCCGACTTCAGCGACGCCGACGTGGTGACGATGTACCTGCTGTCGAGCGTCAACCGCAGGCTGCGGCCGCGCCTGCTCGACGAACTGAAGCCCGGCACCCGCCTCGTGTCGCACCAGTTCACAATGGACGACTGGAAGCCCGACGCCGAGGCCGTCGTGTCCGGGCGTCCGCTCTACCACTGGGTCATCCCCGCCAAGGTCGGAGGAACGTGGCGCGCCGAGGGCGGCTTCCAGGCCGATCTCGACCAGCGGTTCCAGGAGGTGTCCGGCACGGTCACGGCGTTCGGCCGCGAGGCGGCGATCGAGCAGGGCAAGCTGCAGGGCGAGAAGCTGGCCTTCACGGCGCGCGGCAACCGCGACGGCCAGCCCGTCGACCTCCGGTTCAAGGGGCGCGTCTCCGAGGACGGGGTCATCGAAGGCCGGCTGGAGGGCGCAGACGGGGCGAAGGAGGTGCGGGCGACCCGCGTCAACTGACCGACCGCCCGACCCCCGAAGACCGAAGACCGAAGACCGAAGACCGTCAGGCCGCCGCGAGGATGTCGCGGCCCTGGCGGCACTTCATCAGCGGCTGGATGCGGCGGCCGAACTGTTCCATGCCGATCACGAAGTCGTCGAAGGTCAGCATGACGCCGCGCACGCCGGGCACCGCCGCCACCTCGTCGAGCATGGCGGCCACCCTGGCGTAGGAGCCGACCAGGACCGCCTGGTTCGTCGGCGATCCGGGACCCTGCAGCTTGTGCCGGTTCGGCGTGGCGTAGGGGTCGGTGCTGGGATCGGCACCGGCCTGGGCGTCGCGCCAGGCGAGCGCCTCGTGGTCGGCACCGGCGCGATAGTGCTCCCACTTGGCCATAGCGGCCTCGTCCGTCTCGTCGGCGACGACCATCATAAGGACGAGCGCGCCGACGTCGCGGCCGGTGCGCTCCGTCTCGGCGACGAGGCGGGTGACGCTGGGCGCGAACTTCGTCGGCTGATTCACGCCGGAACTGGTGCAGAAATTATAGTCGCCGTATTCGGCGGCGAACTTGGTGCCCTTGTCGCTCTGTGCGGCGCAGATGATCTCGATCGGGGCGGACGGCTGCGGCAGCATGCGGCAGTCGTTCATCTGGAAGAAGCGGCCCTTGAAGTCGGAGCGGCCGGTCTCCCACAGCTCGCGCATGATCTTCACGTATTCGCCGCAATATTCGTAGCGGTGCTCGTAGAATTCCTGGCCCGGCCAGATGCCCATCTGGTCGTACTCCGCCTTTTGCCAGCCGGAGACGATGTTGAGGCCGAAGCGGCCGTGCGAGATGGAGTCGATGGTCGACACCATGCGCGCGGCGAAGGGCGGCGGCATGGTCAGCACGGCGACCGAGGCGAACAGCTTGATCCGCTTGGTGACGGCGGCGAGGCCGGCCATCAGCGTGAAGGATTCCAGATTGTAGTCCCAGAACTGCGACGGGCCGCCGAAGCCGCGCAGCTTGATCATCGACAGGGCGAAATCGAAGCCGAACGCGTCGGCCTTCTCGACGACCGTGCGGTTGAGGTCGAAGGACGGCCGGTACTGCGGCGAGGTGGTGGAGATCAGCCAGCCGTTGCTGCCGATCGGAATGAAGACGCCGACGTCCATGGGATGAGGCCTCGCGGGTGCGGAACTGCGTGGCCGTATCGCAGCAATCGGCGTGCCAGGGCCGCCGGCGCCGCCCCGGGGGACGTCATCGCTTCGTTCTCAGATGGTCTTCAGCCGAGGGCCCGGATGCGGGAGCGGCGCCGCCGCCGACGTCGTCCCAGGTCATGTAGTGGTAAGGGCCTGCCGGCGATCGACGAAGCCCAGCCGCCGGTAGAGCCGGCGCGCAGGGTTCTCGCTCTCGACATGCAGCCCGACGAAGCGGCCGGTGCGGGCGGCTTCGTCGAGCAGGGCGCGGACGATCGCCGACCCGATGCCCTGGCCGGTCAGCGTCGGGACCAGGATGATGTCCACCAGCCGGATCTCGCGCACCCCGCCCCGGTCGATGTAGAGCCGGCCGACGGGAGCCCCATCCCGGGTGATGATCAGGAAGGCGGCGGCAGCGGTGTAGTGGTTGGTGTAGTGGTTGTCCTGCAGGTGGAACTGATCGGCGAGGAAGGCGCGCCGCGTCGCCTCGGGCCAGCCCGCCGCCTCCAGTTCCGCCCAGCGGAACGAGATGTAGAGCTCACGCAGGAAGTCGGTGTCCTCGGGTCCGCGTGGACGGACGGCGAAGCCGCGGGCGACGAGGTTCCGCGGCATCGCGAAGCCGACGTCTGTCTCGGTCATGGTTTCGGACACGGCGGCATGACACCGGCATGATGCAGCGTCTGCGACGGCGGTGCCAGTTGCAAAGGCGCCCGCCGCGCCATGACAGACCGTGACCGAACCGCTAGGCTCCGCCCGAAGCAACGGAGGACGAGATGGAAGCGGCTGCGGAAGGTACGGGACCGATCTGTGCGATCGACGGCGGGCGGGCGACGATCCGGCTGAACCGGCCGCGCCAGCACAACCGGATCGAGCCGGCGGACCTGCTGGCGATCCATGATTTCCTGGCGACGGTCGAGGAGGACCCCGCGGTGCGCGTGCTGGTGTTTACCGGCACCGGCAAGACCTTCAGTTCCGGCTATCATCTGGGCGCCCTGTCGGATCGGCAGAAGACCGAGACTGACGACGGCGACAGCCTGTTCTCGCGGGTCGTCGATCAGCTGGAGGCGCTGCGCGTGCCGACCATCGCGGCGCTGAACGGCGGCGTCTACGGCGGGTCGACCGACATGGCGCTGGCCTGCGACTTCCGCATCGGCACGACCGGCATGCGCATGTTCATGCCGGCGGCGCGCCTGGGGCTGCACTATTACGAGAGCGGCCTGCGACGCTATGCGACGCGGCTCGGCCTGTCGACCGCCAAGCGGCTGTTCCTGACGGCGCAGCCGGTCGAGGCGGACGAACTGCTGAAGATCGGCTTCGTCGACGAACTGGTGGCGCCGGAAGAGTTGGCGGCGCGGGTGGATGCCCTGGCCGGCATTCTCGCGGCCAATGCGCCCCTGGCGGTCCAGGGGATGAAACGCGCGCTCAACGCCATCGCGGCGGGCACGGCCGATTCGGCGACGATCAACGAGAGCCGCAAGGCCTGCGCCGAGTCCGACGACATCAAGGAAGGCCTCGCCTCCTGGGCGGAGAAGCGGACGCCGGTGTTCCAGGGGCGCTAGGGCGGGGTGCCCGCCCCGCTCCACGCCGCCTCCTCGGCGCGGATGCGCCAGAGGGTCAGCGGCAGGTTGAGGAGGGTGAAGACCAGCGCGACCGGCCAGGCGCCGAAGATCAGCGGGACGACGGCGATCTCGGCGGCCACGACCGCGTAGTTCGGGTGGCGCAGGAAGCGGTAGGGGCCGCGGCGGACCGGCGCCTCGCCCGGCACGACGAGGATGCGGGTGGTCCAGCGGCGGCCGAGCGCCAGCATCACCCAGGCGCGGAAGGCGAGGATGAGGATGTAGAGCCCAAGGAACGCACCGTTTACCTCGGCGCCCGCCGCGATCCAGGCGGCCATCGCGGCCAGCCAGCCGCCGTGCACGACGAAGAACAGCGGATAGTGGCCGGCGGCCACCTCGCGGCCTCCCGCCGCCAGAAGGCGGGTCGCGTTGCGGCGGGCGATCACCAGTTCCGACAGGCGCTGGGCCACGACGAAGCCGAGGACCAGCCAAGGGACAAACCAAGCCAAGGTCAGCAGTCCAGCAGCAGGAAGCCGGCGGTGAAACCGGGCCCGAGCGCGGTCGCGAGGTGGCGTCCGCGCAGCCCGCGGCGCAGCTTGCGCGCGAGCACGTGGAGGACGGTGACCGACGACATGTTGCCGTGGTCGCGCAGGACGGCGCGCTCTTCCGCCAGGGTGCCGGCGGCGAGATCGAAGGCGCGCTCCAGGGCGGCCACCACCTTGGTGCCGCCGGGGTGGCAGACGAGTCCGTCCAGGTCGGCGCTGCGCAGGCCGCTGCGGGCGAGGAAGGCGTCGGCGACCGGGCGCAGGTCGCGCTCGACCAGCGTCGGAATGTCGCGCGAGAAGATCACGCCGAGCCCGTCGTCGGCGACGTCCCAGCCCATCACGTCCAGGGAGGCCGGCCAGGTATGCTCGCCGCTGGCCGCGATCGCCGGCCCGTCGCCGCCGGCGTCGAGCAGGACTGCCGCCGCACCGTCGCCGAAGAGCGCGGTCGCGATGACGTTGCTCTTCGAGGCGTCGTCCGGCCGGAAGGTGAGGGTGCAGAGTTCGACCGCGAGGAACAGCACCTTGCCGCCGGGCAGGGCGCGGGCGAGGTCGGCGGCGCGGGCGAGGCCGAGGACGCCGCCGGCGCAGCCGAGGCCGAAGATCGGCAGGCGCACCACGTCGCGGCGCAGCCCCAGCCGGTCGAGCAGGCGGGCGTCCAGGCTGGGCGTGGCGATACCCGTGGTGCAGACGGTGACGACGGCGTCGACTTCCTCGGGCAGCACATAGGCCTCGGCGAGACAGTGCCGGGCCGCCTCCTCGAGCAGGGCGACGGCGCTGTCGACGAACAGCGCCGACCGTTCGGCCCAGCCGTGCGGCGTGTCGTGCCAGTCGAGCGGCACGCAACTGTAGCGCGTGTCGATGCCGGCGTTCACATAGGCGGGCCGGAAGCGGTCGAACTCCGGCAGACGGCCGCCGAACATCCCGGCCGCCATCGCCGCTACGTCCTCCTGGCGGATTACGTGCCGCGGCGAAGCGGTCGCCATCGCGGCGATGCGGGCCGGAGGTGCGCCGGTCTTGCCAACCGGCCTGCCGTCCACGACTTGTTCAGCACTGGTCTGCATGCTCTCCGCCATGATCGGAACTGCGACGGAATGGAACGGGACATCCGCCGTGATGGGCGCTCTATGTTGCGCTGCGCCGGTGCCGCGGCGAGCGGCGTGATGACGCGCCGCGGTTTCGGACGCACCGCAGGCCTGCTCGCGGCCGGGGCGACCCTGCTGCCCGGGCTCGGCGGCGGATTCGGACGCGCCGCGGCCGCGGTCCGACTGATGCTCGCCGTCAATCAGGCCGGCTATCTGCCGAGGCATCCGAAACAGGCCTTCCTTGCGGGTCCGGCCGCAGCCGGTGACGTATCGGTCGTCGAGGAGGCGAGCGGCAGGACCGTCGCTTCCGTACCGGTCGGGGGGTCGCGCCGCGACCCCGATACCGGGCTTCAGGTGGCGACGGTGGATTTCAGTGCGGTCCGTCGCCCAGGTCGATATTGGCTGCAAGCGGACGGCGTCCAGTCGCATGGGTTCGTCGTCGACGACTTGGCCTTCGACCTCGCCTTCGTGGCCATGCTCCGGACCTATTGGCTGCAGCGCTGCGGGACGGCGGTGCGCGACCCGGCGACGGGCGTCGCGCATGCCGCCTGCCACCAGGACGACGGCGTGATCCTGCACGGCGACCGCTTCAATCCCGCCGGCACGCGGATCGATGCGCGCGGCGGCTGGCACGACGCCGGCGACTTTGGGAAGTACGTGGCGACCGCGACGACGACGATCGGCCGGCTGCTGTCGCTCTACGAGATGCAGCCGGCCCTGTTCGGCGACGGGCAGCTGTCGATCCCGGAAAGCGGCAACGGAGCCGTCGACCTGCTGGACGAGATGGCGTGGGGCCTCGACTGGCTGCTGCGGATGCAGCGGGCCGACGGTGCGGTGTATCGCAAGCTGTCCGGCGCGCAGTGGCCGGGCGACGTCCTGCCCGAATCCGACCGGCAGACCCGCTACGTCTACGGGGTCGCGTCGCCCGAGACGGCCAAGTTCGCGGCGGTGATGGCGATGGCGGCGCGGATCTGGAGACCGGCCGGCGCGGTCTACCTGGATGCGGCGCGGCGGGCCTGGGCGTGGCTCGAGACGGTGCCGGAGCAGCAGGTCGACTGGCGCGCCGGCGACGACGCCGGGTCGGGCATGTATCTCTACAATCCGCCGCTCGACGGTGAGGAGACGCTGCGCCACGACCGCGACGACCGGACCTGGGCGGCGGCCGAGCTCTACGTCACCACCGGGGAGGCGCCGTTCCAGCGCGCGTTCGCGGCACTCCTGCCCCGCACGGACTTCACCCTGTTCGAGTGGAAGGACCCGTCGTCGCTCGGCCTGACCAGCTACCTGTTCGCGCCGCGGCTCGACGACCGGGCGGGACTGCGCCCGGCGATCCGCCAAAAGCTGCTGGCGCGGGCCGACCAGCTGCTGCGCCGCGCCGCGTCGGCACCCTGGGGGCTCGCCATCGAGCGGCTGAAATGGGGCTCCAACAAGATGGTGGCGGAGGAGGGGATCGCACTCGTCCTGGCGCATCGTCTGACCGGCCGGGCCGACTATCTGGCGGCGGCGGTCGGACAGCTCGACTATCTGCTCGGCCGCAACCCGTTCGAGCGCAGCTTCGTCACCGGTGTCGGGGCCGATCCGGTGCGCCACATCCATCACCGGGTGCTGCAGGCACAGGGCATCTACGTGCCTGGTTATCTCGCCGGGGGGCCGTTTCCCGGCGCGACGGACCCCGTGGCGCCCAAGGGGCGGGGCCTGCTGAGCTGGGTCGACGACGCGCGGTCCTATGCCACGAACGAGAACGCCATCGACTACAATGCGTCGATGATCGGGCTCGTCGGTCTTCTCATGTCGACGCCCTGAGCATCTGCATGGGCGGCAGTTCACGCGGATCGGTTTCACCCATGGGCGGCAGGTTGGGCACGGGATGAGCGACAGCAGCGACGGCGAGGCGGCGGTGCCGAGGCCCAGGCGGGAGTCGCGCATCGGCCGCCGGATACGCGCGATCCGCAACATCTTCCGGGCGCGGCTGCGCGCCTATTTCTTCACCGGCGTCCTGGTCACGGCGCCGGCGGCGATCACGATCTGGCTCGCCTGGGAGGTGATCGGCTTCTTCGACAATCAGGTCCGCGGTCTGATCCCGCCGCATTACGACATCGCCGACTGGGTGCCGTTCCGCGTGCCGGGCTTCGGCCTGCTGCTCTTCATCCTCGCGATGATGCTGATCGGCGCCTTCACCGCGAACCTCGCCGGCCGCTACATCGTGTCGCTGGGCGAGCGCATCCTGGCGGCGATGCCGGTGGTGCGCAGCGTCTACGGCGCGATGAAGCAGATCTTCGAGACGGTGCTGGCGCAGAAGTCGGACGCGTTCCGCCAGGTCGTCCTGATCGAGTATCCGCGTCGCGGCATGTGGGCGCTGGGCTTCGTCAGCGGCGTCACCGAGGGCGAGATCCAGAATCTGACCGAGGACGAGGTGCTGAACGTCTTCCTGCCGACGACGCCGAACCCGACGTCTGGCTACCTGCTGTTCGTGCCGCGCCGCGACGTGATCGTGCTAGGCATGACGGTCGAGGAGGGGATCAAGATGGTCGTCTCCGGCGGCATCGTGACGCCGCCCGACCGCCGACCGAAGGATGTCCAGGCGATCCCGCTGACCGGCAGCCGGGACACGCTGGAGCGGAGCCTGGAGGACGAGCAGGCGGCGCGCCATCGCCGGGAGCAGACGGAGCGGATGCTGGAAGAAGATCGGGCGGACAGCGAGGTTCGATAGGCGTCGGGACCGGATGACCCCGCCCTTCGAGACGGGCCTTCGGCCCTCCTCAGGACGGGGGCATCCTCATTGTCCGCCGGTTGAGAACTCTCGTGCTGAGGAGGGCCGAAGGGCCGTCTCGAAGCACGGCCGCCGTCATCCCGACATGTAGGGCGCCAGATTGGCGCGTATGCGGTCCAGCACCGGCCTGCGGTCGGCGGGCAATTCGAAGGTACGGCCGGTGATGCGCTCGAAGGCCTGGATGTAGGCGAGGGCGGCGCCGATGGCCACGTCGTCCGGAATCGTCGGGATCGGGTCCTTGTAGGGGTCGCAGCGGGCGGAGACCCAGCTGCGCACATAGTCCTTGTCGAAGCTGTCGGGCCGCTCGCCGGCGGCGAAACGCGCATCGTAGGTTTCCAGGAACCACCAGCGGCTGCTGTCCGGCGTGTGGATCTCGTCGGCGATCATGATGCGGCCGGCCTCGTCGACGCCAAACTCGTATTTCGTGTCGACCAGGATGAGGCCGCGGTCGCGCGCCATCTCGCGGCCGCGGGCGAAGAGCGCCAGCGCCTTGGCGCAGACCTCGTCCCACTGGGCGGCGGAGAGCAGGCCGCGCGACAGGATCTGGGATGCGGTCAGCGGCTCGTCGTGGCCGCCGTGGAAGGCCTTGGTGGTGGGGGTGATCAGCGTCTCGGGCAGCTTCTGGTTGGGACGGAGGCCGTCGGGCAGGCGCGTGCCGTACATCTCGCGCGCGCCCGCCCTGTACATCGACAGGATCGAGGTCGACGTGGTGCCGGCGAGATAGTCGCGCACGACGATCTCGACCGGCAGGATCGTCAGCCGCTTGCAGACCAGGACGTTCGGGTCCGGATACTCGATGACGTGGTTGGGGCAGATGTCGGCCGTCTGGTCGAACCAGTGGCGCGCCGTCTGCGTCAGCACCTCGCCCTTGAAGGGCAGGGCGGTCAGGTTGATGTCGAAGGCGCTCAGGCGGTCGGTGGCGATGATGATGCGGCGGCCGTCGGGCAGGTCGTAATTCTCGCGCACCTTGCCCTGATAGTGGCCCGGCAGTTCCGGAATGGTCGCGTCGCGAAGTACGTGGTTGAGCCAGGGCCGCAGGGCCGCCGCGTCGATCATGGTCCCACTCGCTTTTCGAGGGCCCCGGCCGGCAGCCGGGACCGATGGCGCGCAAGGTAGGACAGATCGCGGCGGTTGTCCGCCGCGACCGCAATGGATGACGTCCGCTCAGCTCACCGAGGCGCCGCCGCAGACGTTGAGGACCTGACCGGTGACGTAGCCGCCGGCCTGGGTGGAGAGGTAGACGGCCATGCCGGCGATTTCGTCCGGGTCGCCGATACGGCGCAGCGGCAGCGTGTTGTTGATCTTGTCGAGGCGCGCCGGGTCGGTCCACAGCGCCTTGGCGAAGTCTGTCTTGATCAGGCCGGGTGCGATGGCGTTCGCGCGGATGCCGTGCGGCCCGTACTCGACCGCGATGTTGCGGGCGATCTGGTGCTCGGCGACCTTCGATACCGCATAGGCACCGAGCGCCACGTTGCCCTTCAGGCCGGCGATGCTGGCGATGATGGTGATCGTGCCGCCCTTGTTCTCGACCATGTTGGGCAGGACCATCTGGCACAGCCAGAAGGTGCTGCGCACGTTGGTCTCCATGATCTTGTCCCAGGCCTCGTCGGGAATGCCGGCGGAGGGGCCGTGATAGGGATTCACGGCGGCGTTGGGCACGCAGATCGAGACCTTGCCCCACTTCTGTAGGGTGGTGTCGACCAGCTGCCGCAGCTGGTCCTTGTAATAGACGTGGCAGGGGACGGCCATCGCCTCGCCGCCGTTCTTCGCCCACTTCTCGTTGATCTCGGCGGCGACCGCGTCGCAGACGTCGGCCTTGCGGCTGGAGACGACGACCTTGGCGCCGGCCTCGGCCATGCGCGACGCGATCGCCTTGCCGATGCCCTTGGTCGAGCCGGTGACGATGGCGACCTGCCCGGTCAGATCGAAAAAGCCCATTTTCTGTTCGCTCCCTTGGCGTTCCGAAACATGCCGGACACCCTACAGGAGCCGGCGGCGTCGGCAAGATTGCCCCGGATGCCGTTGCGGCGAGGGGCTGGCGGTGCGGCGCGGTCCGGACTAATCGGTAGCGCAGACGCGACGAGGAGGGACGGAGATGCGCATCAGCACGGGGCTGCCGCAGGGCGACCTGCGCAAGACGGTGGAAGCGGCGAAGCGGATCGAGGCGGCCGGTTACGACGCCGTGGCGACCCAGGAGAACAGGCACGATCCCTTCCTGCCGCTCGCCGCGGCCGCCGTCTCGACCGAAAGGCTCGGCCTCGCCACCAGCGTCGCCATCGCCTTTCCGCGCAGCCCGATGGTGGTCGCGAACGCCTGCTGGGACCTGCAGGAGACCAGCCGGGGCCGGTTCACGCTCGGCCTCGGCAGTCAGGTGAAGGGCCACAACGAGCGCCGGTTCGGCATTCCCTGGTCGCCGCCGGCGCCGCGCATGAAGGAATATGTCGAAGCGCTGCGCGCGATCTGGACCTGCTGGCGCACCGGCGGCGAGCTGAACTACCAGGGCGAGCATTATCGCTTCTCGCTGATGACGCCGGGCTTCGTGCCGCCGGGCAGCGGCCAGCCGCCGATCCCGGTGACCATCGCGGCGGTCAACCCGGCGATGCTGCGCGTCGCCGGCCATGTCTGCGACGGCGTGCGCCTGCACCCCTTCTGCACCCGGCGCTATGCCGAGGAGGTGGTGATGCCGCAGATCGCCGAGGGCATGCGCCGCGGCAGCCGCGAGCGGAAGAACTTCGAGGTGTCGGGCGGCGGCTACATCGTGACCGGGCCGGACGAGGCGAGCCTGCGCGCGGGCATCGAGTTCGTGCGCTACCGCATCGCTTTCTACGGCTCGACGCGGCTCTACTGGCCGGTGCTGGAACTGCACGGCTTCCACGACCTCTGCCGCACGCTGAACCGCATGGTGGCGGCCGGCCAGTGGGACAGGATCGCGGCCGAGGTGCCGGACGAGGCGGTCGAACTGTTCGCCGCGATCGGCACCTACGACGGCATCGTTTCGGCGATCGAGAAGCGCTTCGGCGGGATCTGCGACGTGGTCTCCAGCAACGTGCCCGACGAGACGCCGATGCCGCCGGGCCTGCTCCAGGACATCCGCAGGATCGCCACGCCGTTCGAGGGTTTTGCGGCGGGATGAGGGAGGTTTCGCGCTCGTTGCCCGGTAAATAGACGATCGCCCGATTACTTGGCGATCAAATGGTCTGTTGCGCGTTTCGGCGCCGCGACGCTGCCCGTTAACGGTGCCGCCGCCGACCCTCCCCGCCTTGGCACGGCGATTGCTGCCCTGACCGGCAAACGCGGTTTCGCAGCCGCCGCAGCGCCGGTCGGGGGGCGATGGCTACAGGGGCACAGGTCGAGCTGATCTCGGTCGCCAAGCGATACGGCACGACGCTCGCCGTCGACCATATCGATCTGAAGGTGCCCGCGGGCAGCTATTGCTGCCTGCTCGGGCCGTCCGGCTGCGGCAAGACGTCGACGCTGCGGATGATCGCCGGCCACGAGGAGGCCAGCGACGGCGACATCCTGATCGGCAGCCAGCAGGTGAACGACCTGCCGCCGGCCAGGCGCCAGACGGCGATGATGTTCCAGAGCTATGCGCTCTTCCCGCATCTCGACTGCATCGACAACGTCGCCTTCAGCCTGAAGATGCGCGGCGTGTCGAAGGTCGAGCGGCGCGAGAAGGCGGCCGAGCAGCTGAAGCTGGTCCACATGGAAGCGTATGGCGCGCGCCTGCCGGCGCAGCTGTCGGGCGGGCAGCAGCAGCGCGTCGCGCTGGCCCGCGCATTGGTCACCAGCCCCGGCGTGCTGCTGCTCGACGAGCCGCTGTCGGCGCTCGATCCCTTCCTGCGCGGCCGCATGCGCGAGGAACTGAAGCGGCTCCAGACCGAACTCGGCATCACCTTCATCCACGTCACCCACAGCCAGGAGGAGGCGATGGCGCTCGCCGACCTCGCCGTGGTGATGAAGGACGGGCGGATCGAGCAGCAGGGCCATCCGCGCGACCTGTTCGACCGCCCGGCGACGGCGTTCGTCGCCCGCTTCATCGGCGGCCACAACGTCATGGCGGGCACGGTCGAGGGCGCGCAGGGCGCGGGACTGGTGGCGCGGTCGCCGGCCGGCCGGTTCGTGCTGCCGCTGACGGCGGCGTCGGGCGCGGGATCGGTGGCGGCCTTCTCGGTGCGACGCGACCGGATCTCCGTAGGCCCGGCGACGCGGCTTCGCCCGGTCGGCGGCACCGCCCAGGAGGGCCGCTCGGAGATCGCCGGGACGGTCGCCTCGGTGCAGTACCAGGGGACCTATGTCGAGGTGCGGCTCGACTGTCCCGGCGTGGACGAGTTCATCGCGGTCGTCCCGGACGGCGCCTTCTACGCCCGGCCGCTGACGCCGGGACAGGAGGCGGTCGCGTCGTGGGCGATCGAGGACGTGTGCGTGCTGGGACAATCCGGCGACGCGGAAACGAGCATGCGGAAAGGGAGCGCAGCACTATGACCGACGATACCAAGAAGACCCCCGGCACCTACAGCCGGCGCAGCCTGCTGAAGACGGCGGCGACGGCCGCCGCCGCGGGTGCCGTGGCGCCCTATGTCGTGACCGGTTTCCCGGCGGTGCATGCGGCCGATCCGGTGACGCTGCGCATCGCCGGCACCGGCGTGAACGCCTTCAACGAGCTGGCGCAGAAGGCCAAGGAGGACCTGGGCTTCAACATCCAGTACATCACGCTGACCTCGGACGACGTGGTGAAGCGCGCGGTCACGCAGCCCAACTCGTTCGACATGCTCGACAGCGAGTACTGGATGCTCGCCAAGATCGTGCCCAGCGGCAACCTGCTCGGCATGGACGTCAAGAAGATCAAGGCCTACGACAAGATCGTGCCGATCTTCACGAAGGGGACGCTGCCGAACGGCAAGGCGATGAGCCGCCAGGGCACGGCACCGATCAAGGTCGCCTACCTGGAGGAGCAGAAGTCGAAGAAGTTCGCGGCCGAGCCGAGCCAGTGGATGACGGTGATCCCGACCGTCTACAACGCCGATACGCTCGGCATCCGGCCCGACCTGATCAAGCGGCCGATCACCACCTGGGCCGACCTGCTGAGCTCCGAGTTCAAGGGCAAGTCGGCGATCCTCAACATCCCGTCGATCGGCATCATGGACGCCGCCATGGTCTGCGAGGCGATGGGCGAGGTGACGTACGGCGACAAGGGCAACATGACGAAGGAGGAGATCGACAAGACGATCGCCGTCCTGACCCAGGCCAAGAAGGACGGCCAGTTCCGCGCCTTCTGGAAGGAGTTCAACGAGAGCGTCAACCTGATGGCCTCGGGCGAGGTGGTGATCCAGTCGATGTGGTCGCCGGCCGTCACCGCCGTGCGGCAGCGCGGCGTGCCCTGCGTCTACCAGCCGCTGAAGGAGGGCTATCGCGCCTGGGCGTCGGGCCTCGGCCTGCCGTCGCACCTCTCCGGCAAGCAGCTCGACGCGGCCTACGAGTTCATCAACTGGTACCTGTCCGGCTGGGCCGGCGCGTTCCTCAACCGCCAGGGCTACTACACCGCGGTGCTCGAGACGGCGCAGTCGAACATGTCCGCGAACGAGTGGAACTACTGGATGGAGGGCAAGCCGGCGGCGGAGGCCATCGTCAGCCCGACCGGCCAGAAGATCGAGGATCCGGGCGCGGTCCGCGACGGCGGTTCCTATTGGGACCGGATGGGCAACGTCACGGTCTGGAACGCGGTCATGGACGAGGACCGCTACATGGTCCGCAAGTGGAACGAGTTCATCGCGGCGTAGGCCGAGACCGCCTCCAGCTGCCCGCAAGGCAGAAGTCTCCACTTCCCCGGCCGGAGCGAAGCGGAGAGCCGGGGCCCAGGGGCCGCCAAACGGCTTCCTGGACCTGCGGTGCCAGATGGTGCTGCACCTTGTGCCGGTGCGCGGGCTCTGGGTCCCTGTGTGTCAGCTGTTGTGAGAGGATGGGTGCGGGCGGGAGATCGTTGGGTCCCCGGTCGACGAAGACCGTGAGCCGGCTCGATCC
>Ga0209024_1000421_pt1 | contig 73286 bp, 73 predicted proteins | sample AutmiccommunBRH5_FD_187380 | JGI IMG/M metagenome (GOLD analysis project Ga0209024, IMG submission 187380) | Deep subsurface microbial communities from Mt. Terri, Switzerland - Autotrophic microbial communities BRH/5 (SPAdes) (version 2) | ecosystem: Environmental > Aquatic > Deep subsurface >... | reverse complement strand
CTTCGGTCGCCTCAAGCAGTTCCGCCGCTTCGCCACCCGCTACGACCGGCGCACCGTCCACTTCACAGGCTTCGTCCATCTCGCCGCTGCCATGATCTGGCTACGGTGAATGTCGATCGGCCCTAGGCGCTTTATGGCGCGGCATCCCCCCACGGTGGTTCTAGGCGGTGAGGGCAAGGAGCGCCCGCCCGAGGGGGCGGACGGGCGCTGCCCGGCGGCGCTGAAGCGCCTTGATTCCGGGCAAGGAAGGAAGACAGGGATCACGTCTGTCCGGCCGCCCCCTTTTCCCGCCCGCCCCGCTCCGCTAGGGTCCGGCGTCACAAAGGGGAGTGCCGCGTGTCCGAACCGACCGTCACGCCGATGATGGCGCAATATCTGCAGATCAGGGAGGCCAATCCGGGCGCGCTGCTGTTCTACCGGATGGGCGACTTCTACGAGATGTTCTTTGACGATGCCGTGGCCGCCTCGGCCGCGCTCGACATCGCGCTAACCAAGCGCGGGCTGCATCTGGGGCAGGATATCCCGATGTGCGGCGTGCCGGTCCATGCCGCCGAGGGCTACCTGCTGACGCTGATCCGCAAGGGCTTTCGCGTGGCGATTGCCGAACAGATGGAAGACCCGGCCGAGGCGAAGAAGCGCGGAAGCAAATCGGTGGTGGCGCGCGATGTGGTGCGGCTGGTGACGCCGGGCACCCTGACCGAGGAAAGCCTGCTGGAGGCGCGGCGCCACAACTACCTGGCCGCCTGGGCCGAGGTGCGCGGCGAGGCGGCGCTGGCTTGGGCCGATATCTCGACCGGAGAGTTCCGGGTGATGGACTGCCCGATGGTGCGGCTGGCGCCGGAACTGGCGCGGCTGGCCCCGCGCGAGGTGCTGGTGAGCGAGGCGCGAGAGGCCGATTGTGCAGGAATAGTGACTGATCTGGGCGCGGCGCTGACGCCGATGGCGCGCGGATCGTTCGACAGTCTGGGCGCGGAAAAGCGGCTCTGCGCGCTGTATGGCGTGGGCAGCCTGCAGGCCTTCGGTAATTTCGGGCGGGCCGAACTGTCGGCGATGGGGGCGCTGGTCGATTATCTGGAGCTGACGCAGCGCGGCAAGCTGCCGCTGCTGCGCGCCCCGGTGCAGGAAAGCGCCGGGTCCGCCATGCAGATCGACGCCGCGACCCGCCGCAACCTCGAACTGACGCAGGCGCTGTCGGGCGGGCGCGAGGGCTCGCTGCTCGCCGCCATTGACCGGACAGTGACAGCGGGGGGGGCACGGCTGCTGGAACGGCGGATTTCGGCGCCGTCGCGGGATCTGGCGCAGATCCGCGCGCGGCTGGAATCCGCGCGGTTCCTGCTGGAACAGAGCCGCTTGCGCGAGGATCTGCGCGAGGATCTGCGCCGCTGCCCCGACATCGACCGCGCGCTGAGCCGGCTGGCGCTGGACCGCGGCGGGCCGCGCGATCTGGTGGCGATCCGCACCGGGCTGGAGCAGGCAGAGCGGATTGCGGCGCGTCTGGCGGGGGCTCCGGGGCTGCTGGCCGAGGCTGTGGCCGCGCTTGGCGGACAGGAGCCGCTGGTGGCGCTGTTGGGGGCCGCGCTGGTCGCAGAACCGCCGCTTCTGGCGCGCGATGGCGGCTTCATCGCGCCGGGCTATGATGCGGAGCTCGACGAGACGCGGGCGCTGCGCGACGAGGGACGCGGCGTGATCGCGCGGATGCAGGCGGAGTATATCGAGCAGACGGCCATCCCGGCGCTGAAGATCAAGCACAACAACGTGCTGGGATATTTCATCGAGACGACCGCCACCCATGCCGAACGGATGCTGGCGCCGCCGCTGAACGAAACCTTCATCCACCGCCAGACCACGGCCAACCAGGTGCGCTTCACCACGCTGCCGCTGAACGAGATGGAAACGCGGATCCTGAATTCGGCCAATCACGCGCTGGAGCTCGAAAAACGGCTCTATGACAGCCTGAAAGGCGCAATTCTGAATCAAGCGGCGGCCATCGGCGCGGCGGCACAGGCACTGGCCGGGATCGACCTCGCCGCCGCCTTTGCCGATCTGGCCGCGGGCGGCGACTGGTGCGAGCCGCTGGTCGATGACAGCCGCGCCTTCGAGGTGGAGGCGGGGCGGCATCCGGTGGTGGAACGCGCGCTGAAGCGCAGCGGCGCGCCCTTCGTGGCGAATGACTGCGCGCTGACCGATGGCGGCACCCCGGCGATCTGGCTGCTGACCGGGCCGAACATGGCCGGCAAATCCACCTTCCTGCGCCAGAACGCGCTGATCGCGCTGCTGGCGCAGGCCGGGGCCTTCGTGCCTGCGGCGCGGGCGCATGTCGGGCTGGTGAGCCAGCTGTTCAGCCGCGTCGGCGCGGCGGACGATCTGGCGCGGGGGCGCTCGACCTTCATGGTCGAGATGGTGGAGACAGCCGCGATCCTCAACCAAGCCGATGACCGGGCGCTGGTGATCCTTGACGAGATCGGCCGCGGTACCGCGACCTATGACGGGCTGTCGATCGCCTGGGCGGTGCTGGAGCATCTGCACGGGGCCAACCGCTGCCGGGCGCTGTTCGCCACGCATTACCATGAGATGACCGCGCTGGCGTCCAAGCTGGAGGGGGTGGAGAATGCCACCGTCCGGGTGAAGGAGTGGGAGGGCGAGGTGATCTTCCTGCACGAGGTGCTGCGCGGCGCGGCCGACCGCAGCTATGGCGTGCAGGTGGCGCGGCTGGCGGGGCTGCCGGCAGCGGTGATCGAGCGCGCCAAGGTGGTGCTGGAGGCGCTGGAAAAGGGCGAGCGCGAGGGCGGCGCGCGGCGGCAGGCGGTGGTGGATGACCTGCCGCTGTTCAGCATGGCGCGGGCGACGCCCCCTGCCCCGGTTGCGAGAGCGCCAAACGTGCTGGAGGAACGGCTTTCGGCGCTGCATCCCGACGAGATGACCCCGCGCGAGGCGCTGGCAGCACTTTATGCATTGAAGGCGGCACTGGCGGAGGGGAAGTAGCGGGGGCCAGCCCCCGCGCCCCCGGGATATTTCCGCCAGCAAGAAGCAGCACGGCCTGCGCCAATCCCCTGGCGCAGGCCGCTTCTCGCTGGACGGTCATCGGCGTCCCCGCCTGTACCGGACCTTCAGACTGGCAGCAGATGGTTAAGAAAGCGTTAGCTGCTTCTTGCTGGTCCAAATATCCCGCGGGGGGTGCGGGGGGCGCGAAGCCCCCCGCTGCAACGGATGCCTCAGGACTTCGGGGTGGAGCTCACGCCCACCTGCGCCGGGCGCAGCAGGCGGTCGTGCAGCATGAAGCCTTCGGTCGCCACCTGGATGATGTCGCCGGCCTTGGTGCCGGGCAGCGGGGCCTCGAACATCGCCTGGTGGTGCTGCGGGTCGAAGCGGTCGCCGACCTGCGGCACGATCGGTTCCATGCCGTGCTTGGTGAACACCTTGATCAGCTCGCGCAGCGTCAGCTCCACGCCCTCGATCAGGGCCGAAGCGGCGGCGCGCTGCTCATCCCCCGCCGCATCCAGCGCGCGGCGCAGCGCGTCATAGACCGGCAGCAGGTCGCGGGCGAGCTTGGAGCCGCCATATTGCTCGGCCTCGCGCCGGTCGCGCTCTGCCCGTTTGCGCGAGTTCTCGGCATCGGCCAGCGCGCGCATGAAGCGGTCGCGGAATTCATCGCGCTCGGCACGGATGGCCTCGATCTCGTCGAAGGCCTCCTCGGGCGCCGGTTCGGCGATCTGGGCCTGATCTTCCAGGATTTCGTCCTTTTTCATCTCGCTCATATTCTATCCCTTGCCCCGGTCGGACAGCAGACGCCCGACCAGCTGCGCCGTGTAATCGACAATCGGCACGATGCGACCGTAGTTGAGCCGCGTCGGTCCGATGACGCCGACGGCGCCGATGATCTTACGGTCAGCGTTCATATAGGGAGAGACCACCAGAGAGGAACCCGAAAGTGAGAAGAGTTTGTTCTCTGACCCGATGAAAATGCGCACACCGTCGCCGGTTTCGGCCAGTTCGAGGAAATCGGCGATGTCGCGCTTGCGTTCGAGGTCGTCGAACAGCTCGCGGATGCGGTCCAGTTCTTCCGCCTCCGCCGCGCCGACGAGGTTGGAGCGGCCGCGGACGATCAGCCGCTCGTAAGGGCCGCCCTCATTTTCCCACAGCGCCATGCCGCTTTCGACCATCTCGCGGGCGAGGCCATCCAGCTCCTGCCGGCGCAGGGCGATCTCGCGGCCCATATGGGTGCGCAGTTCCGAGAGGGTGCGGCCCTCGGCCAGGGCGTTGAGGAAATTGGCAGCCTCGCGCAGCGAGCTGGGGGTCTGGCCTGCGGGCGGGCGGAAGACCCGGTTCTCGACATGGCCATCGGCGAAGACCAGCACCACCAGCGCCCGGTCGGCGGCGAGGCTGACGAATTCGATATGGCGGATCGGCGCTTCATGCTTGGGGGCCAGCACCAGGCTTGCGCCGCGGGTGATGCCGGAGAGGGCGGAGCCGACGCGGTCCAGCAGCGATCCGACGTCGGGTTCGTTGCCGCCCATGGTGGCGTCGATGCGCTCTCGGTCGGCGGCGGAGACGGTGGAGACCTCCATCAGCCCATCGACGAACATCCGCAGGCCCAGCTGGGTCGGGATCCGGCCGGCCGAGATATGCGGGCTGTCGAGCAGGCCCAGATATTCCAGATCCTGCATCACGTTGCGGATCGTGGCGGCGCTGACCTTTTCGCTCATGCTGCGGGTGAGGGTGCGCGAGCCGACGGGATCGCCGCTGTCCAGATAGCCCTCGACCACGCGGCGAAACACCTCTCGGCTGCGGTCATTCATTTCAGCGAGGATTCTGGACCCGTCGTTCATCATTTCCCGTCCTGTCACCGGCCCATTAGAAAGGCTGCGGGCGCGGCGTCAACGCTGTCTTGCAAGGAGCATGGGGCAGTCCGGGGTTGCATCGTGCCGGGTGCGGCCTGTAATTGGCCGCAAACGCGAGGAAAGGAAAGCCCATGCGCCCCTCTGGCCGGAAACTAAGCGAAATGCGCCCGATTTCAATTGAAACGGGTGTCACCAAACACGCCGAAGGATCTTGCCTGATCAAGGTCGGCGAGACCCATGTGCTGTGCACCGCCTCGCTGGAGGAAAAGGCACCGCCGTTCCTGAAGGGCACCGGCAAGGGCTGGGTCACGGCGGAATACGGGATGCTGCCGCGCGCCACCCATACCCGCAACCGGCGCGAGGCGGCTGCGGGCAAGCAATCGGGCCGAACGCAAGAGATCCAGCGGCTGGTCGGCCGGGCGCTGCGCGCCGGGTTCGACACGCGCGCCCTGGGCGAGCGGCAGATCACCATCGACTGCGACGTGATCCAGGCCGATGGCGGCACCCGCTGCGCCTCGATCACCGGCGGCTGGATCGCGCTGCGGCTGGCGGTGAACAAGCTGCTGAAAAGCGGTCAGATTTCGACCGACCCCATCCTTGACCATGTGGCGGCGGTGTCCTGCGGGATCTATGCCGGGCAGCCGGTGCTGGATCTGGACTACCTTGAGGACAGCGAGGCGGGCACCGATGGCAACTTCATCCTGACCGGGTCTTCCAAGCTGATCGAGGTGCAGATGTCTGCCGAGGGTGCGACCTTCTCGCGCCGCGAGATGGGGCAGCTGCTGGATCTGGCCGAAGCCGGGATTGCAGAGCTGGTCGCGACGCAGAAAGCGGCGGTGGCGTAATGGCGCGGTTTACGGGCGACCGGCTGCTGGTTGCCACCCACAATGCCGGCAAGCTGGAGGAGATGGCGGCGTTGCTCGCCCCCTTTGGCGTGTCGGTGGTGGGCGCGGCCGAGCTTGGCCTGCCTGAGCCGGCGGAAACCGAGAGCACCTTTGTCGGCAATGCGCGGATCAAGGCCCATGCGGCGGCGAAGGCCACCGGCCTGCCGGCGCTGGCCGATGACAGCGGCATCGAGGTCGATGCGCTGGACGGCGCTCCGGGCGTCTATACCGCCGATTGGGCGGAAACGCCGAACGGGCGCGACTTCGGGATGGCGATGACCCGGACATGGGCGGAATGCGAGGCGAGGGCGGCGCCCCTGCCCCGCACCGCCCGCTTCCGCTCCACCCTGGTGCTGGCCTGGCCCGATGGGTCGGATCAGGTGTTCGAGGGCAAGGTCGAGGGCACGCTGGTCTGGCCGATGCGCGGGACGCAGGGGCATGGCTACGACCCGATGTTCATGCCGGTTGGGCACGATGTGACCTTTGCAGAGATGGACCCGGCGCTGAAGAACACGATCAGCCACCGGGCCGATGCCTTTGCCAAGTTCGTTGCGGGGTGTTTCGCATGAAGCGCATCTCTTCCGGATCGCCGTTCGAGGCGACGATGGGCTACTCCCGCGCCGTGGTGAAGGGCGATTGGTGCTTCGTGTCGGGCACCACCGGCTATGATTACACCACGATGACCATGCCCGAGGATGTCGCGCAGCAGGCGCAGAACTGCTTTGCCACCATCCGCGGCGCGCTGGCCGAGGCGGGCTTTGCCATGGAGGATATCGTGCGCGTACAATACACGCTGACCGATGCCGCGCTGGTCGATGCGGTGGTGCCGGTTCTGGGCGCGCATCTGGGCGAGATCCGCCCCGCCGCCACGATGGTGATTGCCGGGCTGATCCGGCCCGAGATGCTGATCGAGGTCGAAGTCACGGCCTTCAGGGGCTGAGCATGGACGACTGGCAGAACGGCGGGTTCGGGCTTTATCTGCACTGGCCGTTCTGCGCCTCCAAATGCCCCTATTGCGATTTCAACAGCCATGTTGCGGCGGAGATTGACCAGTCGCGCTGGCAGGCGGCCTATCTGCGCGAGATCGAGCGGGTGGGCGCGGAAACGCAGGGGCGCGTGCTGAACACCGTGTTCTTCGGCGGCGGCACGCCCAGTTTGATGGAGCCGGGGCTGGTGGCGGCGATCCTGGACAAGGTGCGCGCCACCTGGCCGATGGGCAATGACGCCGAGATCACGCTGGAGGCGAACCCGGGCAGCGTGGAGGCCGGGCGCTTCCGCGGCTACCGCGATGCGGGAGTTACCCGCGTGTCGATGGGTGTGCAGGCGCTGAACGATGCCGATCTGCGCCGCCTGGGGCGGCTGCATTCGGTGGCCGAGGCGCGGGCGGCCTTCGACGTGGCGCGCAGCACCTTCGACCGCGTCAGCTTCGATTTGATCTACGCGCGGCAGGACCAGACGCCCGAGGCCTGGGCGGCCGAACTGCGGCAGGCGCTTGGGATGGCGATCGACCACCTGTCGCTCTATCAGCTGACCATCGAGGACGGCACCGCCTTTGGCGCGCGTCATGCCGCGGGCGGGCTGCGCGGGTTGCCGGGCGAGGACAGCGCGGCGGACATGTACCACCTGACGCAGGATATCTGCGAGGCGGCGGGGATGCCGGCTTATGAGGTGTCCAACCACGCCCGCGACGGGGCAGAGAGCCGGCACAACCTGATCTACTGGCGTTATGGCGATTACGCGGGCATCGGGCCCGGCGCGCATGGTCGGTTGACCCTGGGCGGGGTGCGCCATGCGACAGAGACGGAACTGACCCCGCTGCGCTGGCTGAAAATGGCCGAGGCGGGCAATGGCGAAACGGTTCGTGAACCGCTGGCCTTGAAAGATCAGGCAGCGGAATATCTGTTGATGGGCCTGCGGGTCGCCGAAGGCATCAGCCTTTCGCGGCTGTCTGCGCTGGCGGGCAGCGAGTTGGACACGAAGGCGGTGACGAGTTTGCAGGAATTGGGGCTGATCATGCAGGACGGCGACCGTCTGCGCGCCACCCGCGATGGCCGGGCGGTGCTGAACGGCGTGATCCGGGAGCTGATGGGCTGATGCGCATCCTCTGGGCGAGCGTTGGCTGGATCGCGCTGTTGTGCGGGCTGATCGGGGCGGCATTGCCGCTGATCCCGACGGTGCCCTTCGTGCTGCTGGCCGCGTTTGCCTTTGCGCGGTCCTCTGACCGGGTGCATGACTGGTTGGTGACGCATCCCGTCTTCGGACCGTCCATCATCAGCTGGCGCGAGCGCGGGGCGATCAGCCTGACTGGTAAGCGGTGGGCCACCGCCTCTTTCATCGTCAGTATCGGGCTGGGGATCTGGCTGCGCCTGCCGCCCTATGCGCTGGCAATGCAGGCGCTGGCGCTGGCCTGCACCGCCGCCTTCATCTGGTCTCGGCCGAGCGCATAGACGACAGGGCTCGGCACAGCTCGTCCAGATCATCGAGCGTCCGGTAGCCGATGCTGAGGGTGCCGCCCTGCTCTCCCTTGTGGTCGATCTGCACCTTCATACCAATTGTAGCGCTAAGATCGAGTTCCAGCACGCGTGTGTCCGCGTCCTTCTCCGGCGCGTGAGACTTGCGCGGGGCAGACTGCGTGGGCGCAACGGGGCCTTTCGCAAGGCTTTCCGTCTCGCGCACCGAGAGCCCTCGGGCGATGACCTGCGCGGCGAGTTCGGCCGGGTTCTCGGTAGTGATCAGCGCGCGGGCATGGCCTGCGGTCAGGCGGCCTTCGCGCAGATGGTCCAGCACCGGCTCCGGCAGGTTCAAGAGGCGCAGCAGGTTGGCGATGTGGCTGCGGCTTTTCGACAGGCCCTCGGCGATCTTTTCCTGGGTGTGGCCGAACCGGTCCATCAGCTGCCGGTAGGCCATCGCCTCCTCCACCGGGTTCAGGTCGGCGCGCTGGATATTCTCGATAATGGCGACTTCCAGCACCTCGGTATCGTCGAGATCCCGCACCACCACCGGCAGGTCATGCACCTGCGCCAGTTGCGCCGCGCGCCAACGACGCTCGCCGGCGACAATCTCATAGGTGCCGCCCGGCCGTTCCCGCACGATCAGCGGCTGGATCACACCCTTTTCGCGGATCGAAGCCGCCAGTTCCTCCAACGCCTCTTTCGGAAAGTCGCGGCGGGGCTGATTCGGGTTGGGCACCAGCTTTTCCACCGGCACGCGTTGGTCTGCACGGCGCGGCGCCTCGCGCGGGCTCTCCGCGGTGGTGATGTTTACATCGGCCATCAGCGCCGAAAGTCCGCGGCCAAGGCCCCGGCGTTCGATCTTTTTCTCGGACATCTTGCTCTCCCTCAGGCTTCGGCCATCGTCCGCGCCAGCAATTCAGCGGCCAGCGCCCGATAGGCTTGGCTGCCCTTCGATTGCGGGTCATAGGTCAGCACCGGCACGGCATAGGACGGCGCCTCGGACACCCGCACATTGCGCGGCACCACGGTGGTGAACACCAGGTCCCCCAGCGTCTCTCGGGCGTCATTTTCCACCTGCTGCGACAGGTTGTTGCGCATGTCATGCATGGTCAGCACCACGCCCTCGATCCGCAGGTTCTGGTTGGCGCTCTGCCGCACCTCACGGATCGTCAGCATCAGCTGCGAGAGGCCTTCCAGCGCGAAGAACTCCGCCTGCAGCGGCACCAGCACCGAATGCGCCGCGACCATCGCGTTGACGGTCAGCAGGCTCAGCGAGGGCGGGCAATCGATCAGCACGAAGCCGAAGCCGTAAGCGTCAATCGCCGGCTGGCGCAGGGCATCGTACAGCAGGTGACTGCGTTTTTCATTTGAAACCAATTGGATATCGGCCGAGCTGAGATCCGTCGTCGCCGGGCAGATCCAGACATTGGCGCTGCCCGTCGCTCGGATCACATCCTCCAGCGCGGCATCCTCGATCAGCAGGTCATAGGTCGTGAGGCCGCGATGCTGCGCCTCGATCCCGAAGCCGGTGGAGGCATTGCCCTGCGGGTCAAGGTCGACCAGCAGCACCCGGTGCCCCTGCTCTGCCAGCGCGGCGGCAAGGTTGATGGCCGTCGTGGTCTTGCCGACGCCGCCTTTCTGGTTGGCGATGGCGATGATGCGGGGGCCCGCGGGCCGGGTCGGATCAGACACGAGACACACCTTCGATTTCCAGGATGACCGCCAGCGGATCGGTCTTGCTGGGGTGTTCTCGCAGGTCAAAGCGCCAGTCCGCAAGGGATTCGGCGACCTCGGCCTGATGCGTCGCACCTTTTGGGAACAGCGCACGACCGCCGGGGGCAAGATGTTGTTCGGCGAAGCCCAGAAGCTGCGGCAAAGGGGCAAGCGCACGCGCCGAAAGTACGTCGGCGGCGAGCGGCGCGAGGGATTCGATGCGCTCGGCGACGACCTCGGCCCTGATCCCGGTTTCGCGCACGACCGCGGACAGGAACGCCGCCTTGCGCCCATCTGATTCGACAAGGGTCACGGACAGGTCGGGCATCGATTCGGCTGCCATGATGGCGATCACCAGCCCCGGGAAGCCGCCGCCCGAGCCGAGGTCGGCCCAGTGCCGCGCCGTCGGCGGGCAAAGAGCGAGGAGTTGGGCCGAATCGGCGAAATGCCGGGTCCGAAGATCGGCAAGGGACGATTTGGAGACGAGGTTGATCGCCGGGTTCCACTTGCGCAGCAGCGCGGCATAAGCGTCGAGCAGATCCGATGTTTCACGTGAAACAATCAGGTTCACAGCACTCATCCCGCCGCCCGCTGTCGGCCGAGTTGCTTGAGACGCGCCAGGATCAGCGTCATTGCCGCCGGTGTCATCCCGTCGATGCGCCCCGCCTGCGCCAGGCTGCGCGGCTGGATTCGCGCCAGCTTGCCTTTGAGTTCATTGGACAATCCGCCGAGATCCGTGTATTCGAAGCCCTCCGGGATCTCATGGCTCTCGTCGCGCTGCATCGCCTGCACATCCGCATCCTGCCGAGTGATGTAGTTGGCATAGAGTGCGTCTCGGGCGATCTGCTCACGGATCTCCGGGGCCAGATTGGCCAGCTCCGGGTCCACCTCTTGCAGCTGCTCGAAGCCGACATCGGCGAAGGACAGCAGCGCGAAGCCATTGCGCCGAACGCCATCTTGCCCGACGCGAATGCCAACAGCGGCCGCTTCGGTCGGCGACAGGCTCATCGCCTCCAGCCGCGCCCTGCCCGCGGCCATCGCCTCCATCTTGTCGCCAAACGCGCGCGCCCGGATCTCGCTGACACACCCGAGCGACAGCGCCAGAGGCGTCAACCGCTGATCGGCATTGTCGGCGCGCAGCGACAGCCGGAACTCGGCGCGCGACGTGAACATGCGGTAGGGCTCCGTCACCCCCCGCGTCACCAGATCGTCGATCATCACACCGATATAGCTGTTGGAGCGCGAAAAGATCACCGGCTCGCGCCCCTGCGCCGCCAGCGCCGCATTCAGCCCCGCGACGAGCCCCTGCGCCGCCGCCTCCTCATATCCTGTGGTGCCGTTGATCTGGCCCGCAAGATAGAGGCCCGGCACCGCCTTCAGCTCCAGCGTCGCCGACAGGGCCCGCGGATCGACATAATCGTACTCGATCGCATAGCCGGGCTGCAGGATCGTCACATTTTCCAGCCCGACCATCGAGCGCACATAGTCGTGCTGCACATCCTCGGGCAGCGAAGTGGAGATGCCGTTGGGATAGACGGTCGGATCGTCGAGCCCCTCCGGCTCCAGGAACACCTGATGCGAGGTCTTGTCAGCAAAGCGCACCACCTTGTCCTCGATCGACGGACAATAGCGTGGGCCGACGCCCTCGATATGCCCGCCATACATCGCCGAGCGGCCGAGGTTGTCGCGGATGATCTGGTGAGTGCGCTCGTTGGTATGGGTGATGCCGCAGGCGATCTGCCGGGCGGCGGGCGCCTTGTTGAGGAAAGAGAACACCACCGGATCGTCATCGCCCGGCTGTTGCTCCAGCACCGACCAGTCGATGGTGCGCCCGTCCAGCCGCGGCGGAGTGCCGGTTTTCAGACGGCCGAGCGGGAGGTTCAAGGCCGAGAGCCGTTCGGCCAACGGGACCGACGGCCGGTCGCCCATGCGCCCGCCGGGCCGCCGCACATCGCCGATATGGATCACGCCCCGCAGGAAGGTGCCGGATGTCAGCACAACAGCCTGCGCAGTGAGGCGGGAGCCATCGGCGAGCAGGACGCCCGCAACCCTCTGACCCTCCATCACAAAATCGGAAACTTCGCCCTCGATCACCGTCAGCCCCGGGCGCGCGGCCATCTCGGCCTGCATCGCCTCGCGGTAGAGCTTGCGGTCGGCCTGGGCGCGCGGGCCTTGGACGGCGGGGCCCTTGCGGCGGTTCAGCAGGCGGAACTGGATACCGGCCTTGTCGGCGACGCGGCCCATCACGCCATCCATGGCATCAATCTCGCGAACCAAGTGGCCCTTGCCGAGCCCGCCAATCGCCGGGTTGCAGGACATGACGCCGATATCCGCCGCGCGCAGCGTCACCAGCGCGGTCTGCGCACCAGTGCGGGCCGCGGCCTGTGCGGCCTCGGAACCGGCATGACCGCCGCCGATGACGATGACGTCAAAATGTTTCACGTGAAACACTCCTCACTTCCCGATGCAGAAACTGGCGAAGATCTCACCCAGCAGATGCTCCACATCGACACGGCCGACCAGGGAGTCAAGGGCGCGGATCGCATGGCGCAAATCTTCTGCGGCCAGTTCTGCCCTGTCCGCGCCGTTCAATACCTCACCGCGCGCCGATTCCAAAGCCGTTACCGCGCGCAGGATGGCTAGCCGGTGCCGTTCCCGCGTCACAACCGCGGCACCGGCAGCGCGGGTCTCCAGGATCGCGGTGATCCGGGCGATGAGGTCCGCGACCCCTGCCCCGGTCTTGCCAGAGACGCCGCCGCCGCTATCGGCCTTTCCGCGCAGCACGATGTCGTCCGGCAACGGCTCCAGCCCCTCTGGCAGCCCATCCTCCGCAATCAGGAACACCCGCAGGTCAGCGCCGCGAGCACGTGCAAGCGCGCGTTCGACGCCAATCGCCTCCACCGCATCCTCGGTCTCGCGCAAGCCAGCGGTGTCCAGGATCGTCACCGGCAGGCCCGCCAGATCCATCCGCACCTCGATCACGTCGCGCGTGGTGCCGGCATGTTCCGAGGTGATCGCCGCTTCCCGCCCTGCCAAGGCATTGAGAAGCGTGGATTTCCCGGCATTCGGCAGGCCGACGATGGCGACTTCGAACCCGTCGCGGATGCGCTCGGAAACCTTCGCACCTTCGGACTCGGCCCGCAGTTCCACCACAACCGCATCCAGCAGCGCCACCACTTCGGGCGCCACGTCCACCGGAACATCCTCATCGGCAAAGTCTATGGTCGCCTCGATCAGGGCCGCTGCCCGGATCAGTTGGCGGCGCCAGCCCTCGGCGCGGGCACCGACGGCACCGGACAGCACCCGCATCGCCTGTTTGCGCTGCGCCTCGGTTTCCGCTTCGATGAGATCGGAAAGGCCCTCGACCTGCGCGAGGTCCAGGCAGCCGTTTTCCAAGGCGCGGCGGGTGAACTCGCCGGCTTCCGCCATACGCAGGCCGGGCCGGTCACCCAGAACCCGCAGGACGGCCGCGACTGTGGCGCTGGAGCCGTGCAGATGCAGCTCGGCCACCTCCTCGCCGGTGAAGCTCCCCCCTTGCGCGAAGCACAGCACCAGCGCCTGGTCCAGCACCTCGGCGCCGTCCCGCAGCACCCGCAGGCTGGCCACCCGCGGTTCTGGCACCCCACCCGAAAGATCCCGCACCGCAGCCCAAGCCAGCGGGCCAGAGATGCGGATGACCGCAACCCCGGCCCGGCCACGCGCAGAGGCCAGGGCGAAGATCGTATCCATCGGCGGGGCTCCTTGAGCGGCGGCTTAGCCGTTCATCGAATCGAAGAAGTCCGAGTTGGATTTCGTCTGTTTCAGCTTGGAAATCAGGAACTCGATGGCATCGGTGGTGCCCATCGGGTTGAGGATCCGGCGCAGGACGTAGGTCTTCTGCAGGTCTTTCTGGTCGACCAGCAGATCCTCTTTCCGGGTGCCGGACTTGAGGATATCCATCGCCGGGAAGACGCGCTTGTCGGCGACCTTGCGATCCAGCACGATCTCGGAGTTGCCGGTGCCCTTGAACTCTTCGAAGATCACCTCGTCCATACGGCTGCCGGTATCGATCAGCGCGGTGGCGATGATGGTCAGCGAGCCGCCTTCCTCGATATTCCGCGCCGCACCGAAGAAGCGCTTCGGCCGCTGCAGGGCGTTGGCATCGACGCCGCCGGTCAGCACCTTGCCGCTCGACGGCACCACGGTGTTGAAGGCGCGACCAAGTCTTGTGATCGAGTCCAGCAGGATCACAACATCTCGTTTGTGCTCGACCAGCCGCTTGGCCTTTTCGATCACCATTTCCGCCACCGCAACGTGCCGCGTAGCGGGCTCGTCGAAGGTTGAAGACACGACCTCACCCTTCACGCTGCGCTGCATGTCGGTCACTTCCTCGGGCCGCTCGTCGATCAGCAGCACGATCAGGTAGCATTCCGGGTGGTTGGTGGCGATCGACTGGGCGATGTTCTGCAGCAGCACGGTCTTGCCCGTGCGCGGCGGCGCCACGATCAGCCCGCGCTGGCCCTTGCCGATGGGCGAGACGAGGTCGATGATCCGGGCCGAACGGTCGCGGATCGTCGGATCCTCGATCTCCATCTTCAGCCGCTCGGTGGGATAGAGCGGCGTCAGGTTCTCGAAGGCGACCTTGTGGCGGGCTTTCTCGGGGTCGGTGAAGTTGATCACCTCGACCTTGGTCAGCGCGAAATACTTCTCCGCCTCACCGGGCGAGCGGATCAGCCCCTCGACCGTATCGCCGGTGCGCAGCGAATACTGGCGGATCATGTCGGGCGAGACGTAGATGTCATCGGGGCCCGGCAGGTAGTTCGCCTCGGGCGAGCGCAGGAAGCCGAAACCGTCCTGCAGCACTTCCAGCACGCCATCGCCGCCGATCTCATAGCCTTCTTCATCGGCATATTCGCGCAGGATCGAGAACATCATCTCGCCCTTGCGCATGGTCGAGGCATTCTCGATTTCCAGCTCTTCGGCCATCGCCAGCAGGTCGGCGGGGCTTTTCGCCTTCAGTTCGGCAAGGTTCAGGCGTTCTTGGGTCTCGGTCATGGCACTCGGACAAATGATGGCGCGCCCGGCAAGCGGGCAATGCGGCAGAGGAATGGGAGATGCGTCGGGCCGGACGGCCCCGCTGATCCGGTCACATAAGCGCGAAGGCGTCTCGAGTCAACGAAATCAGAACTTCAGCACCACAGAGAGCACGATGACGATCATCAGGATCGTCGGAACCTCGTTCATCATCCGGTAGGTGCGACCCGTGCGGGTGTTGGTGCCGGCCGCCAGCTCCTTGCGGCGCGCACCCAGCCACATGTGGAACCAGGTCATTGCCAGCACACCGGCTGCCTTGGTCCAGGGCCAGATGCTCGACCAGTCCACGATGCCCGGGGTGAAGACCAGCATCAGCCCGAACAGCCACACCGCGATCAGCGAGGGGTTCATGATGTAGCGCAGCAGCTTCCATTCCATCACCGTCAGGCTCGCAGCCGGCTCCTCTGCCCCGTTTTGCCCGCGTTCGACGTGATAGACGAACAGGCGCGGCAGATAGAAGATCCCCGCCATCCAGGTCAGCACAGCCATGATGTGCAGGGCCTTCACCCAAGGGTAGAGCGTGGCGAGCAGATCGGTCATGTCGGGTGCCTCTGGCTGTGAAGGGTCTCGCTACTTCTCTTTTAAATAAGAGAAAGATTGAAGAGATGATGATGTAGTAAGGCCTGTGGGTAACGGGATATCCGCAGCTGCCCCGCGGTTTTCCACACGCGGTCAGGCCTGTGGACAACTCTGTGCGTGGTTTTCCGGCTTCGATTTTCTGCACGATTAACGTATGAAGAACAAATGGTTGCCCGGCCGGCGGCAGGTTTCGGGCTGTGCGTAACTTTCAGGCAACCCCTGCGATTGGTCGTCATCCACAGCCCGTGGACAACCTTGCCCCTGCGTGGATAAGCCGCCCCCGGATGCTTGACACTCCCCCCGGAATTCCGCCAGCCATGCTGGAACGCCACTTGCCCCCATAGGCTCCCCCGCGCCCACGCCCGTTTGTCCACAGGATCGTCCCCATGCCCTCGCCCCTGCTGCTTGCCTCCGCTTCCGAGACCCGCGCGGCGATGCTGCGCGCTGCCGGCCTCGCGCCGCAGATCCTGCCCGCCCGCATTGATGAGGAGGCGATCCGCGCCGCGCTGCAGGCTGAAGGCGCCACGCCCCGCGATCTTGCCGATGCGCTGGCCGAGATGAAGGCGCGCAAACTGTCGGACAAGCACCCCGAGGCGCTGGTGCTTGGCGCCGATCAGGTGCTGGAGCTGAAGGGCGAGGTCTTCGCCAAGCCCGAAACCCCTGATGCAGCGCGGGCACAGTTGCGCGCCCTTTCGGGAAAAACCCACCGCCTGCTCTCGGCTGCCGTGATATATCGGGCAGCGAAACCCGAGTGGCGCCATGTCGGTGAAGCGCGGCTGACGATGCATGAATTGTCGGACGGCTACATCGACGCTTACGTCACCCGCACCTGGGACAGCATCCGCCACTCTGTCGGCTGCTATCAGATCGAGAAGGAAGGTGTCTGCTTGATGTCCCGCGTTGAAGGTGACCATTTCACCATCCTCGGCCTGCCGCTGATCCCCCTGCTGTCCTGGCTGCGCCTGCGTGGAGAGATGCCGACATGACCGACCATCCCCGCATCCCGCTGGCCGGCGTCATCGGCTCGCCCATTGCCCATTCGCGCTCGCCGCGGCTGCATGCCTATTGGCTGCGCAAGTATGGGTTGCCGGGGCATTACGTGCCGATGGATGTGGCGCAGGCCGATCTGGCCGAGGTGCTGAGGGCGCTGCCGAAGGCGGGCTTCGTCGGCTGCAACGTCACCATTCCGCACAAGGAAACCGTGCTGCAGCTGGCCGATGTGGTGACGGACCGTGCCGCGCTGATCGGCGCCGCGAATACGCTGATCTTCCGCAAGGACGGCAAGATCCATGCCGACAATACCGATGGCTATGGCTTTATCGCCAACCTTCGCCAGAACGCGCCGGACTGGAAGCCCGCCTCCGGCCCCGCCGCCGTGTTCGGCGCGGGCGGCGCGGCGCGGGCCATCGTCGCCTCGCTGATCGAGGTGGGCGTGCCCGAGGTCCGCGTCACCAACCGCACCCGCCCGCGGGCCGAGGGGCTGCGGGCCGAGTTCGGCGCAAAGGTGGTGGTCTGCGACTGGGTGCAGGCCGGGAACATGCTGGATGATGCGGCGACGGTGGTGAACACCTCCTCGCTCGGCATGGTCGGCAAGCCGGAGTTTCTGGTGCCGTTGGACGGGCTGATGCCCTCGGCTGTCGTGACCGACCTCGTCTACACGCCGCTGCGCACCAAGTTCCTGGAGACCGCCGCCGCGATGGGCTGCACCACGGTGGATGGCCTCGGGATGCTGCTGCATCAGGCCGCGCCGGGGTTTGAACGCTGGTTCGGCAAGCGCCCCGAGGTGGATCAGGCCACGCGGGACGCGGTGCTGGGATGAGGCGGCCCTTCCGGCTCGGCCTCACCGGCTCCATCGGCATGGGCAAATCCACCACGGCGGCAATGTTTGCCGAGGCTGGGGTGCCGGTCTGGGATGCGGATGCGGCCGTGCACCGGCTCTATGCGCCGGGCGGGGCTGCGGTGCCGGCCATCGCCGCGCTGCACCCGGCGGCGATCAGGGACGGCGCGGTGGACCGGGCGGCCTTGAAGGACTGGATCGCGCAGGACGCCGGGGCCTTGGGCCAGATCGAACGCGTCGTGCATCCGTTGGTCGCCGCCGACCGCGAGGCGTTTCTGGACGCAGCCCAAGGCAAGCCTCTGGTCCTGCTGGACATTCCCCTGCTGTTCGAAACCGGCGCCGACGCGCAGATGGATGCCACCCTCGTCGTCTCTGCCCCCGCAGAGGTGCAGCGCGCCCGCGTCCTCGCCCGCCCCGGCATGACCCAGGCGCAGCTGGACCTGATCCTCTCACGGCAGATGCCCGACGCGGAAAAGCGCGCCCGCGCCACCTGGGTGATCGAGACCACCGGCCTTGAAAGCACCCGCGCCGCCGTGCAAGACCTGACCCGAACCATCAGGGCCCGTCATGCGTGAAATCGTTCTCGACACCGAAACCACCGGCTTCGAACCCTCCGAGGGCCACCGCATCGTCGAAATCGGCGCGGTGGAGCTGCTGAACCACATGCCCACCGGGCGGGTTTATCACCAATACATCAACCCCGAACGCGCGATGCCGGCCGAGGCGTTCGCGGTGCATGGCCTCGGCGATGATTTCCTGCGCGACAAGCCCCGCTTCGCCGAGATCGGCGCGGCCTTCTGGGACTTCATCGGCATGGACGCGAAGCTGGTCATCCACAACGCCGCCTTCGACATGAAATTCCTGAATGCCGAGCTGTCCTGGGCCAAGCTGCCGCTGATCGCCGCTGATCGCGCGCTGGATACGCTGCTGATCGCCCGCCGCAGGTTTCCGGGCTCGCCCGCCTCGCTCGATGCCCTCTGCCGCCGCTTCGGCGTCGACAATACCTCGCGCGAGAAACACGGCGCGCTTCTGGACAGCGAGATCCTGGCCGAGGTGTATCTGGAGCTTCTGGGCGGTCGGCAGCCGGACCTCGTGCTGTCCAGCAGCCCCGCCCCCAAGGCCGGTGCGCAGCCGGTGGAGGCCTGGCGCCCCCGCGCACGGCCCACCCCCCTGCCGCCGCGACTGACAGAGGCGGAGGCAGAGGCCCATGCCGCCTTCGTCGCGGGCCTTGGCGACGCGGCGATCTGGCGGCGCTTCGCCTAGGTCAGCGCGCGGATCGCATCCCGCGCGGCGCTGTAGCGGGCATGACCCTCGGCGAAGGCCGGAACCAGCGACGCGACAGGCTCGACGACCCGCGCAATCTGGGGGGGTGTTGCCAGTTCGGCGCCCGCGCCGGTGGCGGCCATCATCCCCAGCCGCGCGGCGCCGAACGCCCCGCCGAAATCGCCCGCCACCGGCACCGAAACCGGCGTGTCCAGCGCGGTCGCAATCGCCGCCAGCCAATAATCGGAGCGGGAGCCACCGCCCACCGCCAGCAGGCTGTCTATCCGCGTGCCCGTTGCCGCCAGCGCGTCGCGACAATCGGCGATGGCGAAGGTCACGCCCTCCAGCACGGCGCGGGTTGCCGCCTTCTGGTCCGTCGCGTGATCAAGGCCGATGAAGGCGCCGCGCACGGCGGCATCGTTCAGCGGCGTGCGCTCACCGACGAGATATGGCAGGAACCGCGTGCTGCCGGGGCCCTGCAGCGCGCCCAGATCGGCGGTCAGCCCGGCGGCGGCGGTGCCGGCCAGCCGCGCGAACCAGTTGAGCGCATCGGTCGCGGCCAGGATCACCCCCATCTGGTGCCAGGTCCCGGGCAGCGCGTGGCAGAAGGTGTGCACCGCCGTCGCCGGGTCGGGCTGATAGCCGTCATTGGCGGCAAACAGCACGCCCGAGGTTCCCAGCGAGACGAAGGCCTGCCCCGCCTTCACCACCCCGACGCCGATGCCCGAGGCGGCGTTGTCACCCCCGCCGCCCGCCACGACCACGCCCGCCGGCAGCCCGAACCGCGCCGCGATGTCTGCACGCAGAACGCCCGACACCTCGGACCCCTCCACCAGCCTCGGCATCTGCGACAGGGTCATCCCCGTCGCGTCCAGCAGGTCCGCCGACCAGCGCCGCGCGCCCGTATCCAGCCAGCTGGTGCCGGCGGCATCCGACATCTCACTGACATGCTCGCCGGTCAGCCACAGGCGCAGATAATCCTTTGGCAGCAGTACCTTGGCGACCTTGGCGAACACCTCCGGCTCGTGCCGCGCGACCCAGACCAGTTTCGGCGCCGTGAAGCCCGGGAAGACGATGTTGCCGGTGACGGCGCGAAACCGGGGATCGGCGTCCAGCGCCGCCGCTTCAAGATGCGCCCGGGAGTCGTTCCACAGGATGCAGGGCCGCAGCACCTGGTCGCCCGCATCCAGCAGCGTCGCGCCATGCATCTGGCCCGAAAGCCCGATCCCCCGCACCGCGCCAAGGCCATGGGCTGCCAGCGCCGTCAGCACCTGCTCCACGGCCAGGATCCAGTCGGCCGGCGCCTGCTCGGACCAGCCTGGCGCGGGGCGCGTGACGGTCAGCGGCGCCGTCGCCTCGGCCAGCACGCGCTGTGCGTCGTCGACAAGGATGCCCTTCAGCCCCGAGGTTCCCAGATCCAGTCCGATATACATGGCCCGCTCCCCTATCTTGTGCCGGGTCAAGTCAACCATCCCGGGCAGGGAGGGCAAGGGAAAACCGTTTGCGGTAACGGCGAAAAAACTGCGCAGCGGCGGGAACCGGCGAGCCGCTTTGTGGTTATCCAGATGAACCGCGCGGCTTTGCCGGGCTGCCCGGTGATCCGGCAAATGGTCCCCGCCTGACGCCGGATGCCGCGAGACGGACCTCGCCCCATTGTCCCTCACCAGGGGTCCGTCTCGCGGCTCCCTTACCCCCCGACCAGCCAATAATCTCTGTGCCGCAGGTGGTTGCATCCCGGTCTTCATGGGCCCACCATTGCCCTGCCGCCACGCGTCGGCCGATGTCAAAGGGACAGCCCCCGATGCCGCAAAAGCCCCTGACCCCCTGGACGATGCTCAAGGAGCTCTGGCGCCTGACCGATGAGCGCAACCTTGGCCTCGTCGCGGCCGGGGTGGCGTTCTACGCGATGTTCGCGCTGTTTCCGGCGCTTGGGGCGGTGGTTTCGGTCTGGAGCTGGCTTGCCGACCCGGCGGCACTGCAAAGCTATCTCGAGGTGGCAAGCGGCTTCATCCCGCCCGAGGCCTTCGGGCTGATCGCAGGCCAGGTTCAGGCGCTGGTGCGGTCCTCGGGCGAGCAGGTTGGCTGGCGCACCGGGATCTCGCTCGGGGTGGCGCTCTGGTCCACCCGCGCCGGGCTTGCCTCGGTCGTGCAGGGGCTGAACACCATCTATGGCTCGCCCAGCCGGGGCGGCGTGCGGCAGGTTGCCGTTGCGATGGGCCTGACATTTGCGGTGCTGGGGATGGCGATTGCCGGGCTGATTACCGTGGTGGTGATCCCGATCCTGCTGGCTTTTCTGCCGCTCGGTCCGGCCGAGGCCAGGATTGTCGCCGGGCTGCCCTGGGCTGTAACCTTCCTGCTGGTGCTGGCGACGCTGGGGCTGGTTTATCGCTTTGGCCCCAACACCAAGTCAGAGCGTCGGGCGAGCTGGATCACGCCGGGAGCCGGGCTTGCGGCGCTGCTTTGGGCCGCGGCCTCCCTGGCCTTCTCGATGTATCTGGCGAATTTCGGAGCGTACAACCGGGTTTACGGATCGCTTGGTGCGGTGGTGGCGCTGCTGATGTGGTTCTACCTGTCGGCCTATGCGGTGCTGCTGGGGGCCGCGCTGAACCGGGTGCTGGGTATTCCGCGGCCACCGCTACCGGCCGCCGCGGACAAGGCTTAAGGGTCGCCGCGCCTGCCGCGGGCAAAACCGCGGCCTGCTTCCATGCCCAGCAGGAAGGCGTCAGCCAGGGGTGGGCGCGGTTTCTCAACCGGCGGAGGCGGCGGCGCTGGCATGCGGCCGCTGGCCACCGCGACCAGGAACAGCGCGGCCAGGACCAGATAGCCGATCCCCAGCGTCAAGGCCGCTGCGACCGGGCCATATTCCGCCATCAGCGCGATGAAGCCTGCGGCGGTGAGAAACCCGAGTGCAATCAGCGCGAACAGCGCGGCAAAGCCGCCCAGTACGGCAGAACGGACCGCCCGCCGGGCAGTCCGTTCCACAGTAACCTGAACGTCGGTCAGGAGCCCTCTGAGCATCCTGCCCTCAGCGCTTGGCGGTCAGCAGACCCAGCACGAAGCCAAGGGCCGCGGCCAGGCCAACGGCGGTCGCCGGACGCTCCTTGACAAAGGCATCGGCCTGCGCTGCGGCGTCATTGGCGCGAAGGCGCAGCGCCTCGACCTGCTCGGCGCTCATGTCGCGCAGCTGGTCGGCGCGGAGTTTGGCGGCCTCGACGGCCGATGCGCCCTGATGGCGGCCCATCTCGGCCAGCGTGCCGGTGATGTTGGCCAGATCGGCCTTCAGCGAGGAAATCTGATCGCTGAGCGCGGCGTAGTCGGCATCCAGGGCCTTGCCGTTGCCGGTCGGAAGTTCGGGTGCGCGAGCCATGTCACGTCTCCTTCAAAAGGTGTTTCTGTTGGCGGATCAACGCGCGCTAACCGGGTCCAGTTCCTTCGGCGGATGCAAACAGGCCTTGCGCGGCTGCGGCATTTTGGAACCCCCCACGATCTGGCGCGTTCGAATCAGATGTTGGCGCGTCTCAGCGCCACTCAACTGTGCTCTGCCAATCCGAAAGGAACCACCCCCATGCTGTATTGGGCCGCCGTCTTCTTCCTCATCGCCCTCATCTCTGGCATCTTCGGCTTTGGCGGGCTTGCGACCGTTTCTGTCGGCGTGGCGCAGGTGTTGTTCTTCGTCTTCCTGACGCTCTTCGCGGTGACGCTGATCGTGCGCGCCCTTCGCGAGGCCTAGCAACAAGAAGGCCGTCCGAGGGCGGCCTTCTGTGCATGAGGGTGCCGGATCCTAGGCTGCCAGAGTCTCGGTCGAGGCGAAGAACATCGCCTGGCTGACGGCAGAGCGGACCTGCTCTTCGAGATAGGGCTTCGAGATCAGGAAGGCTGGCTCCGGCCGCTCGCCGGTCAGCAGCCGCTCGGGGAAGGCGGTGATGAAGATCACCGGAATATCGCCAAGCTCGGCCAAGATGTCGTTGACCGCATCCACGCCCGAGGAGTTGTCGGCCAGCTGGATATCCGCAAGCACCAGGTTCGGGCGCTCTTTCCGGCTGAGCGCCACGGCCTGCTCGCGGGTGCGGGCGATGCCGGTGACGCGGTGGCCCATGGATTGCACGATGCTCTGGATATCCATGGCGATGATCGTCTCATCCTCGATGATCATCACATGGCCCAGAACGGTGCGCTCCATCTCGTTCATGGCGATGGTCACCAGCTCTTCGGCCTCCGCTTGCGTCACGTCCATGATCTGCGCAATCTGGTCGAAGCGCATTTCCTCGATGGTGCGCAGCAGCAGCGCCTCGCGGGTGTTGCGGGTCAGGGTGGACAGGTGGACCTGCGCGCGGGCCTCGAGCGCATCGGTGCCGCCTTCGGCAACCGGCGCCCCGGCAGAGGACCAGATGGCGTGAAAGGCACGGAACAGCGCGACGCGGGGCGGCAGATCGCCGTCGAATATCGACCGATCCGCAAGGATCGCCTCCAGCGTGGCCACCGCATAACGGTCGCCCGTGCCTTGGCTGCCGGTCAATGCGCGCGCATAACGGCGCAAGAACGGAAGCTCCGGCCCGATCGCCGCAGTGATGTCCGTCGATTTCCCGTCTGTCATGTCATCTCCGACAATTTTTTTGGTTTTTCAGGGAACCAAACGTTGGCACCCCGGTTTGGTTCCAGCGCGCGCAAATAAAAATTCGACCTGGGAAGCAGCATGAAATCGAGCGGACCCGACGAGAGCAAGCCCACCGTGGAACGCCAGATCGATGAAAATCTACGGCGCGTCTACCAGCAGATGGTGGAGGAATCGGTTCCTGACAAGCTTATGCAGCTTCTTCAGCAGCTCAAGGAACAGGACCGCGAGAAATGAACGACGGTTCCGCTGATCCGCGCGACGAGTTGGTCACCCATCTCGGCGCCCTGCGTGCCTTTGCCCTCAGCCTGACGCGCAACTCGTCGGCGGCGGATGATCTGGTGCAGGACACGATCCTGAAGGCCTGGAGCAATATCGACCGCTTCCAGCGCGGCACCAACCTGCGCGCCTGGCTGTTCACGATCCTGCGCAACACCTTCTATTCGGCCCGCCGCAAGACCCGGCGCGAGGTTGCCGATGTCGATGGCATCCACGCCAGCCGGCTCGCGACCAAGCCCGACCATGACGGGCGTCTGGCGCTGGCCGATTTCCGCGTGGCGTTCGAGCAGCTTCCCGATGAACAGCGCGAGGCACTGATCCTTGTCGGGGCCTCTGGCTTCGCCTACGAAGAGGCAGCGCAGATGTGCGGCGTGGCGGTGGGTACCATCAAGAGCCGCGCCAACCGGGGCCGCAAGCGTCTGGCGGAACTGCTGCAGCTTGCCGAGGGCGAGGAGCTGACCATGACCGACCCTGCAACAATGGCCGTGATGGCGGCGTCCTCCTCATCCGGATGACGGCATGAAAACCGGCCTGCGGGGCAAACTGAAATTCACGGAACGGCTGGGCTTTCGCCTGGCCTTTCTTCTGTCTGTGGCCCTGCTGCCCCTGGGCACCATCGCGCTGGTACAGACCTGGCGCATGGCCGAGGATGCCGAGCAGGCCGCCGAATCCGCGCTGCTGCAACGCACCTCGAATGCCGCCGCGGGCGAGCGGGCGATGATCGAAAGCGCGCTTGGCGCCTCGGAAGCGCTGTCGCAGGCGCTGCTGGAGACGGTGGGGAGTGATGCCGCCTGCTCGCAGTTCCTTGGCGATTATGTCGAGCGCAGCCCGATCTATGCCTTTGCCGGATTTGTCCCGACCAATGGACAGATGACCTGCTCCTCCTCGGGGGCGCCGCGCGACATGTCGCAAAGCCCGACCTACAAGGCCTTCCTTGCCGCGCCGCGGGCGATGGTCACCGCCAATGCCTCGGGCCAGGTTTCGGGTGAGCCGGTGCTGATCGTGTCGCAGCCGGTCAGCAAGGACGGCGTGCTGCTGGGGATGCTGGCGCTGTCGGTCAAGCATTCGACGCTGGAGCTGCTGCGCTCGCGCCGGGGCCGGGACCGCGATGTGAGCATCGTCATGTTCAATCATGTCGGCGAGCCGCTGTTCGTGGAAAACCACCTGCTGGCCGAGGTGCCGGAGGTGCTTCCGGTCGGGTGGGATGCCTCTACGCTGGTGGACAGCGACGAGAGGATCTTCCGGGCCCGTGACGGCGAGGGCCGCATGCGGGTGTTCGCCATGCTCGATCTGGTCCCGGGGCTGGTGCATGTCGTCGGCAGCTGGCCGCCCGAGCAGGCACAACTGGGCCGCGACCTGATCGCACCCTCGACCCTGCTGTTCCCGCTGACGATGTGGATCACCAGCCTGCTGGTCGCCTATGCCGCGGTGGATCGCCTCGTCATCCGCCATGTCCGAGAGCTGCGTGGCCAGATGCGCCGATTTGCCCTTGGCCGCCGCGACGTGCCGCCCGAAGTGCTGAGCCACGCCCCCGCCGAGATCGCCGACGTCAGCCAGACTTTCCACAACCTCGCCCGTATCCTGATCCGGGATGAGGCAGAGCTGGAAGCCTCGCTGCAGGAAAAGACCGTCCTGCTGAAGGAAATCCACCACCGGGTGAAGAACAACCTGCAGCTGATCGCCTCGATCATGAACATGCAGATCCGGCAGGTGAAGGAGCCGGGCGCGCGGCGCGTGCTGAAAAGCGTGCAGGACCGTGTCGCCAGCCTCGCCACCATCCACCGCAATCTTTATCAGGCGGAAACCCTGTCCGCCGTGCAGGCCGATCAACTGTTGGGCGATATCGTCAGCCAGATGACGATGATGTCGGTGGCGCCAGGATCGAACCTCGATATCCGCACCGACTTTGCCCCGGTGACACTCTACCCCGATCAGGCGGTGCCGGTGTCGCTGCTGGCGACCGAGGCGCTGACCAATGCGGTGAAATACGCCAGTGCGCCCCGGGGCGGCGGCCAGTGCTGGATCCGCCTGTCCCTGCGCGACGAGAAGGACGGCACCGCAACGCTGGAAATCGTGAACTCGCAAGGATCGCAAGCCCCCGAACGGGCCGAAGGCGATCCGCCGGGAATCGGCACCAAGCTGATCAACGCCTTTGCCGGGCAGCTGGACAGCGTGGTCGAGATCGCCAATGCCGACGGGGAGTATCGCCTGAGTGTGCGCTTCGAGGTCGGGGGCATCCCCCCCGCAGAGGGCCCGCCCAAGGTCTGAGCCAGCTTCCCCGCTCTGGTGAATGAACCTCGCGCCACAAGGATGCTGTGCCGGGGTGTGGGGCGCGGCGTCCCTGCCGCCACCTTGCCAGATCATCCCCGTTCGGGGCAGCGCCTGTGATGGGCAGTGGCCTGCGAGCGAGCCTCGGGGGCGAACGCCCGCCCCAGTGTCACCCCGCTGCAGACGGAAAAAGGCCCGGGCGATTGCCCGGGCCTTGAACTCGTGAAGCTACGGGACAGGTCAGCCCTCGTATTCGGGCATCGCTTCCAGTTCTTCTTCGGTGGCGGTCAGCTGCACGCGCACGCCCGAACCGTCGGCATCTTCGGCCATCACCTGGATCTGCTCGAAGTTCAGGGCCACCGGCTTGGCGCCGATCCCGAGGAAGCCGCCGATGTCGATCACGGCCTCGGTGATGGTGCCGTCAGCGCCGACGACCAGTTCCGAAATGTCGCCGATACGCTCGTTGTTGGCGTCATAGACCGGGGCGCCTTGCAGTTGCTCGGCGGTCAGCGTGGTCGGGTCGATCATGCCGGCCATCGGGTCATCCGAGATCGCGGCGCCATCCGTCATGCCCGTGGTCGTGTCGGTGGCCATGCCGGTGGTGGTGTCGGTAGCCATCGGCGCAGTCGTGGTATCGGTCGCCGTGGTGTCGGTGCCCATGGTACCGGTGGCGGCCGGGGCCGTGGTGGTGTCGGCGGCCGTGGTGCTGTCGGTCGCGGTGGTGTTCATCGCCTCATCGGCGCTTATGAACTCGGGCGCGTTCTCCAGCGCTTCGCGGGTGGCGGTGAAGACCACGAAGTAGTCGTCCGCGTTCTCGCCATCCGACACGATGTTCAGCTGCTGCATGTCGACAGCAACGGTCTTGGCGCCGATGCCAAGGAAGCCGCCCACGTCCACGAGGATCGCCTGGGCTTCGCCGTCGCGGCTCATCAGCACGTCGCTGATGTCGCCGACGTCATCCCAGTCTGCCTCGTTCGCGGCAGCGGTCCGATCGACGGCGCCTTCGGACACATAGACGCTCTTGCCGATGAATTCCGAAGCCATCAGCTCGTCATTCATGGCGGTGTAGGAAAAGTCGCCCGTTCCCATCGTGTCGGTGGTGGTGGTGTCCACAGCAGTGGTGGTGGTGTCGGTGCCCGTGGTGGCGTCCATCGTCGCCGAGCCGGTGGTCGACGGCGCGGTGCTGTCCGTGGACATCGTGCCGCTGGTTTCCGGCGAGGTGGTTTCGGTGGTGGTCGTCTGTGCGGCCAGCGGCAGAGCCGTCATCGCAACGATTGCGGTCGATGCAAGAAGCTTGTTCATGTCGCATTCCTTTCAGTTCGGGTCGGGCCGTGTGTGGCCCTTGCTATGCCCTAACAACCAGTTGGTGCGGGCCTAGTTCCTGAAAGAAAGCTGCGAGATTTCGGGAACCCGAAGCGGCCATTTGGCGTTAGACGCCCCTTTTTCGGGGCCGTCTTGCCCGATCGGTGGCTCAGTAGTCCTTTTCGAAGAAGATGCCCAAGCCGGAATTGCCGGTGGCCTCCACCTCGCCCCGGATGACGATGTTGCTTGTCACATCGAGGTTGAGGCTGATCGAGCTGTTGCCCTCGGCCCCCACGGTCACGTCGGTATAGACGTTCTCGGACAGGTACTTGCCGGCCCGCACCGCCGCGTTGCCATCGGCATCCGTCGTCAGGTCGAAGTCATCGAGCCCGAAGTTCTGCCGCAGCCGCCCGATGATCCCCTCGCCGCCGCTTCCCGCCAGCGTCGCCACCGCCGAGGCCAGCTGCGCCGCCTGCAGCGGCGAGATGTTGTCGATCCCGCGCCCGAACAGCAGCCGCGCCAGCACCTCTTCCTCGGGCAGGCCCGAGGAGGAGACGAAGCTGATATCCGGCTCATAGGCCGGGCCCGAGATCACGATCGAGGCGGTCTCCCCCTCGCTCTCGGTCGAGGCCGAGAAGCGGATATAGGGCTGCAGGCTTCCCTGCAGGTCGATCAGCCCCTCATCGAGGTCGAAGCGCTGGCCGAGGATGTCGAGCCGGCCGCGGATCAGCTCGAACCGGCCCTGCGGCTGCACATTGGCAGAGGTTCCCAGCAGGCGCACCTGCCCGCCCAGTTCGGCATCGAGGCCACGGCCGCGCACGAAGATCTGGTTCAGCGCGATCACCCGCACGTCGAGCCCGTAGGGCCGCGCGGTGCCGCCAGAGCCTTCGTTGTCTGGCCCCAGCAGGCCGGCGCGGCCGCGGGTGGCGCGCACATCGGCCGGTTCGGCCACATGCCCCAGATCGGGGATGGCGGTCGCGCCGCCGAGGCCGGTAGAGGGCACGCGGATTTCCGTCTCGTCCAGCCGCAGCGTGCCAGAGATCATGGCGCCGCCAGCCAGCGGGCCGCTCACGTTGAGCGTGCCGTCGACGCGGGTGTCGTAAAGGTCGGGGTCGCGCAGGCGGGTGTTGTCAAAGCGCACCTGCAGATCGCCGTCGAAGGGGGCGGTCAGGCCCACCGGGCCCGAAACGCTGATCCGCCCGCCCTCCTGCACGCGCGCATCCGCCGTCAGCTGCGCCCGCCCGCCCGAGAGGTCGGCGCTGGCAGACAGCTGTTCGATGGCGATGCCCGCGGTGGGGGCCGAGAAGCGCGCGCCCGTGGTGGAGATGCGGCCGGACAGCGCCGAAAGCCCCGGCGCGCCGTTCAGGCGCAGATCGAACGACAGCGGCCCCTCGACGCTTTGCGGCGAGATGAAGGGATTGGCGAGCCCCGCCTGCGCCCCGCCGGTGATTGCCAGATCGGCGGTGCCGAAATCGCCCGCGACGGTGCCCGAGACGCGCGCATTGGTGCCGCCCGGCCCCTGCCCGGTCAGGTCCAGCCGGTAGCTGCCACCCAGATCCTCGGCACTGCCCGACAGGGTCAGCGCGCCCGGAAAGCCTGGCACCAGCAGCGCCATGTTGGCCAGCCGCGCCTCGATTTCCACGCTGCGGCTCTCGCCTTCCGCCAGCGCGGTGGCAGAGGCGGTCAGTTGCGGGTTGGTCAGGTTGAACCTGTCGACCCGGATCGCGCCCGCTTCCATTTCCGCCGCAAGGTCCAGTTGCGTCGTCCCCGCAAGCACCCGGTCGGCCTCGGCCTGGCCGATGGCGAGGCCGGTGCCCGTGCCCGTCAGCTCCAGCCGCCGCACCGGGCCGGTTTCCGTCACCCGCGCCTCGGCCGCCAGCTGGCCGCGATAGCCGCCGCCAAGCGCCGCAAGGTTCGGCAGTTCCAGCTCCGCGGTCAGGTCGCTCGCCCCAGCCTCATAGCGGCCGCTGGCATCCAGCGTGATCTGGTCATTGCCAAGCTGTGCCGTGTCGAGCGTGATCGCGCCATCCATCTCGCTGCCGATGAAGGTCAGCGCGGTGCGCCCCGCCAGCAGCCCGTCCGCCTCGGGGATGCCCACGGCCAGATCGGTGCCGCTGCCGTTCACGGTGAAGCGGTTGACCTCACCGGCCTGCTGCAACGCCGCCTCGACCGACAGGCTGCCGCGATAGGGGCCGCCCATCACCGACAGGTCCGCGAAGTCCAGCGTTGCGGTCAGGTTGCTGGCGCCGGTTGCCAGAGTGCCCGAGGCATCGGCGGCCAGCGTCCCGGCGCGCAGCGAAAGCGAGCGCAGTTCCGTCCCCGCCTCATCCCGGCGAACTTGGGCGAAAATGCGCGAGCGGCCGGCCAGCAGCGCGTCCAGCTCGGCGATATCTGCGGTCAGGTCGGTGCCCGCCACTTCTGCCGCCACGTCGAAGATGCCCGACAACAGGCCATAGCTGCCCGAGACATCGGCATTGGCCGCGCCCGACAGCGGCCGGCCTGCAAGGCCGGAAAACCGGGCGAGGTTGTCCAGCCGCGCCTGCGCAGAACCGTCGATGGTGAAGGCGCTGTCGAGCCCGGTGATCGTCGCCGCGGCATTCAGCCCGTAATCCGCACCCTCTGCCACAAGCTCGGATATTTCCAGCGCTCCGCCTGATTGCCAATCCACCTGCGCGCGCCCGGTCAGGCGTGGCCCGATGGCCGCGGCCAGCGCCTCATCTTCCGTCGTGATCCCGGTGGCGGCGAAGTCGAAGCCCGCCGTCACCGCAGCTGGCTCGCCAGCCTGGGCGGGCCGCTGGATCTGCCCGGCGCCATCCAGCCGCAGCCGGGCGATGCCGATGCCGCTTTGCTGCAGGCCCATCACCTCGCCCGCAAGGGTCCAGTCGGGGCCCTCGGCCGCGTTGAAGCCCAGCTTCAGCACGGCAGCGCGCAGGCGCGTGGGGTTGCCCGATCCCGGCAGGATCATCTCGCTGCCATCCTCCAGCCCCAGCCGGGCCGACAGGTCGGCCAGTACCGGAAGGCCATCGGCGCTCACCTGCAACTGCCCACGCAGGTCGATGCCGCGGGCCTGCAGGCTCAGGTCCGACAGCGTCATCTCGCCTGAGGGTTGCCGTGCCCCGGCAGCGACAAGGCGGATGTCGGTCCCGAAGAAGTCGCGGTAGGCGGGCAGGAACAGCGGCGCGACATCGCCGCCCAGATCGACGCGGAAGCTGCGCACGGGCTCTGTCTGCCCCTCTGGCACCTGCGCCAACAGCTCCACCCGGCCCGACAGGCGCGGCTGGCCATCGGTGGTCAGCACGACATCGGCGCCGAAATTGTCGATCGGGCCCGTGCCGCTGACCGCAAGCGTCATCGCCGGCCGGCCGGGCACCCCGAGCAGTGTGGCGGCAATGCCCTCTGCCCCCTCGCTCAGCAGCAGGTCCACGGTCGCCTGCCGGGTTTCATTGGCATAGGAGCCGGTAAACGACAGCTCGCCCTGCGCGCCGTCGATCCGCGCCACGGTCAGCTCCACGCTGCCCTCGCCGCCGGCAAGCTGGCCGGTGCCCTCCAGCGAGAACACGGCCTCGGCGCCAAAGACCGGCTCGCCCACCGTCACCCGATCTGCCCGCAAGGTGTCGATCTGCACCGAAACCGGCAGCTCCGGCAGCGAGAAGCCCGAGGCTTCGGGATCGGGCAGGTCGGCTCCCTCCTCGCCGCTGCCGGGGGTGCGCGGCAGGTCGATCTCGGCAGCGGTCAGCTCGCGGATCTCGATGCGGCCGGCCAGCAGGGCCGAACGGTTCCACTGGATCGCGCCATCGCGGATCGTCAGCCAGACGCCATCGTCATCGGCAAAGCTCATGCTGGTGAAGGTCGCGCGGGACGAGAAGGCGCCGGCAAAGCCCTCTACCCGCACATCGCGGCCGGCGCTGGACAGGTTTTCCTCAAGAAACTCGGTCAGCCAGCCGCGGTCTGCGTCGGACTGCGCCGTCTCGGCGGCGTCCTGCGCGGCTGCGGCCATCGGCAGGAACAGGCAAAGCGCGAGGGGGAGAAGCCGCTGCATCATCATCAGAACGCCTGTCCAATCCCGAGGTAGATCTGCACGCCGTCGCCGGTATCGCCCGAAACCGGGGCCGCCACATCCAGCCGGATCGGGCCGATGCCGGTGTCATAGCGCAGGCCGAGGCCGGCGCCCGAATGCCAGGCGCCATTGTCCTCCGAGAAATCCTCGACCCCGACGAAGCCGGCGTCATAGAAGGCCACGGCGCCGAAATTGCCGCGGATGCCTACCCGGGCTTCGGCCGAGAACGCGACGAACCGGTCGCCGCCGATGTCCTGGATCTGGCCGCCGCCGCGGTCGATCTCGACCCCCAGCGACTGGTAGGGATGGCCGCGCACGGTGCCGCCGCCGCCCGAGTAGAACAGGTATTCGCGCGGGGTTTCCAGCAGGTCGGACCCGACGATGGCCCCGCCCTGCACCCGGCCGGCCAGAACCACGCGGTCATCCGCGCCAAAGCCGCGATAGGCCCGCCCGTCGAACCCCAGCCTTGCGCCGGTGCCGGTGGTGCCAAAGCCGCGGAAGGCGGTCACCTCGCCTTGGGCATAGTAGCCGTCGACGGCGTCCAGCGCATTGTCGCGGGTGTCCCAGGTCAGCTTCACCGGAAGGATCAGCTGCTCGTAGGTGATCTCGTCGAACTCGTCGGTGACCTCCGAGATCTCATACCCGATGCCGAGCTCGCCGGTCAGCGTGTCGGTGATGTAGCGGGTCAGGCCAAAGCCGATGCGGGCGGTGTCGGCGGTGTAATCCTCTTCCTGCGCGCGTTCGACCAGCGCCTCGACAAAGGCGGTGGAATCGCGGAACGGTGTGCCGGGCCGGTCGAGCCGCACGCCAAGGCTGTAATCCTCGCCGCCGGTCTGCGCGCCGATGCCGCCGATCTCCCCGTTGATGACCAGCCGTTCGGCGCCGCCCAGAAGGTTGCGGTGCATCCAGCCGGCCGAGACCAGCGCGCCATCGAGGCTCGACAGCTCGGCACCAAAGCTCATGCGGCGGCGCTTTTCCTCGACCACGACCAGCCGGTAATCCAGCGTCGCGCCGGGGCCGAGGTTCTCCGCCTCGGTCAGCGCGACCGACCGGAAGGCGCCGGTGCGGCGCAGGCGTTCGGCGACGTCTTCCAGTTCTTCGGGGTCATAGACCTCGCCGGTGGGAAAGCCCGCGATCTTGTCGATGCGGCGGGCGCGCACCCGTTCGTTGCCGGTGATCGCCATGCGGCCAAAGGTGACGCGCGGGCCGGGGTCAAAGCCGATGCGGGCGTCCAGCGTGGCATCGGTGTGGTTGGCGGTCACCTGCTGCTGGCCGACGCGCACCTTGGCGTGCCCGGCATTGCGCCAGGCCTCGGCCCCCGCATCCGCCGCGCCGACAATCTCACCCGACCCTGCCGGCTGCCCCACGGCAAAGCCCTCGGGCAGTTCGGTGCCGCGCGCCAGCGGCGCCGCCTCGGCCCGGCTGAAGCGGAAGGCGGGGCCGGGATCGACCTCGATGGTGATGTTGCGGATCGTGTCCGGCGCATCCAGCGGCGGGATCGCAGCGGCTTCGCGCCCGTCGATCAGGATGCGGATGACGCCGGAGTAATGCCCCTGGGCATACAGCGCGCCCAGGATGCGGCCGTAATCGGCGCGGGCCGAGGCAAGGATATCCTGCGCGTCCGTGTCCTCTTCATCCTGGCCGGAATAGAGCAGAGAGGCGCCGCGGATCGCGTCGCGCAGCGTATCGGTCGCGCCCGCGATCTGCAGGTTGACGTCTTGCGCAATGGCCGCGGGGGAGAGCATCCACAGGGCGGCGGAGGCGAGCAGCGATCCTCGCAGGGCGGGGGCAATCGCCCGGCCCCAGTTCGCACAGTACAGCGTGTTGCGCATCCGATGCCCCTTTGCCGTCCCGCGCCCTACCTGCCCAAGGTTTCGCAGGTCCCGGGCGGGGATGCCAGTCCCGAGGGGACAATGCTGGCAAGGAATCGCTGGTTCCCCGCCCCGCGACGATTATGCGCGGGCGGGGCGGATTTGTCACAACCTGTCAGCTGCTGCCCACGCGGCGGCCAAAGATGCGGTCGCGGTGGTCGGACAGGTAGATGCGCAGCCAGGGGGTGAAGCGCTCGGGCGCGTCCCCCACCTCTTCCAGCAGGTCGCGCAAGGCGATCCAGCGCACGGCAGACACTTCGGCGGGCGCCGGGCTGACCGACAGATCGGCGGGCGCTTCGGCGACGAAGATCTCCACCAGCTCATGCTCGGTCATGCCATTGCCGACATCGGCGCGGTATTCGACGGTTTCGGCGGCGGTCAGCGCCAGCCCGTCGATCCCAAGCTCCTCGCGCAGCCGCCGCACTGCGCAAGTGGCGGCGGGTTCGTCCCAATGCGGATGGGTGCAGCAGGTGTTCGCCCAAAGGCCCGGCGTGTGGTACTTTCCCGCGGCGCGGCGCTGGATCAGCACCCGCTCCCCCGCCAGCACGAAGACCGACACCGCCTTGTGGCGCAGGCCGAGGCGATGCACCTCGAGCTTGTCCACCGGGGTCAGGGTGCCCTCTACCCAGGCGGGGATCATGTCGGTCATTCTTGCACCCTGAATGGAAGGCGCCGCCGCAGGGGGATCCCGCGGCGGCGCGTGTCAGATGTCAGGCGTTCAGCTCAGCGTTTGCGGCTGTGCCTTCTGCGCCTCGGCCCGGCGTGCCAGTTCCGAGCGATAGAGCGCCAGGAAATCCACGGTGTCGAGGTTCAGCGGCGGGAAGCCACCATCGCGGGTCACGTCCGAAACGATGCGGCGCACGAAGGGGAACAGCATCCGCGGGCATTCGATCAGCAGGTAGGGGTGCATCTGCTCGTCCGGCACGCCCTCGACCAGGAAGATGCCGCCATATTCCAGCTCCAGCAGGAACAGCGGGGCCTTGTCGGCACGGTTGGCCGAGGTGATCTTGAACTTGGTCGTCACCTCATACTGGTTCTCGGCCGGGCGCTTGCGCGCATCAAGGCTGACCTGCACCGACATTTCGGGCTGCACATCGGCATTGGTCAGGCCCTTCTGGGCCACGACATTTTCAAAGCTCATGTCGCGGATGAACTGGGCCAGCACCTGCATCCGGGGCGTCTGCGGCGCGGCGGCCGGCTGGGTTTCCGGTTGGGGCTCTGCCCCGTTGCCGTTTTCGGCCATTGTAGCGTCTCCCGTTGGTAACTTCGGTGGAAATCTGGGTCGGCGGAGGGTGTAGCACCTCGCCCTGCGGGGCTCAATGGTGGCCTCAGTCGCGGGTCCAGCCAGAGGGACCGCGCGGCGGTGTGCTGTCATCGACCTCATGAAACTCGGCGTCGATCACGGTCGGGCCGCGGTGAGGGTCAGGGCGGCGCCCGTCCATCGGCGCGCCGCCGACGGTGAACCGCGTCATGGTGACGCGCTTGCCGATCTGCGCCATCAGCGCGGTGCGAACCGGCTTGATTAGCAGCAAGATCCCCAGCGTGTCGGTAAAGAACCCCGGTGTCAGCAGCAGCGCACCCGCCAGCAGGATCATCGCGCCATGGGCGATGTCGCCGGTGGGGTCGCGCACCTCGTTGAGGGACCGGCGCAGGTCGTTCAGCGCCCGCGCCCCCTCGCGCCGCATCAGCCATGTGCCGGCGACCGCGGTCAGCAGCACAAGCGCCAGCGTCGGCCACAGGCCGATCAGCCCGCCCACCTGGATGAACAGCGTGATCTCGATCAGCGGGACGGCCAGAAAGGCCACGAAAAGCCACATCGGCAGGATTCCTGTGCTTATCCTCGGTTCCGGGCGATGGTGGACTTGACCTCGCCCCTGCCCTACATAGGTAGCGACGGCGAGATGTGCCAACCCCGTGCGTTATCGCCTGTCCGTTTTCAAAGGTCTGCTCATGTCGAATGCCGTCATCCAACTGCTTGTCTTGGCCGGGATCGCCATTTTCCTGATCCTGCGCCTGAAAGCCGTTCTCGGCACGCGTGAAGGCTTCGAGAAACCGCCCGTTGCCGCCCCCGTGCCCGAAGGCCGCGCCGTGCGCCGCGACTTCGAGGTGATCGAGGGCGGGCCGGACCGCGACATCACCGATCACGTCTCGGATGGCAGCGATGCCGCGCGGGCGCTGGCGGCGATGAAGCAGGCGGAGCCGAGCTTTTCGGTGGGCGAGTTCCTGCAAGGTGCCCGCGGTGCATATGAGATGATCCTGATGGCCTTCGAGAAGGGCGATCTTGCCTCCGTCAAGCCGTTCCTGGCGTCCGAGGTCTATGACAGCTTTGCCGAGGTGGTCGCCGCGCGCGAGGCGCAGGGCCTGACCATCACCGCCGAGTTCATCGGGCTGCGCGAGCTGGCGCTGCACGGCGCCGAGTTCGATCCGGCCACCGGCGAGGGCGAGATTGCGGTGCGCTATGTCGGCGAGCTGATCTCTGTCGCGCGCGACAGCAATGGCGCCATCGTCGAGGGCGATCCGAAATCGCCGCGCAAGCAGCGTGATGTCTGGACCTTCGCCCGCAAGATGGGTGCGTCGGACCCCAACTGGCAACTGGTGGCCACCGGGGAATGATTGCGGCGCGGCGACGGCCCCACTCCGCCCTTCCCGGCTGGGACAGGGACGACCACGCCGCCGCAAGGGCGGCGTTTTTCGTGACGGCAGATCTGCTGGGCCCAGACTGGGCCGCCGCCGCCGCGGATACCGGCGGCGAGGCGCGGGCGTTCTTCGAGAAGCATTTCGTGCCGGTGGAAATCGGCACCCCGCCGGCGCTGCTGACCGGCTATTATGAACCCGAGCTTCAAGGCTCGCTGACCGCCACGGCCCGCTTCGCCTGGCCGCTCTACGCGCTGCCCGCCGAACACGCCCCTGGCATGGTCGGCCCCTCGCGCGCCGCGATCGAGCTTGGCGGGCTGTTGCGCGGGCAGGAGCTTGTCTGGCTCGATAGCCCGGTCGAGGCATTCCTGGCGCAGGTGCAGGGCTCGGCCCGGGTGCGGCTGGAGGATGGGCGGCTGCTGCGGCTGGGCTATGCAGGGCGCAATGGCCAGCCCTATCGCTCCATCGGGCAGGAACTGATCCGGCGCGGCGAGGTTTCGGCCGAGGCGATGTCGGCACAGACGATCCGCGCCTGGTGCGCCGCGCATCCGGGGCAGGCGGTGGAGCTGTTCTGGCACAACCCCTCCTTCGTGTTCTTCCAGCTGCTGGACCTGCCCGAAAGCTCCGGCCCCATCGGCGCGATGGGCCGCCCGGTCACGCCGCTGCGCAGCCTTGCGGTGGACAGCGACCATATTCCGCTGGGGGCGCCTGTGTGGGTGGAAACCCGGACCCAGTCGCGCCTGTGTATCGCGCAGGACAGCGGAAGCGCCATGCACGGGCCGCAGCGGGGCGATCTGTTCTGCGGATCGGGCGCCGAGGCGGGCGAGATGGCGGGCCGGATGAAGGATGCCGGGCGGCTGGCGCTGCTGCTGCCGCCGTCGCTGGCGGAACGGATGGCACCGGGGGCTGGCCCCGGGATCGTACTGTGACCCGGCGGCCGCGCGGCCTGCGCCCGGATGAGCAGGAGCTGTGGCAGCGCATCGCCGCCAGCGCGCAGCCGCTGCATCCGGCCCGGCCACTGGCGGAGCCGAAGGCCCACGCGCCCGCCCATCAGGTTCCGCAGGTCGACGTGCCCAGGAAGAAGCCCCGCCCCGAGGTGAAGGACTTCCGCATCGGCCAGTCCGCGCCCGACCTCGCCTTCCGCATGGATCTGGCGCCCTCGGTCTCTGATCGTCTGGCAGCAGCGCCGGTCCGGATGGACCACAAGACCCACAAGACCATGACCCGCGGCCGGCTGGAGCCGGAGGCGCGGATCGACCTGCACGGCATGACCATGGCCGAGGCGCATCCCGAGCTGGTGCATTTCATCCTGCGATCCGCCGCGTCGGGTCGGCGGCTGGTGCTGGTCATCACCGGCAAGGGCAAGCGCGGGCTCGACAATGGCCCGATCCCGCAGCGGCAGGGCGTGCTGCGCCATCAGGTGCCGCAATGGCTGCACATGCCGCCGCTTGGCACGCTGGTGCTGCAGGTGGCGCAGGCGCATCTCAAGCATGGCGGGGCAGGGGCCTACTACGTCTACCTGCGGCGCGAGGCGACCAGGTTCCAGACTCGGTGATCGTCAAAGCCGGAACATGGCGGTAGCGGCGAGAGGTCACCACCCGCGATGACAGGTGCCCGAAGGTCTTCCTCTCCGCCGTCGCCCCCGCTGCAACCATCATGTTCTGGCTATGAAACGAGAACGAGTCCTGACCCTAGGGCAGATTTTTTCTGTACCAAGCATCAAATCTGGACCATTTACGATAGACGCGCTCGTAGCCTTTGCTGGTCATCAGATTTTCTATCTGTGCGTCGGCATTGGTGCCATTGTGTTCGACCGAGAACAGACGAACATTGTAGCGCTCGAAATCGAAGGTGGTCAGGATGTCAAATTCGTTACCTTCGGTGTCGATGCTGATGTAATCGATCTCGGTGGGTGCGCTGTAGGCCTCCAGAAGATCGTTGAGGCTTATTGTCGCCTGTTCAATTTCCACGCTTTCCTTGCGGCGGGTTTCTGCATGGAGGTCGGAATAGGCTTTCGACGCCATTGACGAATACTCAGGATTATCGATGACATACCTCATCAGCACGGATCTTCCGGTCGTGGAATCAACCGGGCGAGTGCAGAGTGGCGCCGAGCGTGCGGTGCGGATGGCTTCGGACTGAGTTGGGTTTGGTTCAACCAGGATGCCGCTCCAGCCAAATTCCTTTTCCAGCAGCAAGCTGTTGCTCAGGTGCTTGCCATCGAGGGCGCCCACTTCAACGAAGAAACCCTGAGTCTTGTTGGAGAGTTCGCTGAGAACCCACCGGTCCTGCTGTAACTGTGAATGGCTGTTCTCGTCATAAAAAATCGGTTTCTCAATCGGAGCGCGCTTCTTTTTCTTGAGCCCCAGCCAAGTCCTTATACCCAATTCAGCCTCCGTTGAAATTCAGCCCCCAGCAGGCCGAGGCGAACATAGCCACGATCCATGAGTCAGATCAATCCATGCCGTCCGGTGCTGGTCGACCGCCAGGGTGCAGCGGGGAGGCCGGGCCCGTCGTTCTCCCTTGGGGGCTGCTCCTCTCCTAGGGTGCCCAAGCGGCCCCTGGTCGCTGCCCTGCGCGGCGCTATCTGGAGGGGCAGACCAAGGGAGCGCTTCATGCAGATTGCCATCCTCTACTTCTCCACCGCCGTCATCTTCCTCGCGCTCGATGCATTGATGCTGGCCCGGGTGATCCGCCCGCTGTTCGAGCGGCATGTCGGCGAGATGCTGCTCACCGATCTGCGGCTGGGGGCGGCGGCAGCGTTCTATCTGGCCTATGTGGGCGCGCTGGTCTGGCTGGTCTCGCTGCCCGCGCTGCGGGCGGGGGCGCCGTTGCAGGCTCTTGGCACTGGCGCGCTGGTCGGGGCGATGGCCTATGGCACCTATGAGTTCACCAATTATGCCACGCTGAAGGGCTGGCATCCGGCGATGGTGGCGACCGACCTGGCCTGGGGCGCGGTGCTGACGGCGGTGTCGGCCTGGGGCGGGGTGATGATCGCCTCAGCGCTGCGCTGAGCTGACTCAGCCCCGGTTCACCCGCTCGATATAGGCGCGCAGCTCCTCGGCCTCTTGCCGCGCGTCGCGCAGGCCTTCCATGGCGGCGCGCAGTTCGGCTTCGGTCTGGTTCAGCTGGCTGACCAGCTCCTGTTCGCGCTGTTCGAGATAGCCAAGCGCCTGGTCGCGGGTTTCCTCGGCCTCGTGCAGGGCCTGGGCCATCTGGTCCAGCTCTCCCATCTCGGCCTGGGTGACGCGGGTCAGGCGGTGCAGCAGCCAGGACGCGAACCAGCCAAGGCCGAAGGCGACAAAGAGGATGATCGCCGTGGCGATGATGAATTCGGTTCTGTTCATGTGCTGTCCCCGTCGCCTGTCCCGTGTTTATATTTTCTGGCGGGTTGGTTCCCGTCCTAGTCTGCCGTGTCGTCCGCGGCGGCCTCAGCCGCGCGCGCTTCGATGGCCGCCGGGCGGACCAGCGGTTTGATGGTGTCGTCGCCCGGGGTCTGCACCTCGACGGGGCCGGCTTCCAGGACCGCATCAGCGGACCCGACGGCCGGCGCGCCCCCGGCGTCGGCGCCAGGCTGCGCTTCGGCGGCAGTTGCGGCTTCGGCCGCGGTGTCGGTCACGGCCTGTGTCGCCGCTTCCTCTGCAGCCACAGGTTCAGCGTCTGCGGTTGCCGCCGCAGGCGCCTCATCGCCGCTCCCCTCGTCTCCGCTTCCCTCGTCACCGCTGCCAGCCTCCTCGGCAACGGCGTCTTCCGGGAGGGGCTCTGGCCGGCCGGCCTCGGGGGCCGGGGCAAGCTCTGCAGCATCGGGGATCTCCGCCCCCTCTGCCAGCGGGGCATCGGCAGGCATGCCGGGCTCCGCCTCGCCCTCCAACAGGGTGAACTCGATCCGCCGATTGGCCTCGCGGCCTTCCTCGGTGTCGTTGTCGGCGACCGGGCGGCTTTCGCCATAGCCGGTGGGGCGCAGGTTGCCGGTCAGGATCCGCCGTTCCATCAGCGAGGCGACAACGGCCTCGGCGCGGTCTTCCGAAAGGGCCAGGTTCATCTCGTCGCGGCCTTGGCTGTCGGTATGGCCGGCAACCTCGATCGGGTAGTCGGCGCAATCCTTCAGCGCTTCGGCGATCTGGTCCAGCAGCGGCCGCGCCGAGGGCGAGAGCGTGGCGGAGCCGGGCTCGAACGCGATCTGGCCGTCGTCCAGCACCTCGGCGATCCTGGCAATGCATTCCTCGGCGGAGGGCAGGGCCAGCACCGGGTCGAGCTTGGGTTCATAGCGGACGCGGATGTCGAATTCCTGCCCCTCGCCCAGCTTTTCGGACAGCAGCCGCGCGATCTCGGCCGAGGTGTTGGTGTTGCCGGTCACGCCCTGCACCCGCACCAGATCGGGGCGCACCAGCACGTTGCCTTCGACCAGCGCGTCCAGCGCCTCGAGCGCGGCGAGGGCGCGGATCGGCCAGCCCTCGGGCAGGGCCGGGTCGATGCGGGTGGCGATATAGACCTTGCCGATGCTGAACCGGGCGCGGGCGAAATTCTCCACTGCGCTGCGGGTCAGCGCGTCGGGCAGGCGGCCCCGGACCTGGACGCGGCCTTCGTCCGACAGGGTGGCGGTGAATTCGGGCGGGCCCTGGTTGGCGGTCGCTTCGGGCTTGGGGGTCAGGACCGCTGTCAGCGAGAACACCTCGGGCAGGGCGGTGTCGAGCTCGCCCACGACACGGTCGAACTCGGCCTGGGCGACGCTGTCGGCGGCAATCAGCGAGACATCGGCATCCGACAGGGTGACGGAGCCCGAGCCAAGCTCTGCCATCGCGGCGATGGCGGCTTCGGCGGCCTCGGCCCAGGCGGGAGAGGGTACCCCCATGCCGATGGTGCAGTCGGCGGCATCGGCCCCGGCGGCCCGGGCGGCGGCCAGGATGCGGCCGCGGGCTTTGTCGGTATCGGCAGAGCAGGCGTCGAAGCGCGGCCCCTCGTCGTCGATCAGGAAGCGCAGGGTGAAGGGGGTGATGACCGGGCGCGGGGCCGAGATGTCCAGTGTCAGGATGATCCCGGCGGGCACGTCGCGGCGCAGCGCAGCCTCCAGCCGTGCCTTCTGCTCGGCGCTGTCGGTGATGGCGGTGATCGCCACCCGCGCCGCGCCGATGGAGATCTTCGACCGCGGCAGGTCGGCCAGCGCATCGAGGCCGAAGTCCAGGGCATTGTCCCAGCCCTCCGGCGCGGGGTGGCTGGCGGTTTCCAGCATGTCGGTGACGGTGCCGCCGCGGGCGAGCGAGGTGATGCGGGTCACGATATCGTCACGCCCTTCAGAGGCGGGGACGAGCCCGATCAGCGAGATGCCGTCATCGTTGCGCAGCACCTCGACCGAGAAGTCGGGGGCCTTGATCGCGGCCGGGTCGGGCACCGTCATCGCGTCGATCACCCGCCCGGCATCGACCACCGAGCCCGCGGCACCAAGGGCGCGGAAGCGCGTCGCCTCGGTCGGCGCCTCGCCGGTGAGGGTGATGCTGAGCCCGTCCGCCTCGACCCCGGCCCAGGAGTGCCCCTCTTCGGTCAACGCGCGGCGGACGGTGGTGGCCGAAACATCCTCGATCGCCGAGGCCGCCCAGGTGGCGGCCATGAAGGACAGCAGCGCAGCCACGCCGAAGGCGATGAGGCCAATGGACTGGATGCCGAGGAGTTTCGGGGCAAGACGCATTCGGGCGGCCTTTGTCTGTTGCAGGATGGGCCTTGCATAAGGGCAGGCCGGGGGGAGTCAATCAGACCAGGGCGGCAGCGGCAAGAAACAGCGTAGTGATCAGCCCGGCATCTCGGTTGGACCGGAAGAGGTGCAGGCAGCCGGCGGGGTCGTCGATATCCAGCCGCTGCATCTGCCACAGCAGGTGCCAGCCCATCGCCCAGGGCGCTGCCAGCCCCAGCAGCAGCGCCAGCGGCCCGGCCTGTGGCAGCAGGGCAATCAGCACCGCCAGCCCGATCAGCGCCACCGTCAGCACCAGAAACAGCGCCAGCCAGCGTGGGGTGTGGGTGCCAAACAGCCGCGCGGTGGATTTCACGCCGATCAGCGCGTCATCCTCCTTGTCCTGATGGGCGTAGATGGTGTCGTAGAACAGCGTCCAGGCGATGCCTGCGACATACAGCAGCACCGGCGGCCAGGACAGGCTGCCGCTATGCGCCGCCCATCCCAGAAGCGCGCCCCAGTTGAAGGCGAGGCCGAGGAACACCTGCGGCCACCAGGTGAAGCGCTTGGCGAAGGGGTAGATCGCTACCGGGATCAGCGCGGCGATGCCAAGGACGATGGCGAAGCCGTTGAAGGTGAAGAGGATGGCGGCGGCGACCAGCGCCTGCAGCACCATCCAGACGGCGGCACCCTTGGCGGTGACCTGCCCCGAGGGGATGGGGCGAGAGCGGGTGCGCGCCACCGATCCGTCGATATGCCGGTCGGTGATGTCGTTCCAAGTGCAGCCGGCGCCGCGCATCAGGAAGGCGCCCATCGTGCAGGCCAGCGCGATCCACAGGTCGGACCAGCGCGGCGTATCGGCGGCAGCAGCCAGCGCAAGGCCCCACCAGCAGGGGATCAGCAGCAGCCAGGTGCCGACGGGCCGGTCGGCCCGCGACAGCCGCAGCCAGGGGCGCGACCAGGCGGGGGCCGTGTGGTCCACCCAGTTGCCGGTGACCGCGTCGGCGACCTGCCCGGCGGTTTCGGGCATTTCAGGCTCTGGCATTCCGGGGGGCGCGGTCATAGGTTCGGCCTCATGGCAGCGGCAAAGATCAGGCTTTGTGTAGACCACCCGCTTGGTCAGGGGCAATCGCTTCCCCTGGCCGAGTCGCAGGCGCATTACCTGTTCGGGGTGATGCGGCTGGCCGTCGGCGCGCCTCTGCTGCTGTTCAACGGCCGCGATGGCGAGTGGCTGGCGCGCGTGGCCGAGGCTGGCAAGCGCGGCGGCACGCTTGTGTGCGAGGCGCAGACGGCGCCGCAGCGGATGCCGCCCGACCTGTGGCTGCTGTTCGCGCCGATCAAGAAGGCGCGCACCGATTTCATCGTCGAGAAGGCGGCGGAACTGGGGGCGGCGCGGATCCTGCCGGTGCAGACCGAATTCACCAATGCCGACCGCATCCGCCAGGACCGCCTGCAGGCCCATGCGCTGGAGGCGGCAGAGCAATGCGGCGGCACCTTCGTGCCCGAGGTAGCCGAGCTGGCGCCGCTGACCCGCGTGCTGGCGGGTTGGGAGGCGGGGCGCAAGATCCTCTGGGCCGATGAGTCGCTGGTGGGCGCGGCGGAGACCTTGGCGGGCGAGGCGCCCGGCCCCTGGGCGGTGCTGATCGGGCCCGAAGGCGGGTTTTCGGAAGCCGAGCGGGCAAGGCTGCGGGCGCTGCCCTTCGTGCGGCCGGTCTCGCTTGGCCCGCGGATCCTGCGCGCCGATACGGCGGCGGTGGCGGCGATCACGCTTTGGCAGGCGGCCCTGGGGGACTGGCGATGATCCGCGCGGCGGTGGCGGCCGATGCCCCGGCGCTGGAGGCCTTCCTGGCGCGGCACCCCGAAACCTCTATGTTCCTGCGCCAGAACCTTGCGGCCCATGGGCCGGAGGGCGGCACCCACGCCCATGCGGCGCGGTTCTGGGGACTGGAGGATGGGGGCAATCTGGCCGGCGTGGTGGCGCTGACCCGGCAGGGGATGCTGCTGATGCAGCTGCCGGGGCTTGAGGCGCTGGCGGCGGTGCGGCAGGCGCTGGCGGGTGAGCGCATCACCGGGATGAATGGCGAGGCGGGGCAGGTGGCGCGGGTGCGTGCGGCGCTTGGGCTGGCGGATGAACCGTGCAGCCTCGACCGGACAGAGCCGCTCTACCGGATGGCGCTGGCGGATCTGCGGCTGCCGGAGGCGGGGAACTTGCATCTACGGGCGGCAACGCCTGCCGATGCCGGGCTGCTGACCGGATGGCGTGCCGACTATCTGGTGGAAACGTTGGGGGCCGTTCAGGGCCCGCACACCGAGATGGATGCCGCGGCGCAGGTTTCGGCGCTGACGGCGCAGGACCGGCTGCGGGTGCTGGAGCAGGCGGGCACGCCGGTGGCGATGACCAGCTTCAACGCGGTGCTGCCGGGTATCGTGCAGATCGGCGGGGTGTTCACTCTCCCCGCCAGGCGCGGACGCGGCCATGCCCGCGATGCGGTGGCGCTGCATCTGGCCGAGGCGCGGGCGGCGGGGGCGCGCGAGGCGATCCTCTTCGCCTCTGGCCCCCCGGCGATGCGCGCCTATGAGGGCATCGGCTTTCAGCGCATCGGGGGCTATCAGCTGGTGTTCTTCACCGAGCCCGCCGAGGTGCCCGCGCCATGATCCGCCCCGAGCTTGCCGCTGCCCTCCACCGCTGGCGCGAGCCGCTGATCGCGGCTGCCGTGGCGCTGGCGGGGCTGTGGGTCGCCACCCGCGGCGGCTGGCTGCTGGGGCCGATCGGCCTGATCCTTGCGGCGCTTGGCGCGGGTCTGGGCGTATCGGCCTTCCGCCGGGTGCGCTTTGCCCGGAAGGTCGGCGCGCCGGGGGTGGTGGAGCTGGACGAGGGGCAGGTGGCCTATCTGGGCCCGGCCTCTGGCGGGTTCCTGTCGCTGCGCGAACTGGCCGAGATCCGGCTGATCGCGGTGCAGGGGCATCGCCACTGGCGGTTGAAGCAATCCGACGGCCAAGCCCTCATCATTCCGGTGGATGCCGCGGGGGCGGATGCTCTCTATGATGCCTTTGCCGCGCTGCCGGGCGTTGATATGGGGCGGTTTTTGGCGGCGATGGAGGCGGAGGCGCTTCCGCAAGACCTCGCGCCGCCGCTGTGGCGCAGCAACACCCCGCTCGCGCGGCCTTGACTTGGGGCGCGCGCCGCTCCACCTCTGCACCGCCAAAAGAACGAACGAGGGGCCAATGTCCATTCCACAAAGCGGCGGCGGCCCGATCGAGCATTTCGACGAGCTGGCGGCCTATATCGCCAGCGGCGAGAAGCCGAAGGCGGATTGGCGCATCGGCACCGAGCACGAGAAATTCGGCTTCACCACCGCCGATCTGCTGCCGCTGCCCTATGAGGGCGCCGCCTCGATCCGCGCGATGCTGGAGGGGCTGCAGGCCCGCTTTGGCTGGACCCCGATCTTCGAGCAGGACAAGATCATCGGCCTGACCCGCGATGGCGCCAATGTCAGCCTGGAACCGGGCGGGCAGCTGGAACTGTCGGGCGCGCCGCTGGAGACGCTGCACCAGACGGCGGCGGAGTTCGACGACCACCTGCGCGAGGTGGCCGAGATTGCCGGGCCGATGGGCGTGGCCTTCGCCGGGATCGGCGCCGCGCCGGTCTGGACGCATGACCAGATGCCGATGATGCCCAAGGGGCGCTACCGGCTGATGACCGACTACATGGGCCGGGTCGGCACGCTTGGCACCCAGATGATGTACCGGACCTGCACCGTGCAGGTGAACCTCGATTTCGCCTCGGAAGCGGACATGGTGCAGAAGATGCGCGTGGCGCTGTCCTTGCAGCCGGTGGCGACGGCGCTCTGCGCCTCCTCGCCGTTTCTGGAGGGCAAGCCGAACGGGCATAAAAGCTGGCGCAGCCGGATCTGGCGCGACCTCGATGGCGCGCGCACCGGGATGCTGCCCTTCATGTTCGAGGATGGCGCGGGGTACGCCCGTTGGGTGGATTACGTGCTCGATGTGCCGATGTATTTCGTCTACCGCGACGGGACCTACATCAACGCCCTTGGCCAGTCGTTCCGCGATTTCCTGAAGGGCAAGCTGCCGGCGCTGCCCGGTGAGGTGCCGACGCTGTCGGACTGGGCCGACCACATGACCACGGTGTTCCCCGAGGCGCGGGTGAAGAAATACATCGAGATGCGCGGCGCCGATGCCGGCTCGCGCGATCAGATGGTGGCGTTGCCGGCGCTGTGGGTCGGGCTGACCTATGATCAGGGCGCGCTGGATGCCGCGACCGATCTGGTTAAGGGCTGGAGCCATGAAACGCGCGAGGGGCTGCGCAAGGCGGCCTCCATTGGCGGCCTGCAAGGCGAAGCGGGCGGCGTGAAGCTGCAAGAGCTGGCGGGCCGGGTGCTGGAGATTTCGGCGGCCGGGCTGGCGGCGCGGGGCCTTGGCGAGGAGGTCCTGCTCGACCCGTTCCGCGAAAGCGTCGCCAGCGGCAAGGTGCCCGCGGATCGCCTGCTGGAGGCGTTCCACGGCGAGTGGCAGGGCGATATCAGCAAGGTCTATGCGGCGACGCGGCTGTAGTCAGACCGGCGGCGGGCCGTATTGGTTCGCCGCGGGGTCGCCCGGCTGGATATACCAGTAGATCAGCACAAGGATGCCGATCACGGGCACCAGCGACAGCAGCAGCCACCATCCCGACCGCCCGATATCGTGCAGGCGCCGCGCCCCGACGGCCAGCGAGGGCAGCAGCACGACCAGCGAGTAGATCGAGTTGAAGAACTCGAATCCCAGGACGGAATCAAAGATCGCCAGCACGGCCGATGCCAGCAGGTTGAACAGCACGAACCACCACAGTTCCGGCCGGCGCGCCCGGCCGGTGAAGGTGGCGTATTTGTTGAAACAGGTACGGACGGCGGTCTGAAAATCCATCGTGAAATCCTCTGTCGATGCCGAAGCATCACGCCGCCGCACCGTGCTGTAAAGGTCTAACCCTTCTTGCCGATCTTCGGCTCTCTCCCCGCCCGCAGGCGTTTGATGTTCGCCCAGTGCCGCAGGTAGACCAGCGCCGTCAGGATCATTCCCAGCAGGATCATGCGGTGGTTCCCGGTCAGCTGCATCCACAGCACCGAGGTGGCTGCGGCCACCAGCGCCGACAGTGAGGAGTAGCGGCTGGTGATTGCCACCACGAGCCAGGTGGCGCAGCACAGCGCCCCCACCGGCCAGGCCAGCGCAAGCATGGTGCCAAGGAAGGTCGCCACCCCCTTGCCGCCCTTGAAACCCAGCCAGACCGGGTAGAGGTGGCCCAGGAACGCCGCCAGCCCCGCCAGTTGCGCCGCATCCGGCCCGACCAGCGCCCGCGCCAGCAGCACCGCCACCGCGCCCTTGCCGCCATCGAGGATCAGCGTCGCCGCCGCCGCGCCCTTGTTGCCGGTGCGCAGCACGTTGGTGGCGCCGATATTGCCCGACCCGATGCTGCGCAGGTCGCCAAGGCCCATCATCCTGGTGATGAGCACGCCGAAGGGTATGGAGCCCAGCAGGTAGGCCAGCACGGCCACCCCCAGCAGCATCCCGGCCCCGGTCTCGATGATCGGCATCATGCGGCCTCTCCCTGATCCGGCCCGAAGACCTGCTGCCCGCCGACGAAGGTTGCCAGCACGCGGCCCTCCATCCGCTGCCCGTCGAAGGGGGTGTTCTTGGATTTCGACATCAGGGTGAAGCGGTCCAGCACGAAGGGCGCGTCGGGGTCGAACAGCACGAGGTCCGCCGGCGCGCCCTCGGCCAGCCGGCCCTGCGGCAGGCCGAGGCGCTTGGCCGGGTTCAGCGACATGGCGCGGAACAGCTGCGGCAGGTCGATGTGGCCGGAGTGATAGAGCCGCATCGCCGCCGGCAGCAGCGTCTGCAGCGCCACCGCGCCGCTGGCGGCATCCTCATAGGGCAGGCGCTTGCTTTCCTCATCCTGCGGGGTGTGCATGGAACTGATGATGTCGATGAGGCCACTTGCCACCGCCTCCACCACCGCCAGCCGGTCCTGCTCATCCCGCAGCGGCGGCTTGACCTTGAAGAAGGTGCGGTAGTCGCCGACGTCGAGGTCATTCAGCGTCAGGTGATGGATGGACACGCCCGCGGTCACGTCCAGCCCGTTGGCCTTGGCGCGCTCCAAGGGGGGCAGGCTGCGGGCGCAGGTGATCTGGTCGGCGTGCCAGCGCACCCCGGTCATCTCCACCAGCGCGAGGTCACGGTCGAGGCACATGCGCTCGGCCATCGGCGAGACGCCGGGCAACCCGCGCAGGCTGGCGAACTTGCCGGTGGTGACGGCGGCCCCTGCCGAGAGACCCGGATCTTGCGGATGGCCGATCACCAGCGCGCCGAGGCTGCGGGCATAGGTCAGGGCGCGCGAGAGCACCTTGGTGTCGGTCACCACATGGTCGCAATCGGTGAAGGCGACGGCCCCCGCGTCCAGCAGGAAGCCGATCTCGGTCATCTCGCGGCCTGCGCGGCCCTTGGTCAGCGCGGCCATGTGGCGAATGCGCACCGGGCTGGCGCTGGCGGCGCGGCGGGTGACGAATTCCAGCATCTCGGGCGTATCCAGCGCCGGGTCGGTATCGGGGCGCACGATCATGGTGGTGACGCCGCCCGCGGCCGCCGCCAAGCCCGCCGAGCGGAAGCTTTCCTTGTGCCGCTCTCCGGGCTCGCCCACCTTCACGCCGATATCGACGATGCCGGGGGCGAGGCACTTGCCGCCGCAGTCGATCACCCGCGCGCCCTTTGGGGCCGACAGCGCATCCACCAGCGCGATCACCCCGCCATCGAGGATCAGGTTGCCGTGGCGTTCCGTGCCCGCCTCGGGGTCGATCAGGCGGGCGTTTTCAAGATAGATCGTGGTCATCGGGTCACTCCGCAGCATCGGCATTGGCGGGCGGCAGCCGCGCGGGATCGTCGCCTGGGTCAGTGATGTCGCCGGTTTCATCCGGTTCCGCGTCGAAGTCGGCCTGGATGGATTTCGATGTGCGAGCGCCGAGGCGTTTGAGCTTGTCCACCTGCGCCAGCACATTGCCGTTGCCCCGCGCCAGCCGGTCCATCGCGGTGCCATAGGCGTTCTGCGCCTTGCCCAGATTGGCGCCCACCGCCTCCATCGCGTCGATGAAGCCCGCGACCTTTTCGTAGAGCAGCCCGGCCCGGTTGGCGATGTCTTCGGCGTTGCGGTTGCGCCGCTCGATCGTCCAGGTGCTGGCGATGGTGCGCAGCGCCATCATCAGCGTGGTGGGGGTGGCGATCATCACCGACTTGTCCAGCGCATAGCCGGTCAGGTCACCCGCCTCGCGCAGCGCCTCGGACAGGGCGCCCTCGATGGGGACGAACATCACGGTGTAGTCGACGCTGTGGCCGACCAGCCGGGCGTAGTCCTTCTTGGAAATGGTATCGACATGCGACTTCAGCGCCACGACATGGCGGCGGCGGGCGGCAGCAGCCAAGGCCTCGTCTTCCGAATTCACGCAGGTCTCGTAGTCGATCAGTGACACCTTGCTGTCGATCACCAGCGCCGAGCCGTTGGGCATCCGCACGATCACGTCGGACCGCAGGCGCCCGCCCTCGTCGCCGGCATGGCTGTCTTGCGTGGTGTATTCCTCGCCCTTGCGCAGGCCGGACCGTTCCAGCAGCGATTCCAGGATCATCTCGCCCCAGGCGCCCTGCCGCTGCTTGTCTCCCTTGAGCGCGCGGGTCAGCGCGACGGCCTCTTTGGAAACCTCCTCGGACCGGCGCGACAGCATCTCGATCTCGGTCTTCAGCGCCTGGCGGTCGCGCAGCGCGCCTTCGTGGACGGCCTTCAGCTCGACCTGGAAGTGGGCGACATGCTCCTTCAGCGGGTTCAGCGCCGCCTCCAGCCGCTCGCGGCTGGCGCGGGTCAGTTCCTCGCTGGAGGTCTTCAGCGACAGGTCGGCGAGTTCCTTGAACTTGTGCTGCATGTCCTCGCGCACGGCGCTCAAAAGCGCGATCTTCTCCTCGCCCGACAGGCGCTGCTGGTCGGATTGGGCACGGAGGGCTGCAAGGTCGCGCTCTGCCGTGGAGGCGCGCTTTTGCATGTCAAGCACGCGCAGGTCCATGGTTTCGCGGAGTTTTTCCACATGCCCCTTGGCCTCGATCAGCGCGGTTTCGGCGCGGGCGGCGCGGGCGACGGCGGCCTCAAGCTCCGCGCTGCGCTGCGACAGGGCTTGCGCCGTCTCGTAGCGGACGCGCTGCGCCTCGATGGCCCGGGCATCGGCGTCGGACAGGGCCGTCTGCAGCCGGGCCGCCTCATCCACCGAGCTGGTCAGCAGCGCCGAGACGCGGGCAAGCTCCAGTTCCGACTGGTGCAGGGCGTGGCCGCGTTCCGCCTCGGCGTCCTGCGCGCGGGCGGCGCGCGCCTCGGCCAAGGCCAGTGCGCCGGACCGTCGCCAGATCATCAGGGCCAGCGCCACAAGCGCCAGCAGCGCCAGCGCGGCCCAGGGCAGCCAGACCGGGCTGGCTGCGTCCAGGCGGGCGGCGAAGTCGATCAGCGGGGTCATACCATCGTTCCCATCGCCGCGCGGCCGCGTTCGGCGCGCAGGTTGCGGGCCAGAAGGTCCATGCAGGCCATGCGCACGGCAACGCCCATCTCCACCTGCTCCTGGATGACGCTGCGGTTGATGTCATCGGCGATGGTGCCGTCGATCTCCACCCCGCGGTTCATCGGGCCGGGATGCATGACGATGGCATCGGGCTTGGCATGGGCGAGTTTTTCGGCATCCAGCCCGAAGCGGTGGAAATACTCGCGCTCCGAGGGGATGAAGCCGCCATCCATCCGTTCCTTCTGAAGGCGCAGCATCATCACCACATCGGCATCCTTCAGCCCGGCGGCCATGTCGTCATAGACCTCGCATCCGAACTCGGCGACGCCGGCAGGCATCAGCGTCGGCGGGCCGATCAGGCGCACCCGGTTTTCCATTTTGCCCAGCAGTATCAAGTTGCTGCGGGCCACGCGGGAATGGGCGATGTCGCCGCAGATCGCCACGGTCAGCCGGTGGATCCGGCCCTTGGCGCGGCGGATGGTGAGGGCATCAAGCAGCGCCTGCGTGGGGTGTTCGTGCCGGCCGTCGCCCGCGTTCAGCACGGCGCAATTCACCTTGGAGGCCAGCAGGTTGACCGCGCCCGAGGCCCCATGCCGCACCACCAGCAGGTCGGGGTGCATGGCGTTCAGCGTCAGGGCGGTGTCGATCAGCGTCTCACCCTTCTTCACGCTGGATTGCGCCATCGTCATGTTCATCACGTCGGCGCCGAGGCGCTTGCCGGCAAGTTCGAAGCTGGATTGGGTGCGGGTGGAATTCTCGAAGAACATGTTGATCTGCGTCATCCCCGCCAGCGCGTCGGTGCGCTTGATGGTGCGGCGGTTCAGGTCAACATATTGATCTGCAAGGTCGAGGATGGTGCGGATCTCGTCGGGGGCGAGATGTTCGATGCCCAGAAGGTGACGCGCGCGAAAGGACATGGGCGGGTTCCTGTGGCTGGGATCGGTTGCGCGCTTATCGCAAAAGCCGATGCGCGCGGCAAGGTCGCGGGCGCTTTACCTGAGGGGCCGGGGGGCCTAGCTTGCGGCCATGCTGATGCCTGACCTTTCCCACCTCGATTCCCTGACGCTGCGCGCCATGCTGGAATGGCAGATGGAGCTTGGCGCGACCGAGGCGATTGGCGATGTGCCGGTGGATCGCTATGCCGAGGTGCCTGTGCGGAAGGCCGAAGCGCCTGTTATCCTTGAGGTTCCTTCGGGCGAAGTAGACTGCGTGGCAGAGGCGCGGGCGGCGGTGCGGGGGGTGCAGAGCCTTCCCGAGCTGGCCGAGGCACAGGGGGCGTTCGAGCATTGCGAGATCCGCAAGGGGGCGCGCAACTTCGTGTTCTCAGACGGAAATCCGGCGGCGCGGGTGATGGTGATCGGCGAGGCGCCGGGGCGGGATGAGGATATCGAGGGCAAGCCGTTTGTCGGGCGGGCGGGGCAGCTGCTGGACCGGATGTTCGCGGCGATTGGCCTTTCGCGCGGGGCGGAGGACACCGCCAAGTCCTTGTATATAACAAATGTTATGCCTTGGCGGCCGCCGGCGAACCGCACCCCGGATGCCGACGAGATTGCGATGATGCTGCCGTTCCTGGAGCGGCATGTGGCGCTGGCGGAGCCGGAGGTGATCGTGCTGATGGGGAACACGCCGTGCACGGCGGCGCTGGGGCGGGCGGGGATTTTGAAGCTGCGCGGTCAATGGGTTAGCGCCTTTGGCAAGCCCGCCTTGCCGATGACGCACCCGGCCTATCTGCTGCGCAATCCGGCGGCGAAGCGGGAGGCCTGGGCGGATTTGCTGGCGGTGCAGGCTAGGTTGAGGAGCGGGGCATGACGAGGGAGTTCATTCCGGTACGGATTGCGGTGCTGACGGTGTCGGACAGCCGGGGGCTGGCCGAGGATCGGTCGGGCGATACCTTGGTGCAACGCATTGAAAGTGCCGGACATATTCTGGCGGCGCGCCATATCCTGCCGGATGAGCGCGAGCAGATCGCGGCGCAGTTGCGGACATGGGTCGCCGATCCGGGGATCGACGTGATCCTGAGCACGGGGGGCACCGGGCTCACTGGGCGGGACGTCACGGTGGAGGCGCACCGGGACGTTTACGAGAAAGAGATCGAGGCGTTCGGAACCGTCTTCACCCTTGTTTCCATGAAGAAAATCGGCACCAGCGCCGTGCAGAGCCGGGCTTGCGGCGGGGTTGCCGGGGGCACCTATCTGTTCGCTTTGCCGGGCAGCCCGGGGGCCTGCAAGGACGCTTGGGACGAGATCCTGAGCCTGCAGCTGGACTACCGGCACATGCCCTGCAACTTCGTCGAGATCCTGCCGCGGCTGGAGGAGCATCGGCGGCGGAAGTAGGTCTGGCGGCCAGCCAGAACCCATACGGAACCCGTATGGCAAGAATATGTAAACCGGAACTGTCGGGAATTGCCCCTTAGCCGGGGCAGCCGCGCAGTTCCACGGCGCGGTTATCGCCCAGAACGGTGATGGTCACTCGCGACCGGTCCAGCGCCACCGGGCCGCCGCGCGCCGGGATCAGGTCGGAGGTGCTGACCAGCCGCCCACCCTCACGCCGCGTTTCCGATTCGGAGACCCAGAGCTCGGGATCGGCGGTTTCGAACACCGCCACATCCTCGGCCCCGCCGGGCAGGTCGATCTGGGCGGTCAGGCGCAGGCCGTCGCGGATCGGTTCGACCTGACAGCGGATCCCGCTGAGGCCGGCGGCCTTGGCCGCTATCGGCTGATCGGCCAGCGCGGCGCGGATCACCGGGTCGGAGGCGCCGCCACGGGGGATGTCGGCACCAAGTTGCAGCGAGACCGGAACGCAGATGTCGCTGCACACGCCCATGTCGATGCTGACCTGCAGCCGGATCGGCTGCGCCGGATCGCGGGGGGTGATTTCCAGCGGCAGCACCAGCTGATGGGTGTAGCCGATGGTGCGCATGCCGTTGAGCATGAACACCTCGGGCGTCGGCCAGTGGAAACGCAGCGAGGCGACGTTCTGCGATCCCGACCAGTCGAACTGCGGCGGGATGCCGGCATCGCCGGGGGCGCGCCAGTAGGTCTTCCAGCCGTCGGCCAGATCGAGCCGCAGGGCGGCCATCTGGGTGCCGCTGTCCGTGGTCCAGCCGCCAAGGAAGCCGGCGCGGATCAGATCGTCGGGCACCGCCTCGGCCGTGGCCGGGAGCGCCCCGGACAGGCACAGCGCCAAGGCTGCGACATAACGGCGAAGGGCCGCGGCGGGCAGGCGGGCAGGGTGGGTCGACGGGTGTGCACTCATGGCGCGAGGTTTAGCCTCCGCCGCCCCGGAGGGAAGTCACTTTTCCGCCAATGGGCGGTGACTGTGGCGGCTGCGCCACCTGATCCCCTTGCGCGTAGCAGGTAGCGGGGCGATGTTTGGGGCATGGAAGAGTGCATGGACCTGACCGGAAAACTGCTGATCGCCATGCCCGGCATGGGCGATGCGCGCTTTGACAAGAGCGTGATTTTTCTGTGCGCGCATTCGCCCGAGGGGGCGATGGGGCTGATCGTCAACAAGCCGACGCATGACCTTTCGTTCTCGCATCTGCTGGACCAGCTGGGGGTGCAGCAGGGGCCGGGCGGGGCGGAGATCCGGGTGCATTTCGGCGGGCCGGTGGAGCATGGGCGCGGCTTCGTGCTGCATACGGCGGATTATCCGGGCGGCGAGGCGACGCTGAACGTGGATGGCCGGTTCTCGATGACGGCGACGATGGACATTCTGCAGGCGATTGCCGAGGGGCAGGGGCCGGCGCGGTTCATCATGGCACTGGGCTATGCGGGCTGGGGGCCGGGGCAGCTGGAGGCGGAGATCCTGCGCAATGGCTGGCTGACGGCCGAGGCGGCGCCGGAGCTGGTGTTCTCGGTGCCGAACCCGGCCAAGTGGGAGCGGGCGCTGCGAACGCTGGGGGTGGACCCGGTGGGGCTGTCGGGGGCTGCGGGACGGGCTTGAGCGGGCTTTTCTTGCCCGGAACAAGGCGCCTTGGCGCCGCCGGGCAGCGCCCGTCCGCCCCCTCGGGCGGGCGCTACTCCACGGTTCCGCCTAGAAATTCGGTGGAAGTAGTTGAACCATAAAGCGCCTAGAACTGCGGTCGCTCGCCCACCCGGCGGACGGGCGCTGCCCTGTGTTGCGCCCCAAGGCGGGGCAGCCAAGCTTGACCCTGCGAGAGCCATTGGCTAGGCCGGTGCCCGACGCTTTTCGCAGTTTGGCCGGGCGGCAGATCGCCGGTGGCCCTTGGAGGACATATGGCAAATCCCTCGATCCTTATCCTGGCCGGCGACGGCATCGGCCCCGAGGTCATGGCCGAGGTCAAGAAGATCATCGGCTGGTTCGGCGACAAGCGCGGCATCGGGTTCGATGTCACCGAAGATCTGGTCGGCGGGTCTGCCTATGACGTGCATGGCACGCCGCTGACCGATGCGACGATGGCCAAGGCGCAGGCCGCGGATGCGGTGCTGCTGGGCGCTGTCGGCGGGCCGAAATATGACGTGCTGGATTTCAGCGTGAAGCCGGAGCGGGGCCTGCTGCGCCTGCGCAAGGAGATGGACCTGTTTTCCAACCTGCGCCCGGCGCAGTGCTTCGATGCGCTGGCGGATTTCTCGTCGCTGAAGAAGGAGGTCGTCGCGGGCCTCGATATCATGATCGTGCGCGAGCTGACCTCGGGCGTGTATTTCGGCGAGCCGCGGGGGATCTTCCCCGACAATGAAGGCGGGCGCGTGGGGGTGAACACGCAGCGCTATACCACGGATGAGATCCGCCGGGTGGCGCGGTCGGCGTTTGAGCTGGCGCGGCGGCGGGGCAACAAGGTCTGCTCGATGGAGAAGGCCAATGTGATGGAATCGGGCATCCTGTGGCGCGAGGAAGTGCAGTGGGTGCATGACAACGAATACCCGGATGTCGAGCTGAGCCACATGTATGCGGATGCGGGGGCGATGCAACTGGTGCGCTGGCCCAAGCAGTTCGACGTGATCGTGACCGACAACCTGTTCGGCGACCTGCTGTCGGATTGCGCGGCGATGCTGACGGGGAGCCTGGGGATGCTGCCGTCCGCCAGCCTTGGCGCGCCGACGGCGAGCGGGCGGCCGAAGGCCCTCTATGAGCCGGTGCATGGCTCAGCGCCGGATATCGCCGGGCAGGGCAAGGCCAACCCGATTGCCTGCATCCTCAGCTTTGCGATGGCGCTGCGCTATTCGTTCGATCTGGGTGAGGAAGCGACGCGGGTAGAGCGGGCGGTGGAAGCGGTGCTGGCGGATGGCGCGCGCACGGCCGATCTGATGGGGCCGGAAGGCGGCGTGCCGGTGAGCACGGCCGAGATGGGCGACCTGATCGTGAAGGCGCTGGACGCGAGCCTCTAGTCAGTGGGCGTAATGGGCGATCCGTTCGGCGTGATGCGCCGAGCGGGTCAGCCAGCGCGAGGCGTCGGTCAGGTCGAACACCGCGTCGGGGCTGACAAGACCGGCATGTTCGCGCAGCAGCGCCGAGCGGCGCAGACGGTGGGCGCGGTGCAGGAGGGTCGCCTCCAGCCGCGCAAGTCGGCGCAGGGTCGCAGGATCACGCGGGGCGCTGGCGGCGCGGGTCAGCGCGGCCCCGAAGGAGGCGGCGGGGCGGCGCAGCACCGGGTCTCTGGCCAGCAGCGCGATGCGCTCCGCCTGCGCGGCGCGGTGGGCGAGGCGCTGCAGGTGGTCGAAGCGGTGCAGCGCGGCGGACCTTCGGGCGAGCGTGGCGGCATCGCCCTCGGCCACGCGGATGCGGGTCAGGAAGGATTCCAGATCGTCGAGGGCGGGCTGGAGCAGGGGCGTCAGCTCCTCCAGCGGGGCGGGATCGGCGATGGGGCCGAGCCGGGCGCCGAGGGCGGCGCAGAGGGCGGAGGCGATGGCATCGGAGGCGGCGCCGGCGGCATCGAGCGCGGCGCCGGGATCGGCCAGCAGGGCCGGGTCCAGCTTCTGGGTCAGGCTCGGGCCGCGGCCGGGGACCATGCGCTCGATCAGCCTCGCGAAGGGCGCGGTGAGGGGCAGCATCAGCATCACCCCCAAGAGGTTGAAGGCGGTGTGGAAGGCGACCAGCGCGGCGGGCGCGTCGCCCCCTGTCAGCACCGCCATGGCGGGCGCGGCCCAGCCGACCACGGCGAAGGCGGCAAGCCCGGTCACCACGTTATAGGCCACATGCGCCATCGCGGTGCGGCGCATGTCGCGCGAGCCGCCGATGGTGGCGATCAGCGACTTGAAGGTGGTGCCGATATCCATGCCGATCACCATCGCCGCCGCCTGCGGCAGGGTGATCGCGCCCGAGGTCAGCAGCACCAGCGCCATCGCCACCCCGGCGCTGGAGGACTGGATCACCAGCGTCACGCCGATGCCGATGCCAAGCAGCGCCAGCCGCCCGGCCAGCGTGTCGCCGGGCAAGCGGTCGAAGACCAGCCAGGACTCGAAGGCTCCGGTGCCCTGCTGCATCAGGTCGAAGCCGAGGAAGATCAGGCTGAACCCGGCCAGCAGCGTGCCCGCCCGGGCCCAGGCGCCGCCTGCCAGCGCCCGCAGCAGCGCCGCCGCCAGCAGCATCGGCAACGCCGCGGTGCCCAGTTGCAGCTTGACCCCCAGCAGCACGACCATCCAGCCGGTGATGGTGGTGCCGACATTGGCGCCGTAGATGATGCCGATGGCCTGGGGGAAGGTCAGCAGCCCGGCGCCGACAAAGCCGATGGTGGTGACCAGCACCGCGCTGGAGGATTGCACCACGGCGGTGGCGGCGGCCCCGGTCACTGCGCCGGAGAGGGGCGAGGTGGTGAAGCGCCGCAACGCCTCGCGCAGCTGGCGGCTGGCGAGCTGGCGCAGCGCGTCGGTCATCATCTGCATCCCGAGGATGTAGAGGCCGATGCCGCCTGCCAGCAGCAGCAGGTTTTCCGTCATGCGCTTGGCTCCCCCGCGCAGGCGGGATCCTGCGCTGCGCGCAGGATCGCAGAGCGTTGAACCCGGGGCAAGAATGCTGCGCGTGCGTCAGGACCGGGCGCGGCGGCACAGGTGCGTTGAGTTGCCGCAGCAAATCTGGCAGCACGGGCGGGACGGTGCCCGGGTTCGGCACGCACTAACGGAAGGCAATCACCATGGCGATCGGCAATGCAAGCCTGCGCGGGGCGGTGCTGGCGCTGGCGGCGATGGGCATCTATGCCACGCATGACGTGGTGGTGAAGACGCTGGGGACAAGCTACTCTGCCATCCAGATCGTGTTCTTCGCCGCGCTGCTGAGCTTTCCGGTGGTGTCGGTGATCCTGCTCAGCGACCGGACCTCTGGCACTTTGCGGCCGGTGCATCCCTGGTGGATCCTGCTGCGCAGCGTCTGCACGGTGACCTGCGGGGTGACGGCCTTCTATGCGTTCTCGAAGCTGCCGATGGCGCAGACCTATGCCATCTTGTTTGCCACGCCGCTGCTGATCACGGTCATCGCCATTCCGCTGCTGGGCGAGCGGGTGCGGCTGCGGCGCTGGGCGGCGGTGATCTGCGGGCTGGTGGGGGTGCTGGTGGTGCTGCGGCCGGGCTCGGCAGAGCTGGGCAGCGGCCATGTTGCGGCGCTGGTCTCGGCGATGACAGCGGCGATTGCCTCGGTCATCGTGCGCAAGATCGGCAGCGAGGAGAGGTCGGTGGTGCTGCTGCTGTTCCCGATGGTGGGCAACTTCCTGGCGATGGGGGCGCTGCTGCCCTTCGTCTACAAGCCGATGCCGATCGAGCATCTGGGGCTGGTCAGCATCATCTCGCTGTTCGGGATTGCCGCGTCCTTGCTGGTGATTGCCGCCTACCGGTCCGGCGAGGCGGTGATCGTGGCGCCGATGCAATATTCGCAGATCCTGTGGGCGACCGGCTATGGCTGGTTTCTGTTCGAGGAGCGGCTGGATGCGGGTACGGTGCTGGGCGCGTCGATCATCATCGGCTCGGGCCTTTACATCCTGTTCCGCGAGAGCCGGGCGGATGCCTCGCAGAACCAGCCGGTGCTGCAGACGCGCCTGCGGCAAGAGATGGTGACGACTCCGCGCGCCGGGCTGCTGCAGCGGATCTTGCGGCTGGGCGGCGACCGCACGATGACCGGGCATGGTCGCTGAGGGCTGCGCATGCGATGCCCCTTGCAAATGCGCGCGAGACCCGGTAACTCGCCGCTCACGGTCGGAGCGTAGCGCAGCCTGGTAGCGCACCTGCTTCGGGAGCAGGGGGTCGGAGGTTCGAATCCTCTCGCTCCGACCAATATTTCCCGAGATGTGAAACAGCCTGACATGAAGTCGTTCAGGGCGGTGTGGCCAGCGCCGCCGTTTGGCTGTTGCGCGCGGCCAATCGAGGCGCGGCGAAGCGTGGGCGCCTTAGGGCCAAATTTGGCTCCATAATCGGCTTGATTTTTGGCGTGTAAGATCCCAGTTTCTAGCCTGCGAAATCCCCCGACCGCAGGACCGTATCATGGCCAATCTCGTCCACGCCGCCTTGTCCGCCAGTATCACCGAGTTCAAGCGCAACCCGATGGCTGCGTTGGCGCTGGCGGATGGCGAAAGCCTCGTTGTCCTCAACCACAATCAGCCTGCGTTCTACTGCGTTCCGCCCGAGCTTTACGAAAGCATTCTCGATGCGCTCGAGGATCAGGAGCTGAACGCCCTTGCCGACCAGCGCGCGGGCCTGACCCCGGTCAAGGTCACGCTGGATGAGCTATGAGCTGCAGTTTCTGCCCCCGGCGCTGGAGGAATGGCGGCGCCTGAGCGAGCCTGTGAGGCTGCAGTTCAAGAAGAAGCTGGCGCAGGTGCTGGAGAACCCGCGGGTTCCGAAGAACAGGCTGCGCGGCGCGGCGGATCGCTACAAGATCAAGCTGCTGAGCCTTGGCTATAGGCTGGTCTACGAGGTTTCCGATACCACCATCACCGTGACGGTCATTGCCGTGGGCAAACGGGACAAGAGCCTCGCCTACCGGGCCGCCGCGAAGCGCTGAGACGCGCGGCGGCCCTCGATGTCAGGCAATACCATACCGCGTCCGGGCCTCGGCAAACGACAGCAGCCGGCCCTGCGCCTCGTCCCACAAGTGCAGCTTCACGGTGGCCAGGCTGTCGCGGATGGTCATCCGTTGTGCATCGGCCAGTTCGCGGTGGTCGCGGATCACTTCCGGCAGCCGGTAGAAGGGGATGCGCGAATAGAGGTGATGCACGTGGTGGATGCCGATATTGCCCGACAGCCAGCGCAGCGGGGTCGGCAGGACGTAGTGCGAGCTACCCTCCAGCGCGGCATCGTGCAGCTGCCAATCCTCTTCCTTCGACCAGTGGGTGTCTTCGAACTGGTGCTGGACGTAGAACAGCCACATGCCGATGGTCGCCGCCATCACCGAGGTGGGCAGGAACACCAGCAGCACCGGCCAGAGCCCGCCGAACCAGATGATCAGCCCGACGGCGATGCCAAGCATCGCGTTGGTGCCCATGGCCGAGGTCCAGTGCCGCCAGCCGGAGTTCATCAGGCCGAAGGGAAGCCGGTTCTGCAGGATGAACAGGTAGCTTGGCGCCAGCACGAACAACATGACCGGGTGGCGATAGAGCCGGTAGAGCAGGCGCCCGGACGGGGAGCGGGCGCGGTATTCCTCGACCGTCAGGGTCATCACGTCGCCGATGCCGCGACGGCCGAGATTGCCGTGATGGGCGTGATGGATGGAATGTGTGCGCCGCCAGACGGCATAGGGCGTAAGCGTCAGCACCCCGAGCACGCGGCCGACCCAGTCCTGCGCGCGGCGGTTCTTGAGGAACGCGCCGTGGCCGCAATCATGCTGGATGATGAAGATCCGCACCAGGAAGGCGCCGTTCACGACGGCAAGCGCAAGGGCCAGCCAGGGGCTGACCGACAGCGCCATCCAGGCCAGCGCCCAGAGTGCGAAGAGCGGGATCAGCGTCACCGCCAGCTCGAACAGGCTGCGCCGGGTCGAGGGCTCGCGGTAGCGCGCCAGAATGCTGAGCCATTGGCGGGCGGTGCGGGGGGATTGGGTGCTGTCGGACATCAAGGCCTGCGGTTGGGTGCCGGGTGTGCCCCGGCAGTTTCGTGTCGAGCCCTGGCAGAAAAGCGGTCCGATCAGGCTGTCTTGAGGTAAGGCCTGACGGGCGCGTTTTCAATTGGTTTGAGGGCCTCGGGTCGATGGATGCCGATCACGTGTGCCTTTGTCGGGCGGCCCCGGCTTTGCCAAGCCCCGGCCGCGCTGCTATGCCAAGGCGAACCCGCCCGTTGGAGGACCTATGCTGCGATTGTTCGGGCGCAGGCGCGCCATTACCAAGGTCGGGCTGACCCCGCCGGTGGCGCAGCCGGGGCGCAGCGGCATCGCGATCGTGCTGATCGTGCGCAACGAGGCGCGGCATATCGGGGAATGGGCGCGGTTTCATGCGGCGGCGGGGGCGCGGCGCTTCATCGTCTATGACAATGGCTGCAGCGATGGGACGCTGGAGGCGCTGGAGGCGGCGGTGCCGGGGATGGCCACGGTGATCCCCTGGGACCAGAAGCTGACCGCGGGCAGCGCCGAGATCCATAACCAGGTGCTGGCCTACGCCCATGCCACGCGCAACTTTGGCGGGGGCTTCCGCTGGATGAGCTATCTGGATGTGGACGAGTTCCTGGTGCCGAAGCAGGCGGCGTGCCTGCCGGAGGCGCTGGCGCATCTGGAAGGGTGCCGCAACATCAGCCTGCCCTGGCACATGTTCGGCCGGAACGGGCATGTCGAGGTGCCGGAGGGCGGGGTGGTGGCGAACTACACCCGGCGCAACCCCGATCCGATGAGCGCGGCCAAGGGGTTGCGGAACTTCAAGATGATCGTGGACCCTTGCCATGTGACGGCGATCCGGGTGCATACGGTTTGGACCGATGGCAGCGATGCGACCTGCAATGACCGGGGCGAAGTGTTCACCGCGGCGGGGCGCGAGGCGCCAGCGTTTTATTCGGCCGATCACATCCAGCTGAACCACTACTACACCCGCTCCGATGCCGAGCTGCGCGCCAAGATCGCGCGGGGGCCGAACCTGACCACGCCCGACGCCGACCATCTGCGGCGGGTGATGCGCAAGGTCGCGAATATCGAGGCGGGCGAGATCGAGGATCGCAGCGCGCCTGAGTTTCTGGCGAGGATCGGTCGTTGAGGGCGGTTGTTCGCGCGGGCGGGCCCGGCGGCGGATTTCTTTCCTTTTGGGGCTGCGACAAGACGGGGGCTGAAATCCGGTTCCGCTTCGACTATCTCGGAGGGGACCGCGAATCTTTACAGGAGAGCCGAACATGGGCCTGCGCATCAACGATATTGCCCCCGATTTCACCGCCGAGTCGACCGCCGGCACGATTCGGTTTCACGACTGGATCGGTGACAGCTATGCCATCATCTTCTCGCACCCCAAGGACTTCACCCCGGTCTGCACCACCGAGTTCGGCGCCGTGGCCCAGCTGGCGGGCGAGTTCGAGGCGCGCAAGACAAAGGTGATCGGCGTATCGGTGGACAGCGTCGAGGAGCATCACAAGTGGATGGCGGATATCGAGAAATTCGCGGGCGTGCCGGCGAACTTCCCGATCATCGACGATACCTCGCTGACCGTGGCCAAGGCCTATGACATGCTGCCGGCCGATGCCTACCTGCCCGATGGCCGGACCCCGGCGCATTCGGCGACCGTGCGCACGGTGTTCATCATCGGGCCGGACAAGAAGGTGCGGCTGACGATGACCTACCCGATGTCGGTGGGCCGCAACTTCGCGGAAGTGCTGCGGGCGCTGGATGCGGTGCGGGCGACCGATGGCGTGCCCTTTGCCACCCCGGCCAACTGGGTGCCGGGGCAGGACGTGATCGTGGCGCTGTCGGTCCCGACCGACGAGGCGACGGCGAAATACGGGCAGCTGGACATCAAGCTGCCCTATCTGCGGTTCGCCAAGGCGCCGGTCTGAGGATTTCCTGAAGTTTCAGAATTGTGTGAAAGCCCCCGGTGACGGGGGCTTTTGCTTGTTCGGGGGACCTGTCACCCGGCGATCAGCCGCCAGATCTCGGCGATGCTGAGCACGATGAACAGCAGTGCCGCGCCGCCGAGCAGGGTGTTGGAGAGCCAGCCGTTGCGCCACTCCTTCGGCACGCGGGTGGAGTTCAGCAGCCAGATCAACGTGATGGCAAGGAACGGCATGAAGAAAGCCCCGAGCGCGCCGTAGACGACGACAAGGCCGAAGGGCCGCCCGAAGGCCAGCAGCGCCATCGGCGGGATGGTCAGCCAGAACAGGTAGAAGCGGAAGGCGGGGCTGCTGGTCAGCTCTGCCCGGCTTTCGGTGCCGCCGCGGATGTTGCGGACGAAATCGGCGAACAGCAGCGACACGCCCTGCCAGACGCCGAGGATCGAGGACATGGCGGTGGCAAAGAAGCCGACAAGGAAGATGGTGGCGACGGTGGGGCCGAAGCGTTCGGCCAGCACTTCGCGCAGGTCCAGCAGGCCGCGGTCGCCCTCGGTCAGCGCGATCTGGGCGGTGTAGAGGAGTTCGGCGCCGATGATCAGCATCGCCACCACGAAGACCCCGGTGACGGCATAGGCGACCCGGTTGTCGAGCCGCATGATCCCCATCCAGGCGGGGCTGCGCCAGCCCTTGGCGTTCACCCAATAGCCATAGGCGGCCATGGTGATGGTGCCGCCGACGCCGCCGATCAGCCCAAGGGTGTAGATGGCAGAGCCTGCGGGGACGGTGGGGATCAGGCCGGTGAGGGCCGCGCCGACATTGGGCAGCACCAGGATCGCCACGACGACGACGATCACGAACATGATGCCGATCAGCACCTTCATCACCGTCTCGAACACCTCGTAGCGGTTGAAGGCGACGAAGGCGGCGCTGAACAGCCCGGCGATCATCGCCCAGGCCCAGAGCGGCAGGAACGGGAACAGCGCGGCGAGGGGCAGGGCGGTCGCGCTCATCGCCGTGGCGCCGTAGACGAAGCCCCAGATCAGGATGTAGATGCCGAAATACCAGCCGGTCCAGCGCCCCAGCGAGCGCCAGCCGTCAAGGATCGTCGAGCCGGTGGCGAGGTGGTAGCGGGCCGAGCCCTCGGCCAGCGCGATCTTGACGATGCAGCCGACGACCGCCGCCCAGAACAGCGCATAGCCAAAGCGCGACCCGGCGATGAGCGTAGCGACAAGGTCGCCCGCGCCGACGCCGGTGGCTGCGGCGACGATGCCGGGGCCGATCAGCTTCCAACGGCCGGTGCGGGGCGGGGTGCCGGCATCGGGCGGCGAGGCCTGCGCGGTATCGGTCATGACATCCCCCATCGGTTGGCTGTGGAGGAGGAAAGCCGCGGCGGGCAGGGCGGGTTCCGCCAGCGGCGCGTTTTCCGCGCGGTGGAACCAGCGGCGGGCGGGGCGGTTGTCATGGCAGGTAAACTGAGGAGAAACGCGATGCCTATCCTTCTTTGGCTGCTGGGCGTTCCCGGCGTGGTCATCATCATCCTGCTGCTTATGGGCGTATTTTAAGCAGCTTCCGATACAGTCCGTTGGCAGCGAGCTTGCCGACGTGAAAAGGCCCCGGCATTGCTGCCGGGGCCTTTCTTGTTGGTGACAGTCGGTAAGGCTTACGCCTCTTCGGTGTCGCTGATCTCGGCGCCGGTGGTCTGGTCGACCATCCGCATCCCGAGGCGAACCTTGCCGCGATCGTCGAAGCCCAGCAGTTTCACCTTCACTTCCTGACCTTCGGTCAGGATTTCGTTCGGGTGCTTCAGCCGCTGCTTGGCGATCTGCGAGACGTGCACGAGGCCGTCACGCTTGCCGAAGAAGTTCACGAAGGCGCCGAAATCGACCAGCTTCACGACCTTGCCGGTGTAGATCTTGCCCTCTTCCGGCTCGGCCACGATCGACCAGATCATGTCATAGGCCTTCTTGATCGAGTCGGCATTGGCCGAAGCGATCTTGATGACGCCATCGTCGTTGATGTCGACCTTGGCGCCCGAGACTTCCACGATCTCGCGGATGACCTTGCCGCCCGAGCCGATCACTTCCCGGATCTTGTCGGTCGGGATCGTCATCGTCTCGATGCGCGGGGCATGGGCCGAGAACTCTTGACGACCGGCAGCCAGCGCCTTGGCCATCTCGCCCAGGATGTGCAGACGGCCGTCCTTGGCCTGTGCCAGCGCCTGTTCCATGATGGCGGGGGTGATGCCCGCAACCTTGATGTCCATCTGCAGCGAGGTGATGCCGGCTTCGGTGCCTGCGACCTTGAAGTCCATGTCGCCGAGGTGATCCTCGTCGCCAAGGATGTCGGTCAGCACCGCATAGCGGCCGTCATCTTCCAGGATCAGACCCATCGCCACGCCGGCAACCGGAGCCTTCAGCGGAACGCCGGCATCCATCATCGACAGCGAACCGCCGCAGACGGAAGCCATCGAGGACGAGCCGTTGGATTCGGTGATCTCGGACACGACGCGGACGGTGTAGGGGAAGTCGGTCGCGGCGGGCAGCACGGCCTGCAGCGCACGCCATGCCAGCTTGCCATGGCCGATTTCGCGGCGGCCCGGGCCAGAGACGCGGCCAACTTCGCCAACCGAGTAGGGCGGGAAGTTGTAGTGCAGCAGGAAGTTCGACCGGCTGTTGCCGTGCAGCGCGTCGATGATCTGCTCATCGTCGCCGGTGCCGAGCGTGGTCACGACCAGGCCCTGCGTCTCGCCGCGGGTGAACAGCGCCGAACCGTGGGTGCGCGGCAGGATGCCGACCTCGGCGACGATCGGGCGGACGGTCTTGTTGTCACGTCCGTCGATGCGGGCGCCACCGTTGATGATGTCACCGCGCAGGATCGAGGATTCCAGCTTCTTGAAGGCCGAACCGAGGTTGGCGTTGGCAAGCTCTTCTTCCGACAGCGCGGCCTTGGCGGCGGCGCGGGCGGCGTCGATGGCGGTGGTCCGCTCTTGCTTGTCCTTGATCGCAAAGGCGGCGCGCATCTGCTTTTCAGCAGCGGCCTTCACCTTGGCGTAGAGGGCCGAGTAGTCCGGCGCCTGGAAGTCGAAGGGCTCTTTCGCGCTGTCTTCGGCGAAGTCGATGATCATGTCGATCACCGGCTGCATCGCGTCATGGCCGAACTTGACGGCGCCCAGCATCTCGTCTTCCGACAGCTCGTAGGCTTCGGATTCGACCATCATCACGGCGTCCTTGGTGCCGGCGACAACCAGATCGAGCCGCTGCTCGGGGTTGTTGCGCAGCTTGTCCATGTCCTGCACTTCAGGATTCAGGACATAGGCGCCATGGGCAAAGCCGACGCGCGCAGCGCCGATCGGGCCCATGAACGGCACGCCCGAAATGGTCAGCGCGGCCGAGGTGGCGATCATGGCGACGATGTCGGGATCGTTGACCAGATCGTGCGACAGCACCGTGCACATCACCAGCACTTCATGCTTGAAGCCGGGGACGAACAGCGGGCGGATCGGACGGTCGATCAGGCGCGCGGTGAGGGTTTCCTTCTCGGAAGGACGCGCCTCGCGCTTGAAGAAGCCGCCCGGGATCTTGCCGGCGGCGTAGTATTTTTCCTGGTAGTGAACCGTGAGCGGGAAGAAGTCCTGGCCCGGTTTCGGTTCCTTGGCGAAGGTCACGTTCGCCATGACGCTGGTCTCGCCGAGCGTGGCGACGACCGAACCGTCAGCCTGACGCGCGATCTTGCCGGTTTCCAGCGTGAGCGTTTCGTTGCCCCACTGGATGGATTTCCTGATAACGTTGAACATCTGTTTTCCTATGTCGCGCAGGGACCCTCCCCGCGCCGGTTGCCTACGGGCCCCATTGCCCGTGACCCCTTTTCTTTCCCGGTTGCCCGCCCCACGGGATCTGGTGGGGAGGCCGACATCGAACCGCTGCGCGGCCCGGACATGAAAGAAGAAACGCGCCCCTGGGGGGCGCGTCCCGGTCTTAGCGACGGATGCCCAGACGCTCGATCAGCGACTGGTAGCGCGCCTGGTCCTTGCCCTTGACGTAGTCCAGCAGCTTGCGGCGCTGAGCCACCATCATCAGAAGGCCACGACGCGAGTGGTTGTCCTTCTTGTGGGTCTTGAAATGCTCGGTCAGCGTGGCGATGCGCGAGGTCAGGATAGCGACCTGAACTTCGGGCGAGCCGGTATCGCCGGGCTTGGTGGCGAATTCGCTGACAAGGCGGTTCTTTTCTTCGACGGTGATCGACATCGGGATCTCCTGTTACGGAAGGGTTATGGCGCAGGCCGGGATGTCGTCCAGCAAGGCCCTTGGAGGCGCTCCGCCAATCATGGCGGATGCGCGCGTATAGGGGAAATCGGCCCCAAAGGAAAGCGGGATCTGCGCGGCGGCGCGCCGCCGGGCCACTGTCAGGCGGCGAGGGGCGTGCCGCCCGGAAGGCCGCTTTCCAGAATCTCGGGCGTACCGATCAGCAAGATGTCACCCGCCGTCAGGTTTGCCGCGCCGGCCACCTCGGCAATGCGGATGCCGTCGATCAGCACATGGGCGGTGTCGCCTTGGGTTTCAACCGTCACATCGGGGTCCGGGTGCGCCTCGGGGTCATAGGCCAGCACGATCTGATCCTCGGCCGGGTCGTAATCGGCGATCACCGCCACCGCGTCGCCGCCCATCAGCCAGTCGCCCAGAACGAAGGTGTCGGCCTCCTCGCCGCCCGAGCCCGTGTCGCCGGCGCCAAGGGTCAGCATGTCCTCGCCGCGCCCGCCGTTGAGGAAATCCGCATCCTCGGCGGAATCGTCGGCCGGGTTGGCGGGGATGCCGGTCAGCGTATCGTCGCCGTCATTGCCACAGAGCACATCGCGCCCCGCGCCGCCGTCGAGGTGATCATCGCCGAGGCCGCCTTCGAGGCTGTCATCGCCCGCCTCACCGCGGAGGATGTCATCGCCCTCGCCGCCGATCAGGTGGTCGTCGTCCTCGCCGCCCAGCAGAATATCGTTCCCCTCATGGCCTGCGAGCATGTCATCGCCCGACTCGCCCAGAAGCAGGTCATCGCCCGCCTGGCCGTGCAGGCTGTCACCGCCCTCGCCGCCCAGCAGCGTATCCTCGGCCTCGGCGCCGTGCAGATCGTCGTCGCCCGAGCCGCCGACCAGCAGGTCATCGCCCGCGCCGCCGTTCATCTGGTCGTCGCCATCCAGGCCCTGCAGCGTGTCATCGCCCTCGCCGCCCGCGAGGATGTCATCCTCCGGCCCGCCGGACAGGTCCGCCCGGGGGGCGCTGGTGACTTCCGGCTCGGGATCGAGGTCGCCGTTTTCTGGCCCAACCTCTGGCTCACCCTCCGGCCCGGCTTCCTCCTGCGGGTCCTCCTCCCAGCCGGTTTCCTCACCGGGGTCGGGCGTGTCGTCCCATTCGTCCCACAGATCGCCGAGGTCCTCGTCCTCATCCTCCCCTCCGCCCTCCGGCTCGGGGGTCTCATCGTCGTCGTCTTCGTCGTTCCGTGAGAGAAACGAAAAATCCATCATCGTCCCGGCCACCATCAGGCCGAGCAGTCCCGTCAGCATAAGCATGACGCCCACCCCGTTCCTTGCGCCCCGAGGCAGCGCCCCGGGACTCCCACTTCACCCGGGACCAGCGAACGCGATTCGGCTTTCCGAAAGGACAACGCCGTTAACCATTGGTCACGATTTCAGGGGAGGGGTCAGAGGTTGAACACGCGGCTGGGATGCAGCTCGCCGGCCTTGTAGATGCCCACGGCGACCGGCCGGCCCTCATGGCTGGCCCAAGCCTCGTCGCCATAGTCGACGTCTGACGCGATGACCATGCCGGGGTTGCCGTTGCGCAGCTTCGCCGCGCCCTGATCGGTGGCCCGCAGTTCCGGCAGGTCGGCCAGCCCGGTTTCCAGCGGCAGCAGATGCGTGTCCAGCTCCGGCGACTGCGCCAGCTCCTCGATCCGCTCGAGGCTGAGGCCATCCTCGGCATCGAACGGGCCGGACCATGTGCGCCGCAGCACCAGCACATGGCCAAGGCAGCCAAGCGCCTGCCCCAGATCGCGGGCGATGGATCGGACATAACCGCCCTTGCCGCAGACCATCTCCAGCTCGACATGGTCCGCGTCGGGGCGCGCGATGAACTCGAGGCTTTCCACCCACAAGGGCCGGGCGGCAAGCTCCATCTCCTCGCCGTCGCGGGCCAGGGCATAGGCGCGCATCCCGTCGACTTTCACGGCGGAAAACTGCGGCGGCACCTGCATGACCTCGCCCACGAAGGCGGGCAGGGCGGCGCGGATCTGGTCATCCGTGGGGCGCAGATCGGAACTGGCGATCACCTCGCCCTCGGCATCATCGGTGTTGGTGGCCGCCCCCAGCCGCACGGTGAAGCGGTAGCATTTCAGCGCATCGGTGATGTAAGGCACGGTCTTGGTCGCCTCGCCGAGCGCCACCGCCAGAACGCCGGTCGCCGCCGGATCGAGCGTGCCGGCATGGCCGGCCTTCGCGGCGCCAAAGGCCCAACGGACCTTGTTCACGACAGAGGTCGAGGTGATGCCGGCGGGCTTGTCCACCACCAGCCAGCCATTGACGGCCCGGCCTTTCCTGCGTCCCATGATCTGATCCCCTTTGCGGCAAGCCGCGACTGCTAGCGGCGCAGGCCGCCTTCGTCAATCGGCCAGCAGCCCGACGATCGGCCCCATCGGCCGCCCGCCCTGATCGAGCCCAAGCTCTGGCGCGTAGATCCGCGAGATGCTGCCGTCGAGATAAAGCGCCTCGGGCGTGTCCAGCACGTCGCGGAAGAAGCGGCCGAAGGTATGGAAGTTCACCGCGCCTTGCGACAGGGCAAAGCGGGCGGTCTGGCCATCGGCACTGACGCCGACGCCGTTGCGGATATAGGTCGAGTCGGAGTCCACCAGGAAGCGCGGGTGCAGCTCGCCGCCGATCACCAGCATCGGGCCGGACTGGGTGGCATGGGTGCAGGCGGGCGGATTGGCGAGGAAGGTCTTCGTCTCCAGCACCGCGAACCTGTCCGGAAGGATGCAGAAGACGCCATTGGGCAGCAGCCCGAAATTGCCGCCGCCCCCGCCGGTCACGGCCTGCGATTGCGTCTCGCCGTTTTCGATGTGCAGGCCCACCGCGCTGCGGTCGGCGTGATACATGCCGGCGTTCATGGCGAACACGACCTCGCGGCCCTCGGCGGCGGCCAGATCGCGCAGGCGCTCGAAACTGGCGACGGGGCGGCCATCGGGCGCGGTCAGCCACAGCCGCAGATCGGCCCCGGCGGGCACGTCGCAGACGGTGTAGGCCACGCCCTCGAAGCTGGTGTCGCTGCAGGTCTGGCCCTGCGCCGCCCCGGCGCCCAGCAGCAGCGCCACGGCCAGTGCCTTACTCTTCTTCGTCATCGTCCGGTTGCGCAATGTCGCGCTGCACGGTTTCGTCGGCGAACAGGCGGCGGGTCTCATCCATGCGGTCGAAGGTCTCGTCCAGCACGAAGCGCAGTTGCGGGGTGAACTTCAGCGTCATGTTCTTCGAAATCAGGTGCCGCAGCTCGCCGGTGTTGCGGCGCAGGGCGGCCAGTGCCTCATCTGCGAACTTGCCGCCAAGCGGCAGCACATAGGCGGTGGCGACCTTCAGGTCTGTCGACATCCGCACCTCGCCCACGGTGATCGAGATCCGCTCCAGGTCCGGGTCATGCACGTCGCCGCGTGCCAGAACGTCCGACAGGTTGCGCCGGATCAGCTCGCCGACGCGAAGCTGGCGCTGCTTGGGGCCTACGCCCTGGGAAGTGCTCTTGGATGCCATTCCCCGCATGTAGGGCATGAAAGCCGCTGCCGCAACGGGGTTTGGGCGCAACGGGCTTTGCCAAGCAGGCGCGCGCGCGGTAACTGGGGGCGACCGATAGGAGAATGCCATGACCGATCTGCCGGGTATCGTCGTCACCGGAGCCTCGGGCCGGATGGGCCGGATGCTGATCGCCGCGGTGGCCGCGTCGGAGAAGGCGCGACTCGTCGGCGCGCTGGAGCGCGAGGGGCACCCCTGGGTCGGGCAGGATGCCGGGGTGGCAATGGGCGGCGCGCCTTTGGGGGTGCTGGTGAGTGATGACCCGCTGGAGGTCTTCGCCAAGGCGCAGGCGGTGATCGACTTCACCGCGCCCGACGCCACGGTGGAATTCGCGGCACTGGCCGCGCAGGCCCGCGCGGTGCATGTGATCGGCACCACCGGGCTGGAGCCGGCGCATCTTGCGAAGATCGCCGCCGCCGCCCGCCATGCGGTGATCGTGCGCGCCGGCAACATGAGCCTCGGCGTCAACCTGCTGACGCAGCTGACGAAACGGGTGGCGGCGGCGCTGGATGCCGACTGGGATATCGAGATCGTCGAGGCGCATCACAACCGCAAGGTCGATGCGCCCTCGGGCACGGCGCTGATGCTGGGCGAGGCGGCGGCGGCGGGGCGGGGCGTCGATCTGGCAGAGGTGTCGGACCGGGGCCGCGACGGCATCACCGGCGCGCGGCAGCGGGGCCATATCGGCTTTGCCGCGATCCGCGGCGGCGATGTGGTGGGCGAGCATGACGTGATCTTTGCCGCGGCGGGCGAGCGGATCGTGCTGCGCCACATTGCCACCGACCGCACCATCTTTGCCCGCGGGGCGCTGAAGGCGGCACTGTGGGGGCAGGACCGTATCCCCGGCGAGTATGACATGCTGGACGTGCTGGGGATGTGATCCCTCAGAAGTCGATGGCGATGCCCTTCTTCTCCCAGTCGCCATAGCGCACCGGCTCTGGTCCCACACGCCCGCCAAGCTCGGGCGGCAGGGCGGGGGTGCGCGCCGCAGCACGGCGGCGCTCATCGGCCTCGGCGAGGGCGCGCAGGGCGGCGGGCGGCAGATCGGGGGCGTCGGTCATGGCGGGTTCCTTGTATCGTCGCACCCTGTGATATACGCGGGCTGGCGATGGGAACAAGGTTCCCGACTTCAGGGGGCGCAGCGCGCATGAGCAAGGACGCACTTTCGGCCCGCGCGGCCGCGGCGGATCTGGTGGCGGCAGTCACGGGCGAGGGGCAGCTTCTGTCCGATGCGCTCGGTCAGGGCGCGCTGACCGCGCTGGCCCCTGCGGACCGGGCGCGCGCGCAGCGGTTGGCGACCGAGACGCTGCGGCAGTTGCCCCGCGCCGATGCGGTGCTCAAGCCCTTCCTGCGCCGCTCCCCCCCAGCCCCGGTGCTGGCCGTGCTGCGCATCGCCACGGTCGAGATGCTGGCCCTTGGCGCCGCGCCGCATGGCGTGGTCGGCGCGGCCGTCGATACGCTGCGCGCCGGCGGAATGCGGACCGACAGCTTTGCCAGCCTCGGCAATGCCGTGCTGCGCAAGGTGGCCGCGACCGATCCCGCCGTCTGGGCCACGCTGCCGGTGCCGGAGCTGCCGGGCTGGCTGCGCGGGCGGCTGATGTCGGCCTGGGGCAAGCCCGCCACCCGCGCGATGGAGGCGGCGCATCTGGCCGGCGCCCCGCTGGACCTGACGCCGAAGGACGGCGACGCGGAGGCCTTGGCCGCGCGGCTGGGGGGCGAGGCTTTGCCCGGTGGCTCTGTGCGGCTGACCGCACCGGGGCAGGTCAGCGAGATTGATGGCTATGCCAGCGGCGACTGGTGGGTGCAGGACGCGGCGGCGGCGATGCCGGCGCGGCTGCTGGCGGCACAGCCGGGTGAGCGGGTGGCAGACCTTTGCGCCGCGCCGGGCGGCAAGACGCTGCAACTGGCGGCAGCGGGGGCCGAGGTCACCGCGCTCGACATCTCGCAGGGCCGCATGGACCGCGTGGCCGAGAACCTCGGCCGCTGCGGGCTGGCGGCGAATCTGGTTGTTGCCGATGCGCTGGACTGGCAGGCGCCTGCGCCCCTCGATGCGGTGCTGCTTGACGCGCCCTGTTCGGCCACCGGCACCATCCGCCGCCACCCCGACCTGCCGCATGCCAAATCCGGCTACGGGCTGCGCGAGCTATTCGCGCTGCAGGCGCAGATGCTGGACCATGCGCTGACGCTGCTGCGCCCCGGCGGGCGGCTGGTGTTCTGCACCTGCTCGCTGCTGCCCGAAGAGGGCGAGCAGCAGATCGCCCACCTGCGCGACCGCCACCCGGACCTGCTGGCCGATGCCGCCGCAACGGACCTGCCCTGGATCGCCCCCGAATGGCGGGCCGGGGATGGGATGCTGCGCCTGCGGCCCGACTTCTGGGCTGATCGGGGCGGGATCGACGGGTTCTTCATCGCCTGCCTGCGCCTGCCCGGCTGAGTTCGGAAGCCTCCGGCGGGGATATTTGGACCAGAACGAACCTGGCGCTTTGCCTTTTCCAAATATCCTCGGGGGGTCCGGGGGGCAGACGGCCCCCCGGCTTTCTGCAACGCGGCACATCCGGGCATTAGGCGGTGACAGCCGCGCCTGCCGTGGCTATGGTTCCCCCCGAGCAGTCCCCGAAAAAACCCGCGGAACCCCACGCGAATCCCCATGACCCAAGGCACGGCAGGCGCGATCCAACCCGAAGGCTGGACAGCCCGGCGCATCGCCCTGATGCACCGGTTGGCGGCGCGCCTTGCCACGCAGGCGCGCCCTGCGACCGGCTTTGTCAGCCAGCCCGAGCCCAAGACCATCGGATCCTTCGCGCGCGGCAAGCAGCTTTGCGCCGGCAACTTCCTGTTCGCGGGCTATCTGGTCGAGGCGAAGGCCCGCTCGCTGTGGGACCTGCCGATGCCGGCGCCTGCCTTCGAGGAGGCGCTGCACGGCTTCGCCTGGCTCGATGATCTGGCGGCCGTCGCCGACGGCCCGGCGCGGGCCCGGGCGCAGGCCTGGACCTGGGACTGGATCGCCCGCTTTGGCCGCGGCCGCGGCCTGGGCTGGACGCCGGACCTGACCGGGCGGCGGCTGATCCGCTGGATCAACCACGCGCTCTTCCTGCTTAACGGGCGCGAGCGGGCCGAGGCCGATGCCTATTTCCGCAGCCTCGGCCAGCAGACCATCTTCCTCGCGCGTCGCTGGCACACCGCCCGCCCCGGCCTGCCGCGGTTCGAGGCGCTGACTGGGCTGATCTATGCCGGCCTCTCGCTGACCGGGATGGAACGGCATGTGGGCCCCGCCGCCAATGCGCTGGCCAAGGAATGCGCCCACCAGATCGACGCGCAGGGCGGCATTCCCACGCGAAACCCCGAGGAACTGCTCGAGGTCTTCACCCTGCTGACCTGGGCCGCCGCCGCGCTGGCCGAGGCGGGGCGCAGCCCGCAGCCCGCGCATCTGCAGGCCATCGAGCGCATTGCGCCCACCCTACGGGCGCTGCGCCATTCCGATGGCGGGCTGGCGCGCTTCCACGGCGGCGGGCGCGGCGCCGAAGGGCGGCTCGATCAGGCGCTGGCCTCGGCCGGGGTGCGGGCGGTGCCGGCGACCGGGCCCTCGATGGGCTATGTCCGGCTGGCGGCGGGGCGCAGCACGGTGATCGTCGATGCCGCGCGGCCTCCGGTGGGGGCGGCGTCCTCCAATGC
>Ga0209024_1000420_pt1 | contig 73417 bp, 68 predicted proteins | sample AutmiccommunBRH5_FD_187380 | JGI IMG/M metagenome (GOLD analysis project Ga0209024, IMG submission 187380) | Deep subsurface microbial communities from Mt. Terri, Switzerland - Autotrophic microbial communities BRH/5 (SPAdes) (version 2) | ecosystem: Environmental > Aquatic > Deep subsurface >... | reverse complement strand
CCGTCGCAAACGCCGTCCTCAGAGACGGCCAAGCCTATCGAGCATGACCTCGAAATACACAGTTGCCGGCGCTACGCGCTACGCGCTTCGGCCGGGAAAGTGGCCGTTGGGGGATGCGCTTATTTTGGTTGGTGACCGATGACCCGCACCGCGACCTCCTACCTGCAGGCGCTGCCGCTGGCGGCGACGTTCCTGCTGTTCTTCGTCCTGCCGATCGGGCTGGTCGCGGTGGTCAGCTTCTTCGACTACCAGACCTACGACATCCTGATCCCGGACTTCACGTTCCAGAACTATCAGGACGTCTTCTCGTCGGCGGTCACCTACAACACCTATGTCATCACGCTGCGATTCTGCCTCGTCGTCTGGGCGATAACCCTCTGTCTCGGCTTTACGATCGCCTATTTCCTCGCGTTCCACGTGAGGTCGACGACGTGGCAGATCGTGCTGTTCCTGCTGTGCACGATCCCGTTCTGGACGTCGAACGTGATCCGCATGATCGCGTGGATCCCGCTGCTCGGCCGCAACGGCCTGGTCAATGACGGGCTGCTGGCCCTGGGGATCGTCGAGGAGCGGCAGGAATGGCTGCTCTACTCCGAGTTCGCCGTGATCCTGGGCTATGTGCACCTCTACACGCTGTTCATGATCGTGCCGATCTTCAACTCGATGATGCGCATCGACCGCCGGCTGCTGGAGGCGGCGCGCGACGCCGGGGCCACGGGCTTCCAGACGCTGGTCAACGTGGTGCTGCCGCTGTGCAAGCCGGGCATCGCCATCGGCTCGATCTTCGTTGTGGCCATCGTCATGGGCGACTTCATCACCGTGAACGTGCTGGGCGGCGGCCAGATCGCCTCGGTCGGCAAGGCGATCGCGACGGAACTGTCCTACCTGCAGTTCCCGCCGGCGGCGGCCAGCGCGGTCGTGCTGGTGGCGATCACGATCGTGATGATCATCGGCCTGATGCGGATCGTCGACATCCGCAAGGAGCTCTGAGATGGGCGCGCGTCCGCGATCCTTTTACGTGCTGGCGGCGGTCTTCGGCCTGTTCGTGCTGTTCCTCTACGGGCCGGTGCTGACCATCCTGATCCTGTCGTTCCAGGGACCGGGCGGCGGCCTGACCTTCCCGATGCGCGGCGTGTCGCTGCACTGGTTCCGCGACCTGTTCGGACCGCAGTCGATCGGCGACATCTGGGGCGCGTTCGACCGGTCGCTCTATCTGGGCCTGATGGTCATGGTGCTGACCGTCGCCTTCGCCTTCCTGGCGGGGCTGGCGTTCCGGCGGCGGTTCAAGGGCGCGACGCTGCTGTTCTACATCGCCGTCGCCAGCCTGGTCATGCCGTCGGTGGTGGTCAGCCTGGGCATCGGCGCCGGCTTCGAGCTGCTCGGCATCGAGCGCACCTGGTACACTTCGGCGCTGGGGGCGCACCTGACCTGGACGCTGCCGTTCGGCCTGCTGATCATGTTCGCGGTCTTCAACCGCTTCGATCCGAGCTACGAGGAGGCGGCGCGCGACCTGGGCGCGTCGGACTACCAGACGATCCGCAGCGTAGTGATCCCGATCGTCGCCCCCAGCCTGATCGGCGTGGCGCTGTTCGGCTTCACTCTGTCCTACGACGAGCTGGCGCGGACGTCGCAGGCGTCGGGCAGCCTGAACACGCTGCCGCTGGAACTCCAGGCGCTGCAGACCAACGCGTCGACGCCGAACATCTACGCGCTCGGCACCCTGACCACAGCTCTGTCCTTCTCGGTGATCGCAATCGCGCTTACCGTCTTCCTGATACTGCAGCGGCGCCGGGCGCGGCTCGGCTCCGACGCCGGCAAGGGAGTGTGAGATGCGCCTGCTCGTCATCAATCCGAACACCACCGCCTCGATGACCCGCAAGATCGGCGAGGCGGCCAAGGCCGTCGCGTCGCCGTCGACCGAGGTCACGGCGGTCAACCCGGCGCACGGCCCGGTCAGCATCGAGGGCTTCTACGACGAGGCCTTCTGCGTGCCGGGCTTGCTGGAGGAGGTCCGCAAGGGCGTCGACGAAGGCTATGACGGATTTCTGGTCGCCTGCTTCGGCGATCCCGGCCTGGACGCCTGCCGCGAGATCTCGACAGCGCCGGTGATCGGCATCTGCGAGGCGGCGATGCACGTGGCCTCGCTGGTCGCGCACCGCTTCACCGTGGTGACGACGAACCACCGTTCGGTGCCGCGCATCGGCGAACTGGCGCACCGCTACGGCGTCGAGCGGCGCTGCCATCTCCAGGCCGCCGGCGTGACCGTGCTGTCGCTCGAGGAGCCGGGTTCCGAAGCCCAGACGAAGGTCGAGGCGATGGCCCGCCGGGCGGTGCAGGAGGAGGGGGCCGAGGCGGTGCTGCTGGGCTGTGCCGGCATGGCCGACCTGTCGGCGCGCCTGTCCGAGCGGCTCGGCGTGCCCTGCATCGACGGTGTCGCCGCCGGGACGAAACTGCTGGAGGCGCTGGTCGGCCTCGGCGTGAAGACGAGCAAGGCGCTGGCCTATTCGCCGCCCTTCGCCAAGCCCTATGCAGGCATGTTCGCGCCATACGCGCCGAAGGGCTGATCCCATGACCGAGAAGACCTATCCGCGCGACATGCGCGGCTACGGCGCCGTACCGCCCGATCCGAAATGGCCGGGCGGCGCGCGCATCGCGGTGCAGTTCGTCATGAACTACGAGGAGGGCGGCGAGAACACGATCCTGCACGGCGATCCGGCCTCCGAGGCGTTCCTGTCGGAGATCGTCGGCGCCGCGGCCCTCCCGGGCGTGCGGCACATGAACATGGAGTCGATCTACGAGTATGGCAGCCGCGTCGGCTTCTGGCGGCTGCACCGCATGTTCACCGAGCGGAGGCTGCCGCTGACCGTGTTCGCCGTCGGCATGGCGATGCTGCGCAACCCCGAGGCTGCGGCGGCGATGGTCGCGGCCGGCTGGGAGGTGGCGAGCCACGGCTGGCGCTGGATCGACTATCAGCATGTCGGCGAGGCGGCCGAGCGCGAGCACATGCAGCTCGCCATGGACGCCATCGTGAAGACGACCGGCGCGGCACCCGTCGGCTGGTACACCGGCCGGAGCAGCCCGAACACGCGGCGCCTCGTCGTGGAGAACGGAAGTTTTCTTTATGAAGCTGACTCTTACGCGGACGAGTTGCCATACTGGTCGAGCGAATACGGCAGGCCGCAGCTGATCGTGCCCTACACGCTGGACGCCAACGACATGCGCTTCGCGGTGGCCCAGGGGTTCAACAGTGGCGACCAGTTCTTCGCCTATCTGCAGGACACGTTCGACGTGCTCTACGCCGAGGGAGCGACGGCGCCGAAGATGATGTCGGTGGGGCTGCACTGCCGGCTCGTCGGGCGGCCGGGGCGGGCCGCGGCGCTGGCGCGGTTCCTCGACTATATCGCCCAGCACGACCGGGTGTGGGTGGCGACGCGGGCGGACATCGCGCGGCACTGGATCGCCACGCACCCGCACGGCGCGGGGGGCTGATCGTGGCGGCGCTCGACATCGGACCGATGCGGCCGGACGAGGTGGCGCTGGCCGTCGAGTGGGCGGCTGCCGAGGGCTGGAATCCGGGCCTGCACGACGCCGAATGCTTCACGACCGTCGATCCCGCCGGCTTTCTCGCCGCACGGCTGGACGGCGAGATGGTCGCCGCGATCTCCGTCGCGAACTACGACGAGGCCTTCGCCTTCCTGGGATTCTACATCGTGCCGCCGGCGCATCGCGGCCGCGGCTACGGCTATGCGCTATGGCAGGCCGGCATGGCGCATGCGGGCGGGCGGATCGTCGGCCTGGACGGGGTGCCGGCGCAGCAGGACAACTACCGCAGGTCGGGCTTCGACCTCGCGTGGCGCAACATCCGCTACGGCGGGACCGTCGCGGGCGCGCCGCTGCGCCACCACTCGGTCGCCGAGGCCGCCGACCTGCCGTTCGCGATGCTGGAGGCCTATGACCGGCCGCTGTTTCCGGCGGCCCGCACCGCCTTCCTGCGCTGCTGGCTGAGCCGGCCCGGACACACGGCACACGTCCTGATGCGCGGCAGCGAGATCGGCGGCTACGGCGTCATCCGCGCCTGCCGCGAGGGCCACAAGGTCGGGCCGCTGTTCGCCGACGACGCGGCGGGTGCCGAGGTCCTGTTCGACAGCCTCGTCGGCGCCGCCGACAGTACAGGGGGCGGCGGCACCGTCTTTCTCGACGTGCCGGAGCCGAACGCCGCCGCGCGTGCGCTGGCCGAGGCCCGTGGCATGGCGCCCTGCTTCGAAACCGCGCGGATGTACGCCCGCGGTACCCCAAGTCTCCCCGTCGAGCGCATGTTCGGCGTCACCAGTTTCGAGCTCGGCTAGCAGGAAAGACCCGCATGTATCTGATCGGCGTCGACGTCGGCGGCACCTTCACCGACATCGTGCTCGCGGACACGGGCGACGGTTCCGGGAGCGGTCGCACCATCATCCACAAGACGCCGACGACGCCCGACGATCCGTCGCGCGGCGTAGTCCGCGGCATCGCCGAACTGTGCGAGCGCTTCGGCGTGCCGCGGGACGCCATCGACCATGTGCTGCACGGCACGACGATCGCGACCAACGCGGCGCTGGAATATGACGGCGCCGTCACGGGGATGATCACGACCGAGGGCTATCGCGACATCCTGCACATCGGCCGCCACCAGCGGCCGCAGCATTATTCGATCCGCCAGGAGATCCCGTGGCAGGACCGGCCGCTGGTCCGGCGCCGCCACCGGCTGACGGTGGAGGAGCGGCTGGTGCCGCCGCGCGGCGAGGTGCGGGTGCCGCTCGACGAAGAGGGCGTGCGCGCCGCGGCGCGGGAGCTGAAGGCGGCAGGGGTTGAGGCGATCGCCGTCTGCTTCCTCTTCTCCTACCTGAACCCGGCGCACGAGGAGCGGGCCCGCGCCATCGTGCAGGAGGAGTATCCGGACTGCTTCGTCTGCACCTCGGCCGGTGTGTCGCCGCAGTTCCGGGAGTTCGAGCGCTTCACCACGGCGGCGCTGAACGCCTTCGTCGGGCCCAAGGTGCGCACCTACGTGAACCGGCTGGAGCAGACGCTCGCCGAGGAGGGCTTCCGCGCCGACCTTCACGTGATGGGATCGAACGGCGGCGTCGCCACGGCGGCGATGGTGGCGGACCACCCGATCCTGACGCTCCTGTCGGGGCCGGCGGCGGGCGTGCTGGGCGGGGCGTGGTGCGGCGCGCTCGCCGGGCGGACGCGGCTGATCACCTTCGATGTCGGCGGCACGTCCGCCGACATCGGCATCACCATCGACGGCCGCTTCGCGGAGGCGACGGCGCGCGACACCTGGATCGGCGGCTATCCCGTCATGGCGCCGATGATCGACATCCACACGATCGGCGCCGGCGGCGGCTCGATCGCCCTCGTCGACGAGGCCGGCGCCTTCAAGGTCGGACCGCGCAGCGCCGGCGCGCAGCCCGGACCGGCGGCCTATGGCCGGGGCGGCACGCTGCCGACGGTGACCGACGCCAACGTCGTGCTCGGCCGCCTGGACCCCGACAACTTCCTGGGCGGCGAGATGGGGCTCGACGTGGCCGCGGCGCGGCGGGTGATCGACGACCTCGCGGCCCGGCTCGGCATGAGCGCCGAGGCGGCGGCGGAGGGCGTGCTGACGATCATCAACGCCAACATGGCCAACGCCATCCGCTCGCGCACCGTGCAGAAGGGCCTCGATCCGCGCGACTTCGCACTGGTCGCCTTCGGCGGCGCGGGGCCGCTGCACGGCGCCGACGTGGCGCGGGCGCTCGGCATCCCGGAGGTGATCGTGCCGCCCTATCCGGGCATCACGTCGGCGGTCGGCCTGTTGACCACCGACCTGCGCTACGACGCGATCCGCACGGAATTCCAGGTCAGCGGTGCCCTGGACCTGGAGCGCCTGCGGACGGACTTCGCCGCGATGCGCGACGACCTCGCCGCCCGCTTCCGCGCCGACGGCGTCGATCCCGCCGAGGTGACGTTCGAGCGGGCGGGCGACCTGCGCTATGTCGGCCAGGGCTACGAGCTGCGCGTGCCGTTCCCGGAGGGCGACATGACGGAGGCGGCCGCGGCGCAGGTCCTGGCCGACTTCGCCGCCGCGCACCGCAAGGAGTACGGCCACGTCTTCGAGCAGAGCCCGGTCGAGATCGTCAACATCCGCGTCACCGGCGTCGGCCACATGCCGAAGATCGGCGCACCCGAGCCGGAAGGCGGCACCAGCGTCGCAGAAGCCAGGGTGAAGACAGGACGCTGCGTCTTCCGCACCGCGTCCGGGTTGGAGACGCTCGACACGCCGTTCTACCGGCGCGAGGCGCTGCCGCTGGGCGAGGCGATCCACGGGCCGGCGATCGTCCTGCAGAAGGATTCGACCACCGTCGTGCCGCCCGACGCGACCTTCACTTCCGACCCGTCCGGCAACCTGATCCTCCGCCTGGAGACCCTGTGATGGCCCCCGACACCGCAGCGCTGCCCCCAGTCTACCCCGAGGTCGACAGCGTCACCGCCAGCGTCGTCCAGGGCGCGCTGGAGAACATCGCGGTCGAGATGGGCTGGAAGCTCATGCGCATGTCCTACTCGTCGATCATCCGCGAGTCGGAGGACTTCGGCGCCGGTCTGGTCGACGCCGAGGGCAGGGGGCTGGCGGAATCGGCGCAGTCCACGCCGCTGCAGTCCGGGCCGATCCCGGGCTACATCCGCGGCGTGCTGAAGATCATGAAACAGCGCGGCCAGACCATCCGGCCGGGCGACGTGATCATGCACAACGACGCCTATTCCGGCGCCAGCCACGGGCCCGACGTCGCCTTCATCGTGCCGGTCTTCCATGAGGGCGAACTGGTCGCCTTCGCCGCCAACACGGCGCACCATCTCGACATCGGCGCGCTCAGCCCCGGCAGCTGCGGCATCGTCGACGCCATGGACGCCTATGCCGAGGGGCTGCAGTTCAAGGCGATCAAGGTCTACGACCAGGGCGTGCGCAACGAGGCGGTCTGGCAGATCCTGCGCGACAATATCCGCGTCTCCGACCTCGTCGTCGGCGACATGGAGGCGCAGATCGCCTCGGCGCGGATCGGCGCCGACCGCCTGTCCGACCTGATCGCCCAATACGGCTACCCGACCTTCAGGGCCGCCTGCGCCTCGGTGATGGGCTATGCCGAGCGGCTGATGCGCGGCGCCATCGCGAAGCTGCCGGACGGCGACTACACGGCGACGACGCATATCGACGGCTTCCTCGACAGTCCCGATCCAAAGAAGAGCCGGCTGCCGCTGGTGGTGACGATCCGCGTGCGCGGCGAAGAGATGGAGGTCGACCTGACCGGCACCGCCGACCAGGTGCCGGACCGGCCGATCAACATGCCGTTCGAGGGCACCGTCGACATCGCGGTCTGGCTGACGGTGCGCTCGGTCCTGCTCGATACGGCAACGCTCGGACACATCCCGGTGAACGAGGGACTGGTGCGGCCGATCAAGATCAAGGCGCCGCTCGGCTGCCTCGCCAACCCGATCTTCCCCGCGCCGACCATCGCGCGCTTCGCGCCCGGCAATCAGCTGGCGGACACGGTGATGAAGGCGCTGGCCCAGGCAGTGCCGGGACAGGTCTCGGCCGGCATCGGCAATCTGAAGGTGATTGCCTTCTCCGGCAGGCAGGCCGGCAGGCAGTGGGTCCACATGGAGATCTTCGAGGGCAGCTACGGCGGCCGGCAGGGCATGGACGGCATGGACGCCGTCGACACGCTCTACGCCAACACCCGCAACAACCCGATCGAGGACATCGAGAGCCACCTGCCGCTGCGCGTCAGCCGCTACGAACTGCGTGAGGACGTGGCGGGGCCTGGCCGCTGGCGCGGCGGCCTGGGCTCGATCCGCGAGTTCGAATATCTGTCGGACGGCGGCGCCTCGGTCGAGGGCGAGGGGCACGGCTTCCGGCCCTGGGGCCATGACGGCGGTGGCGAGGGGCGGCCGGCGGAGCTGCGGCTGGTTCGCGCCGACGGCGCCGTCCGGGAACTGCCCTCCAAGGCGCCACACATGACGATCCGCGAGGGCGAGCGCTTCGTCTGTGTGGGACCAGCCGGCGGCGGCTACGGTGATCCCTTCGCGCGCGATCCGGCGCGGGTTCTGGACGACGTGCTCGACGGTTTCATCTCGGCCGAGGCGGCGCGCCGCGACTACGGCGTGGCGATCGGACCGGATGGACGCGTGGACGAGGCGGAAACACGGGCGTTGCGCGGGCACTAGAGCGGAATTGCACGCCGGAGAGCCGGCGCGCCGTCACTTGCTGGAGACGAGCCGCGGCTTGTTGTCGTTGGCCAGGGATTCCCGTTCGGTCGAGAGCATAACGACCGTGCTCGTGACGATGATCCCGTCCTGGCCGTGCCGCCAGGGCAGAAGCATCCGCTCGTAGGAGATCCGCCGCTGGCCGCCGCCGGGCTTGGCGACCGTGGCGCCGATCACGTCGAGGCGCGGCGTGCCCGCCTGCACCGCCTCGTCGTAGTGCGGTGCGATCCAGTTGGCGAACTCCTTGTCCGGCTGGTCGAGAATCGGCCGGCCCACCAGGGTGTTCTTCGTCGGCGCGTCGAAGAGTTTGACTTCGTCGCTGACGAACTGGAAGCAGAGCGGCGATGTGCGCGTCTTTGCGGCCACGATGGTCAGACGCAGCGACAGCCCGTATCGCATCACGAAGGGCAGGGTCGTGTCGTCGAACTTGCCGCTGGAGATGCGCCATTTCTGGAAGACCGGCTTCATCGGGTTGCCGAAGTCGCCCGTCGCCGTCTCGATGGCCAGCGGCGTGACCTCGAAACGCTGGCGACTGCGGTTCTGGCTCGCGGGCGGCGCCGCGCAGAGCTGGTAGATCCGCTGCGCCGCGGTGTGGTCGTTGGGGTGGGTTTCCGACCGCCAGCTGTCCGTGAACACCTCGAGCTCGATCGTCCGCGCGTCGCGGACCGCGATGAACCGCGTCATCGCTTCGACCGCCTTGCCCGACAGGAGCTCGGGCCGGAAGCGGAGCTTGTAGACGTCCGCTCCGATGCGCGAGACGGCGACGAAACCCATGTTGCGCACGGCGTAGTCGCCGATGTCGAAATCCGGGTTCTGGTATCCGATGCGTTCGTTGAACGTGGCCGACCCCGGCACCAGCAGATCGCCGGCCGGCGAGATGCAGAGGATCATGGTACTGGCCGGGTGCTGAATCACGTCCATCGGCGACAACACTTCGTATCAGGCATGCAAGAGCGCGGCGACAGCGACCAATCTGGCCCTCTCGGCCTAACACCCGGTTAAGAGCTTTCCTGCTTGCAAACGGCCTGGAGACTGGTAAGTCCGTGCCGGGGGCTTCGTTGTACAAGGGCCGCCCCATGCGGAGACGTCGCGGTGTCGAAGCGCCCGCCAGCGATCACGTCGCGCCTCGCATCCTCTCCAATATCTTGCCGAGAGCCGTCGTCAGGCCTCTCGTCGCCGCGATGGCGGCAGCCGCCGTTTCGGCGTGCGCGGCGCTCGGCCCCTCGGTCGTGCAGCGGGACCAGCCGCATTATGCGGATGCGCTGAGCGAGGCGTCGAAGCAGCAGCTGCTGCTGAATATCGTCAAGCTGCGCTACCTCGATGCACCGGCGCTGATCTCGGTCAGCCAGATCGTCGCCGGCTACAGCCGGTCGGGAAGCGTCACCCTGGGCAGCCAGGTGCTGAGCGACAATCTGAATCTGGCCGACGACATCGCCGTCGGCGGAAGCGCCAGCTTCCTGGAGAGTCCGACCGCCACCTATGTCCCGATCAAGGGCGCGGACTATGCGCGCGTGCTGCTGACGCCGGTGTCGCCGAGCGACCTGTTCGCACTGGTCGATGGCGGCGCACCGGCCGAGGTCGCGCTGACGCTGGCGTTGGGAACGATCAACGGGCTGGTCAACCGGCAGGTCGGGGCCAACAACGCGGTGCGCGACGTCGAGCCGGAGTTCAGCGAAGCGATGGGCCTGCTGGCGGGCTTGATCGCCGAACGCGAGATCGGCTTCCGTTTCGATCCCGGCGGGGAAGGCCTGCGCAGCGTGACGCTGCTGATCCGCGACGATCCGACAAGTGCCGCGGTACCGCGGATCCAGCGGTTGCTGAAGCTCTTGAGGCTGAAGCCGGAATCGCGCGTCGTGCCGGTGCGCTACGGCTTCGGCCGCGGGGCCGGCGAGGAGATCGTCGTCGACACCCGCTCCTTCCTGCAGATCCTGTCGAACCTCTCGGCCGACGTGCAGCCGCCGGAGGGACATATCGAAGCGGGTCTGACGGTGGCCGTCGATGCCGCGCCCACCATCGGATCGATCCGGATCCTCTCCTCGTTCCGGCCGCTCGTGCCGCCGTCGGAGAGCTACGTATCGGCGGCCTATCGCGGCAACTGGTTCTGGATCGCCGAGGACGACCTGCGGTCGAAGCGCGTCTTCTCGGTGCTGCTGATGCTGCTGAGCCTGTTCGAGCGCACCGGGCCGGCCGCTACGCCGGTGATCGCCATTCCGACGCGGTGAGAGCGGCCCTTCGGTCATTCGCCTTTCCGGCCGGCCCGTGCGAGCAGCCCGCCGCAATCGCTGTCTTCCCCGAGGCCGAGTTCGAGGAAGGGGATGATCGCCGCCAGCGGCGTGAGCAGAACCCCCAGGGCGACCGCCGCCGCACCGCGCGCGATGAGACCGGAGGGGTCGATGCCGACCGACGGATCGGCGAAGGTGCCGCCGACGGTGATCGGCGTGCGTCCGGCGAAGGGGCTGGGGTCCTTCGGATGCGCCAGCGCCCTCACGTTCAGCGCCTCCGTCTTGAGATCGACGATGGCGTCCGCATCGACGAGCGTGTCGCTGGTGTCGATCACGAAGGCCCTGGACGTCAGCGTGCCGTCCTTCGCCGCAAAGTCCGCAACGATGCAGCGGACCTCGACGGCATTGTCGGAGCCGAACAGCGGCACCGCTTCCGCCACGTCGATGCCTGCGAGTTCCATGAGCAGCCGGCTGAACCGTCCGCCGGCCATGGTGGCCACCACCTCGCCGTCCGCGTTGCCGAGGATCTGGGCGACTGACCTGCCGGAGCCGGCGAGGTCGATCCTGCCGGCGAACCGGCCACCGGTGACCGCCGCGCTCTCTCCGGAGAAGAATTGCTTGAGGTCGAGCTTCTTGAGCGTGAGCCTGGTCGCGACGTGCGGCATGTCCTTGCGGCCGTCGAGGACGACGCTGCCGGCGGCGCTGCCCCTGGCGATGCCGAACTGCAGCGGCTCGACCGTCAGGCGGCCGTCCCGCAGCTTGACCTGCATGTCGAGGCTGTCGATCGGCAGGGCGGGATAGCGGATCCGCTTGCCGCGGAAGCGCACGTCCATGTCGGCGGCCCGCAGGCGGGCGAGATCGACGGGGGTGTCGGGCAGCACCCGGCCCGGCTTCGCACGCCGCGCCTGCTTCGCCGGCTTCTTCCTGTCAGCTTCGGGATCGGCACCGACAAAGCCCGCCAGATCCGCGAAGTCGAGCCGTTCGGAGACGACGTTCGCTTCGATGTACGGACGTTGCTCGCGCGGCGTATAGGCGAGGGTCCCCGACAGGTCGCTGTCGCCCATCTTCCCTTTGAAGTCCTCGAAGCGCCAAGTGTCCTCGGGCTTCACGAGGTGACCGGAAATCGCATAGGCCGGCGTCTCGGGCAGGGGGATCCGGAAGATCGGGAAAAGGTCGGCCATGTCGGCTCCCTCCACCGACAGGCGGAAGTCCGGCCCGGCGAGCGTCAGTGGATCTGCGGCCGTGCCGACGGCCTTGATCGTCGTCCGGCCGATCTTTGCATACAAGTCAATGGGATATGGTCTATCGCTCTCACGCAGCGCGAGGAGGGAGCCGGCGCGGAGGCGGAGCTTGAACGGCGCCTTGGCGAAGGAACCGTCGCCTTCCAGTCGAACCTCCTCGCTGCCTTCGCCACCCTCGCCGATCGCCGTCGCAACCCTCGCTTCCAGCGCGATCTGGTCGGCGGGCGCGGCATATCCGAGGGTGCCGTCGTCGATGCGCAGCCGCCCGATGACCGGAAACTCGGTGCGGTCGTCCGGCACGGTCGCCTCCACCGCCGCCGCACCCGTGGACGGGCCCATCTCCCAGTTGGCCGTTCCGTCCTCGGCGCGTTCCAGACGGATCTCAGGCTTCGTCAGCCGGAGGTGCGGCAGGACGACGCGGCCGCGCAGCAATTCGCTGATCTCGATGTCGAAATCCACCGCCGCGATGCGGACCATGTCGGGATCCTTGGCCCAGTCCGCGTTCGACAGGCGGATGCCTTCGACGCGCACGCTGCTGGTCCAGCCGAGGTCCACCGAGATGTCGCCGTCGATGGCGAAGTTTCGGCCCGTCGCCTCGCTTCCGGCCGCTGCGACGCGGTCCTTGAACCAGTTCCAGTCCCAGACCAGAACGACCACGACGGTCGCCGCGGTCAGACAGGCGAAGACGATACCGACCCACTTCACGATACGCATACCGCACCTCGCACCTGCCGTGCCTGAATGCCGGCGGGAGCGGCGCAGTTCCCGAAGCGAGGCCGAACCGGAAAGCCGCAAGCTCTCTGTGACTTAGGTCTTGCGGATTAACCAGTAGTTCAAAGATCGGGCGGAGAGTGCATCCACGTTCGAAGACTCTCGTCCCAACGGCAGGAAGCCGGCGGCCATGTCAGAAGAAAGGATCGACCTGCGCGCGCTGATCGCGCTTGCTGCGGACAGTTCCAAGGAGAGTCGGCAGTCCCTCGTCGCCGTCATCGCCGATCTGTTCGCCGAAAGGGGTGCAACCCTGTCGGACCGCGAGCGCTCCCTGATGACCGAGATCCTGGCGCGGCTGATCGAGGACTTCGAGCGCGAGATCCGGTGCGACCTCGCCCAGCGCTTCGCGGACAACCCGCACGTGCCGAACGACCTGATCGTCATGCTCGCGAACGACGAGATCACCGTCGCCGAGCCCATTCTCCGGCGTTCCTCCGTGCTGCGCGACGAAGAGCTTATCGGCATCATCCGCCATCGCACCGTCGAGCATCAGATTGCGATCGCACAGCGCGGGACGGTGAGCGCGCGGGTATCCGCCGCGCTCGCCGAGACGGCCAACGAGGACGTCGTCCGGGTGTTGCTCGAAAATGCCGACGCCGAGATCTCGGCGTCGACCCTGCAGTTCCTGGTGGAGGAGTCGCAGCGCGTCGACTCGTTCCAGGAGCCGCTTCTGAAGCGCCAGGAACTGCCGGTCGAACTGGCGAAACGGATGTATTTCTGGGTTTCCGCGGCGCTGCGCGAGCATGTGATCCGCAACTTCGACATCGATCCCGCCGCCCTGGACGACAAGCTCGAGGCCGTCGTGCGCGCCCGCGCCGAGCAGCAGGTGCATCGGCATCGCACCGCCGGGCAGAACCTGGCGTCACGGCTCGCGCAGACCGGCATGGTCGATCCCGAGATGCTGGAACGAACGCTTCGGCAGGGACAGGTGGCGCTTTTCGAGACGCTGCTCGCCCGGTTGGCGGCATTGCCCGAGACACGCATCCGCGCCGTGGTTCTCGACCCGAGTGGGCGCATGCTCGCCATCGTCTGCCGTGCGGTCGACATGGCCAAGGACAAGTTCGCCTCGATCTACCTTTTGATGCGTCAGGCCGGGGGCACAGGTATCCGCAATCCCACCGATCTGAGCCGTATACTCAAATTTTATGATTCAATAGATCATAAGGATGCGCTAAAGGTGATAGTGCTGTGGCGACGCAGCCCGGATTACCTGAACGCCATCGAGCGGCTGGGGGCCTAGTGGTCGACGGTATCGGGAGCGTGGCGCGTGGCCCCGGGGGGGTGCCTCGCAAAGCGTTCCGCTCAAACGCCGGTACGCCGGCGACCGAAGGGCTGTTTGAGCATGACGGCATTCTGCCGCCGCAAGTCGTGAGCGGGCTCTGGCAGGCCGAGACCGATGGAAATGCTCCGGTCTATCTCGCCGACGGTGCCGGTCAACTCATCTACGCCAACGATGCCTACAGCCGCATAGCGCCCTTTCTGGAGCGAGCGGGGCGTCACCCGACGGTAGACGAGGTCGCGACGGCCGTCGAAGCCCTGCGCCGGCCGCTCCGCCAGGACCACATACTCGAGATCGACGGGCGGTTCGAGTGCTACGTCTCCGAACGCATGGTCGTGCAGGATCCGCAGGGCCGTCCGTTCGCCGTGCTCGGTCGCTTCGTCGCGTCCGACGAGATCAAGCGGCTCGAGGGCGCGCTCACCCTCGCCGAGGATCGTCTGGACGACATTACCCGGCTCGTCTCCGACTGGGTGTGGGAGACGGATGCCGATCTCAAGCTGACCTTCGTCTCGCACCGGGTGATCGAGCGCCTCGGCCTGCACCCGCGTGAGTTCGTCGGCCGGCCGCTGTTCGATATCGCGACCGACGCGCCGGCGAACCGAACGAGAGCCGATGCGGTGAGCCGCCGCCGGCCTTTCCGGGATGCGCCGGTCGAGATGCGGCACCGGGACGCCAGCCGCCGCAGCTTCCTGCTCAGCGCCGTCCCGGTCTTCGAAAGCGACACCGGCAAGTTCACCGGCTATCGCGGCACGGCGCACGACGTCACCGAGCGCGAGGCGCGCAAGGCGGCGCTGATCCAGGCGGTCGTGGACGCCGAGGCGGCCAACCGTGCCAAGACCGAATTCCTAGCCAATATGAGCCACGAGCTCCGGACCCCGCTGAACGCCATCATGGGCTTCTCGGAGGTCATGTCGCTCGAGGTGCTGGGTCCCATCGGCCAGCCGCGCTATCGCGAGTATGCCGAGGACATCCTGACGAGTTCGCGGCATCTGCTGCGGCTGATCAACGACATCCTCGACATCGCGAAGATCGAGGCCGGCAAGCTCGACGTCGACGAAACCGCGATCGATGTCGGCGAACTGCTCGCGGACGCCCATCGCTTCGTGGAGAAGACCGGGGAACGCGCCGGACTGACCGTGGTCGTGACGACCCCGGACGTGCCGAAGGTGCGGGCCGACGAACGCCGGCTGAAGCAGATCCTGCTGAACCTGCTGTCGAACGCGATCAAGTTCACCCCATCGGGCGGCATGGTCGGGCTCGCCGCCAACGAGACGGACGACGGCGGCATCGCCTTCGTCGTGACCGATACCGGTATCGGCATCGCACCCGACGAGATCGAGCGGGCCATGGCGCCGTTCAGCCAGGTGGAGACGGGCTTGGCCCGGCGCTACGACGGTACCGGCCTGGGACTGCCCCTGTCCAAGGCCCTGGCCGAACTGCACGGTGGATCGCTGACGCTCGAGAGCCAGCCCGGCGTCGGCACCACGGTCACGGTGCGCCTGCCGCCGGAGCGCGTTCTGCGCCGTTGAGCGACCTTCCGGGCCGACGCATGCAACCCCTTCGCGGCGACGTGATCGACGCGCGCGGTCTTCTGTTCGACATGGACGGCACGCTGGTCGATTCCGTCGCAGCCGTGGAGCGCACATGGCATGGCTGGGCGGCCCTGCACCGCCTCGACCCGGCGCCCATCCTGGCGGTGGCGCACGGCCGGCGGGGGATCGATACCGTGCGCATGTTCGCACCCGAAGGTGTCGACGTCGAGGTCGAGGCGTCGCGGCTCGCCGAGGTCGAACGGGAGCAGACTGAGGGCATTCGCGCGGTGCCCGGCGCCGGGCCGCTGCTGCGCTCGCTGCCGCCCGGCAGTTGGGCCGTGGTGACCTCGGCCGATCGCGCGCTGGCGGTATCGCGCCTCACGCTGGCGGGCCTGCCGATACCGGACCTCCTGATCACCGCCGAGGATGTGACGGCGGGCAAGCCGGACCCGCAGGGCTATCGCCTCGCCGCGCGGCGGCTCGGTCTGGCCGCAGGAGACTGCATCGTGTTCGAAGACGCGCCGGCGGGGATCGCCGCGGGCCGCGCCAGCGGCGCCAGGCTGGTGGTCGTCGCGACGACGCTGCCGAAGGCGCAACTGGTGGACGCGGCGTGGATCGGCGACTTCTCGGGGGTTTCGGTCTCCCTACACGCCGGGAGGCTGCGCGTCCACTTCACATGAGCGCGCGGTTTGGCCGAGCGCAGCGCCGCCCTATCTTCGTCGGCGACGCAGAGGGAGGTGCGCGGTGCAGGACAAGATCGTGATGGTGACCGGCGGTACCGCCGGCATCGGCCTGGTGACGGCACGCGAGCTGGCCGCCCAGGGAGCGACGGTCATCCTCGTCGGTCGCGACGAGGCCCGGGGCGAGCGCGCCGCCGGCGAGATCCGCCGCGCCACGTCGAACAGCCGGGTCGGCTTCAAGCGGGCGGACCTGTCTCGACAGTCCGAGGTTCGCCGGCTGGCGCGCGACTTCGCCGAGGCGCATCCGCGGCTGGACGTCCTGGTCAACAATGCCGGCGCCATCTTCAACGAGCGCCGCGTTTCCGCCGACGGCATCGAGATGACGCTGGCGCTCAACCACCTGAGCTATTTCCTGCTGACGCACCTGATGCTCGACCGGCTGCAGGCGGCGCCGGCCGGCCGGATCGTCAACGTCGCGTCGCGGGCGCACCAAGGCGCATCGATCGACTTCGCCGACCTGCAGATGGAAAGCGGCTACAGCGGATGGCGCGCCTATCAGCGCTCCAAGCTGATGAACATCATGTTCACCTACGAGCTGGCGCGCCGGCTCGGCCCTGGGGGCGTGACGGTGAACGCGCTGCATCCCGGGTTCGTGGCCTCGAGCTTCGGCATGAACAACGGCCTGCTTTTCCGGGCGGCTCTGCGCTTGGCGATGACGGTCAGCGCCATCGACGTCGACAAGGGCGCCGAGACCTCGGTCTACCTCGCGCAGTCGCCCGACGTGGCGGGCGTTACCGGGCGATACTTCGTGAAGCGCCGCGAGGCCCATTCGTCGGCAGCGTCGCAGGACCAGGCGGCGCAGGCGAGGCTCTGGGAGGAGAGCCTGCGGCTGTGCGGAATGAGCGAAGGGACTGCCACGCTGTAGAGCAGCCGCCGGATCGGCGTGGAACGTCTGCCAGTCCGACCCTGAAGCGCACCATATTACCGTCTTGTTCGCTTTTTCGGATCAGATCTGGCAATGCGTTCAAGACGGCCCCCATAGACTTCAAGCGGCGGTACGCGGGCCGCCTACGGCGGCGGCAGGAGCGACCCATTGTCGCGCGCCAGGCCGCTGCGCTCTGGCGCGACCATGGTTCTCCGCCGCTTTCAACCTGCTGGTCGTGATCGCTGCGGCGCTGGTGCTGCACGGAAACGTGGCAGGTCCGGTGCTGTTCGGCTGGCTGGGCGTCGCCGGCGCGGTCTTCCTCGCGCGGGTCACCTCCTGGGTGGTCATGGCGCGTTGCCGCGCGAGCCCGCGCACGCGGCTGCACGTACTCGCGGTGGGCTTCTCCATGGGCCGGCGGAGCCTGGGGCCTCTTGCCGGTACTGATGATCGGCGAGGCAGGTCAGGAGCAGTTCATCTTCGTCGGCTTCGTCATCGCGGGCCTCACCGCGGCGGCGTTGGCGTCGCTCTGCTGGCATCTGCCGGCGTTCTTCGGATTTCTGGCGGGTGCGACCCTGCCGCTGGCAGGCGCCTGCCTCTGCCTGACGGGCTACCGATACGCGGCGACGATCCTGGAGACGCTGGATCTGCAGTCCGCCGTTCGAGACGCCCTGCACAGGCTCGACGAAACGCGGGCCGAACTGGAGCGGGCCAAGCGGCACAAGTGGAGGGTGACACTGATCCTGGCCTTGGCGGCCGAACCTGCCCGGCCGGCGGAGCCGGACGGCGGAGAAACGGCCGTCGGATTCGAGGCGGCAGGCCGCGCGGCGACCTCGCCGTCGCGGCGATAGGCTGCCGACAGGCGGGGCGGCCTAGGGGTTGATCCGGTAGTCCAGGGCGGTCTGGCTGTTCAGGACGGTGTCCATGTTGGACAGGAGCTGGCCGAACTGGGCGAAGCTGAGCATGCCGTGATTGCTGCGCGACAGCGACCTGTCGAAGATGTTGCGGCAGTGGTTCATGCACATGCAGCAGTAGCCGAGCACCCAGTAGCGGGCGTTCGCCGTGACGAGGAAGTCGCGGAACGGCAGCGGGTCGTTGCCGTCGACCAGGGTGCGGTAGGCGAAGTCGTAATTGTGCAGCACCTGCTTCACCTTGGACACCGCGTTGCGGAGCTTGCGCTCCACGGTGGCCTTGAACATCTCGTGCTGGTCACGGTGGATCATGTGCAGGTGCATGTCGTAGGGCACCGCTTCCGGGGTCCCGAGCCAATGCAGGATGTCGCGGATCTTCTCCAGGCCGCGCTCGAACTGCAGCTGGTAGAAGGTGATGCCCTTCCAGGCGATGAAGACCGGACCGGCCTGCCGCCGCTCCAGCCGCAGGGCCTCGGTGAAGAGCGAGGCCTCGGGCAGGCCCGGGTTCCAGATGGCCTGGACGAACTTCTCGCACTTGTCGCGGATCTCGGTGGGGCCGAGGTCGAGGGCGCGGCCGACGACCGGCATGATCCGCTGGGTGATCATGGTCTTGATGATCACCTCCTCCTCGCGCGCCAGGCGCAGGAAGACGGGCGGGATCGCGATCTTGTACTGGTCGAAGGTGGCCTTGAGCAGGAAGGGATCCAGCGACGGGATCTCGTCGATGATCTTCAGCTTCACGATGTCGGCGTTGCTCGGCGAGAGCACGTCGTCGATCTCGATGCCGATATGCTCGCGGATCAGGTCGGGATAATTCCGCTGACGCATGTAGATGGCGTAGCCGCCGCGCTCGGGCGCATCGAGCATCTGCGGCACGTAGATCGCCGTCTCGATCGGACGGCAGATCGACAGCCACTTGTTCTGGGTCGCGTAGTCGACCTCGCTGTCGTTCTCCAGTTCGTACTCGAAGCGCGGGTACTTGAAGATGACCGACTGGTTGAGCGCGCTGTTGTCGAAGAACTGCGCGCCGTCGTCCCGCGCGCCATGCCGCAGCAGGTTCAGTGCGACGCCGCCCCCACCATGCAGGATCTGGTGGAGCAGGGGCGAGCGATAGGTTCGCTTGTCCAGCGCGGCCGACATCCATACTTACCTCGGGTGGGCGTAAAGCCTGATAGATCGCGCGAAATGGTTGAGATTGCATTGACCCGCGCCGGTATCTGCACGAGCCTGCGCCCGCCCGCTTGCCATGGCCGCCCGGACCCATCATCTGCGGGCGGACTTCCGGGCGGATGGATCGGGAACTTGCGATGAAGAGTCAGTGGTCGGACGATGCGGCGCGTGCCGCGACGGACCGGTGGGTGCAGCAGGGCTGGAACGAGGACGTGGCGCTGCGCGTCTACACGACGCGGCTGCTCGGCGGCGATCCGCGGCTGGTACTGCACGGCGGCGGCAACACCTCGGTGAAGACCCGGGTCGACGACATTACCGGCGAGGCCGTCGACGTGCTCTGCGTGAAGGGCTCGGGCTGGGACATGGCGGTGATCGAGCCGCCGGGCCTGCCGGCCGTGAAGCTCGACCCGCTGAAGCGGCTGATCGAACTGCCGGCGCTGCCCGACGAAGAAATGGTGGCGCTGCAGCGGCGCAACCTGCTGGATCCGGCAGCACCCAACCCGTCGGTCGAGACGCTGCTGCACGCCTTCCTGCCGCACAAGTTCATCGACCACACGCATGCGAACGCCGTGCTGGCCCTGACCGACCAGGCGAACGGCGAGGAGCTGGCGCGCGAGGTCTATGGCGACCGCGTCGCCATCGTGCCCTACGTCATGCCCGGCTTCGACATGGCGAAGCAGGCCTCGGCGATCTTCGCGGAGACGCCGGACGTCGACGGCCTCGTGCTGCTGAAGCACGGCATCTTCTCGTTCGGACCGGATGCGCGGCATGCCTATGAACTGATGATCGAGCTGGTATCGCTCGCCGAGGCGCGGCTGGCGAAGGGTGAGCGGCACAGCGTGCGGGTCGGTGCACTGCCGGCGAATATCGCGTCGCCCGCCGAGGTCGCTCCGATCCTGCGCGGCTTGCTGGCGCGGCCCGTGGACACGCGCGAAGGCCTGTGGAAGCGCTTCGTGCTGGAGCACCGGACGACCGACGCCATTCGCGACTATACGGACGGCCTCGACCTCGACCGCTATTCCCAGGCCGGCACGATCACGCCCGACCACGTCATTCGCACCAAGGCTTGGCCGCTGCTGCTGCCGACGCCCGAGGCGGGCAGGCTGGACGAGTTCGCCGCCCAGGCGAAGGCCGGCTTCGCCGCGTTCGAGGCGAAGTGCGCCGATTATTTCGAGCGCAACAACCGCCGCTTCGGCGGCGCCAAGACCGAGCTCGACCGGGCGCCGCGCGTCATTCTGATCCCGGGCCTGGGGGCCTTTGTGGCCGGCGAGAGCGCCAAGGCGGCGGCCATCGCCGGCGACCTGACCGAGGCGGCGGCCGAGGTGATCCCGGCCGCCGAGGCGATCGGCCGCTTCGAGAGCATTTCCGAGGCCGACCTGTTCGACGTCGAATACTGGTCGCTGGAGCAGGCGAAGCTGGGCAAGGGCGTCGAGAAGCCGCTCGCCCGCCACATCGTGGCGATCACCGGCGGCGCCGGCGGCATCGGCCGCGCCACGGCGGCGGCCTTCAAGGCGCAGGGCGCCGAGGTGGCGCTGCTCGACATCGACCCAGCCGAGGCCGCGCGGGCGCTCGGTGCCTTCGGCGTCGCCTGCGACGTGACCGATCCGGCCGCGGTGCAGACGGCGTTCGACGCGGTCTGCGCGCGCTTCGGCGGCGTCGACATCCTGGTGTCGAACGCGGGGGCGGCATGGCAGGGCCGGATGGGCGACGTGTCCGACGCCGACCTGCGCGCCAGCTTCGAGCTGAACTTCTTCGCCCACCAGCACGTCGCCAAGGCGGCGGTTGCGGTCATGCTGAAGCAGGGCACCGGAGGGATGCTGCTGTTCAACGCTTCCAAGCAGGCGCTGAACCCGGGGCCGAACTTCGGCCCCTACGGCCTGCCCAAGGCGGCGACGTTGGCGCTGATGCGGCAGTATGCGCTGGACTACGGTGCCGACGGGATTACGGCCAATGCGGTCAATGCCGACCGCATCCGCAGCGGCCTGCTGACCGACGAGATGATCGCCAGCCGGTCGAAGGCGCGCGGCCTGTCCGAGACGGACTATATGAGCGGCAACCTGCTCGGACGCGAGGTGACGGCCAGGGACGTCGGCGAGGCGTTCGTCGCGCTGGCGCTCGCGCGCAAGACGACCGGTGCGGTGCTGACCGTCGACGGCGGCAACATTGCGGCGGCGGTGAGATAGACCATGTCCGCCTCCGCCGCTCCGGCCGGGGCGGGGAGGGCGGAAATGAACAGAGACGGCAAGAATGCCGCCTGGTTGCTGCTGAGCCTCGCGGCACTGTGCTGGGCGGGCAATTACGTGGTCGGGCGCGGTTCGCGCGGCGAGATCGGCCCGGTGACCCTGGCCTTCTGGCGCGACGGGCTGGCGTTCCTCTGTGCGCTGCCGTTCGCGTGGCGGGAGCTGGTCCGCCACCGCGGCACGCTGCTGCATGAATGGCCGCGCATCCTGCTGCTCGGCGCGATCGGGGTCGGCGGCTATCACATCTGCGTCTACAAGGGGCTCGCCGGGACCGAGGCGCTGAACGCCGCGGTGATGCTGTCGGCCATGCCGATCACCATCGCCATCGGCTCGTGGCTCTTCCTGGGCCAGAGGATCGCGGCGCTGCAGGGCTTCGGCATGGCGCTGTCGCTGATCGGCGTCGGCGCCGTCGTGCTGCGCGGCGACCCGATGGCGCTGCTGACGCTGAGCTTCAACGAGGGCGACCTCTGGATGCTGCTCGCGGTGCCGCTCTGGGCGGCCTACACGGTGATCCTGCAGCATCGGCCGATCCGCGTGCCGTCCTTCGCGCTGCTGACGGCGACGCTGGGTGCCGGCGTGCTCGCCATCTCACCGATCTATGCCTGGGCGGCGTGGTCGGGCGAGCCGATGGCCGGCAGCCCGTCGGCCTTCGCGGCGCTCGCCTATGTGGCGATCTTCGCGACGCTGGTGGGCTATTGGTGCTGGAACCTGGGCCTGGAGCGGATGGATGCGGCGCGCGCCGGATCTTTCATCCACCTGACGCCGGTGTTCGCGGCTATCCTGGCGATCCTCCTGCTGGGCGAGCGGCTGGAGGCCTATCATCTGGTTGCGGCCGTCCTCGTGTTCGGGGGCGTGCTGCTGGCGGGGCGTGCGAAACGGGTGCCGAGCGGCACGGCCACCGCCGCGAAACGGGAAGCGGTTTCATGAGTGAACGGATCTGGCTCTTCGATACGACCCTGCGCGACGGCAATCAGACGCAGGGGGTGGACTTCAGCGTCGGCGACAAGACGGCGATCGCCCACGAACTGGACAAGCTCGGCATCGACTATGTCGAGGGCGGCTGGCCGGGCGCCAATCCGACCGACGACGGCTTCTTCGCCGATCCGCCGTCGCTGCCGCGGGCGAAGCTGACGGCGTTCGGCATGACGCGGCGCTCGGGCCGCAGCGCCTCGAACGATCCAGGCCTCGCGGTCACGCTGCGTTCCAAGGTCGAGACGATCTGTCTCGTCGGCAAGACGCACGACTACCACGCCGAGGTGGCGCTGGGCGTCAGCCTGGACGAGAACGTCGCGATGATCGCCGACAGCATCGGCGAGGTGGTGCGGCGCGGGAAGGAGGCGATCTTCGACTGCGAGCACTTCTTCGACGGCTATCGCGCCAATCCGGACTATGCGCTGCAATGCGCCAAGGCCGCCTTCGACGCCGGCGCGCGCTGGGTGGTGCTGTGCGACACCAACGGCGGCGCCCTGCCGGACGAGGTGGAGCGCGTGGTGTCGACGGTGATCCGGCACATCCCCGGCGGCCGGCTCGGCATCCACACGCACAACGACACGGAGAACGCCGTCGCCAACACGCTGGCCGCGGTGCGCGCCGGGGTCCGCCACGTCCAGGGCACCCTGAACGGCCTTGGCGAGCGCTGCGGCAACGCCAACCTCGTGTCGATCATCCCGACGCTGATGCTGAAGATGGGGTTCGAGACCGGCGTGACGCGGGAGGGGCTGAAGCGCCTCGTGCATGTCAGCCGCGCGCTCGACGAGCGGCTCAACCGGCCGTCCAACCGGCACGCCGCCTATGTCGGCGCCTCGGCCTTCGCCCACAAGGCGGGCCTGCATGTCTCCGCGGTGGAGAAGGACCCGGCCTGCTACGAGCACATCGAGCCCGGCCTCGTCGGCAACCGGCGCCTGATCCTGGTGTCGGACCAGTCGGGCCGCTCGAACATCCTGGCGCAGTTCCGCGAGATCGGCATCGAGGTCGACGGCGACGACGACAAGGTCCGCCGCCTCGTCGACATCGTGAAGGAGCGCGAGTTCCAGGGCTATGCCTATGACGGCGCCGAGGCGTCGTTCGAACTGCTGGCGCGGCGGACGCTGGGCACGGTGCCGGAGTATTTCCGGCTGAACAGCTTCCGCGTCATCGACGAGCGTCGCTACAACGCGGCTGGCGAACTGGTCACCATGTCCGAGGCGACGGTGAAGGTCGAGGTCGGCGGCGAGCAGGTGATGACGGTGGCCGAGGGCAACGGCCCGGTGAACGCGCTCGACTTCGCGCTACGCAAGGCGCTCGAGCCGGCCTATCCGGCGCTCGTCGGCGTCAAGCTGACGGACTACAAGGTCCGCATTCTGACGCCGGGCGACGGCACGGCGGCGTTGACGCGGGTGATGATCGAGAGCGCCGACCCGGCGGGCGAGCGGTGGGTCACCGTCGGCGTCTCCGGCAACATCATCAACGCCAGCTACGAGGCCCTGCACGACGCGCTGGTGCACCGGCTGCACAGCACGGCGCGCGCCGCGGCCTGATGCTGCGCCGCTAGAGGTTCGTGCGCAGCCACTTCGCGGCGGCGTCCAGGGCCTCGGCCGACTGGGCAATGATGCGGCCCATAGTCAGGAAGCCGTGGATCTGGCCGGTGTAGCGTCGGGTCGTGACCGGCACGCCCGCCTCGACCAAGCGCCTGGCATAGGTCTCGCCCTCGTCGCGCAACGGGTCGAAGCCGGCGGTGATCACGTAGGCCGTCGGCAGGCCGGCGAGATCGTCCGCCCGGAGCGGCGAGGCGCGCCAGTCGGCCTCGTCGCCGGCCGTCAGGTACTGCGCCTGGAACCAGCGCATCGCGGCGTGGGTCAGCAGGTGCCCCTCGCCGAACAGCCGGTGGGACTCGGTGTCCATCGCGAAGTCGGTGGCCGGGTAGAACAGCATCTGCGCGCCGACGGCGACGCCGCCCGCGTCCCGCTCGTGCAGCGTTACCACGGCCGCGAGATTGCCCCCGGCGCTGTCGCCGGCGACGGCGAGACGGGCCGGATCGATGCCGAGTTCGGCGGCGTTGCCGGCGATCCAGCGCGTGGCGGCGACCGCGTCGTCGACGGCGGCCGGAAACTTGTGCTCCGGCCCCATCCGGTAGTCCACCGACACCACGGCACAGCCCGAGCGTGCCGCGAGGTGACGGCAGACGCCGTCATGGCTGTCGATGTCGCCGAGCACCCAGCCGCCGCCGTGGAAATAGATCAGGACGGGCAGGCTTTCTCCCGCCGTGGCGCCGTCGGGACGGTAGAGGCGCAGGGGCACGGTGCCGCCCGGGCGGGGCGCCGAAAGGTCGCGGGTCTCGGCGACGGCCAACGGCTCCGGCTGCAATGCGCGCCGGCCCTCGCGGTAGAGCTGTCGGGCGGTGTCGGCGTCCACGGTCTCGTATGGGGGCTTGCCGGCCTTTCGGGCCATCTCCAACAGGCGTGCCGCGTCCGGGTCCAGCGTCATCTCTCGGTCTCCGCATCGTCGATGCCGCCACCATAGGTTCGATGGGCGGGGGCGGTCCATGACCCGACGGGGGCACGCTCCAGGGTCGAGACGGCGCCCCGGGGGTGCCTTGACCGGTGCAGCGATATGGCTGGACCATGGCTGCGGCCGCCGACGCGTCCGCGCCGAGGGCTGTCTCCCGACGGCTTCTACCACACGACCCAGGTCGCGCTGGTCGCGATCGCCTACAACACCAAGCTGGTGAAGCCGGAGGATGCGCCGAAGAACTGGTCCGACCTGCTCGACCCGAAATGGAAGAACCAGGTCTCGGTCAGCCATCCGGGCTTCAGCGGTCGCGTCGGCAACTGGGTCGTGGCCATGCGCAAGCTCTACGGCTGGGCGTATTTCGAGAAGCTGGAGAAGAACAAGCCGCAGACCGGCCGCTCGATCGTCGACACAGTGACCATGCTCAACGTCGGCGAGCGCATGGTTTCCGCCAGCTCGGTCAACAGCGTCCGGCCCAGCATCGCGCGCGGCAACCCGCTGGCGATCGTCTACCCGACCGACGGCGCGCTGCTGATGGAGGATCCGTCGGCCATACTGGCGCACACGAAGAACCCGAATGCCGCGAAGCTCTTCATGGAGTTCCTGCTGGGCGTCGAGAAGTCGCGCATCGCGGTCGCGGCGGCGAGCGAGACGATGCGCCCCGAGGTCGAACTGCCCGCCGACCAGCCGCGCATCGGCGAGGTGAAGACGTTCAAGCTGCCCCTGCAGGAGGTCGTGGACGGCATTCCCGAGGTGACGGAGAAGTGGCGGGACCTGTTCGGGGTTTGATTGCGCACAGGCCCCACCGCAGGCCCGCTACTCCTGCGGTTCGAGCAGCCGGTGCAGGTGGACGATGAAGTAACGCATGTGCGCATTGTCCACCGTCGCCTGCGCCTTGGCACGCCAGGCCGCTTCGGCCGTCGCATAGTTCGGGAAGACCCCGACGATATCGAGGTTCTTCAGGTCCGCGAACTCCACCTTGTCGGCCGACTTCAACTCGCCACCGAATACCAAGTGGAGAAGCTGTGCCTTGGGCGAACCCTCCATTACGTCCTCCTTCGCAGCCGTTGCACCATGCCGCGGGCGCGCACGATCCGTGCCCGCTCCGCCAATCCTCGGCCCCTGGTGGCCATTTAGCGATAGAGCAGCACAGGCACCAGACAGGAGCGCACCATTTCCGTCGTCGTGCTGCCGATGATGAGGCTGCGGATCCGGGAATGGCCGTAGGCGCCCATGACCAGCAGGTCCGCGGACCCGTTTTCCACGGCCTCCGCGATTACCGCGTCCGGTTGCCCGGGGCGCAACTCCGCATCGACGGAGAAGCCGCCGTCGGTCAGCCGCGCGGCGGCCGCATCCAGTCGCTGGCGCGCGGTCCCGTCGTCGGTCTCGCCCGCCATGAGCAGGCGGCATTCCAGCCCGGCGAACAGGCCGCTGCCGACCACGTGGTCGATGGCGCGGGTGATGCTCGGGCCACCGTCGAAGGCGATGAGGAACCTGCGGATCGGCTTGAAGGCACGCGACGCGACGAGCACCGGCTTGCGGCAGGCCCTCACGACCCGTTCCAGGTTGGAGCCGAGATGCATCTTCGCGAAGTCGGCGGCTTCGCCGCGCTTGCCGATGACGACGAGATCGGCCTGCATCTCGAACTCGTGGACGGCGTCGAGCAGGTCGCCGTGCCGCAGGCGCGTCGCGACGTCCGCCACCCCGGCGTCGATGAGGCGGCGCTTCGCATCCTCCAGCATCAGCCGTCCGCGCCGCTGTGCCAGCCGCGAACGCTGCGCATCGAGATCCGCCAGTTCCGCCAGCAGCGTGTCGCGGGCATCGACCCCGATGCTGCCGCTGAAATCCGCCGGTGCTCCCGGCACGTCCCGCCGGCCGAGGACGTGCATCAACTCGATGCTGGCGCCGATGCGGGGGGCCGCCCAGCCCGCGTGGTCGCACACGCTCTGCGCGTAGGTCGATCCGTCGATCAGCGCGATCAGTCGGGTCATCGCCCGCTCCCTCCTCAGTGCCCCATGAGGCGTTCGAGCGCCCCGGGCTTATCGTGCACGCCGAGCCTGTCGACGATGGTTTCGCTCGCCTGGTTCATCCCCACGATAGCGACTTCCGCGCCCTCGCGCCGGAACTTCAGCACGGCCATGTCCAGGGCGGCGACGCTGGAGATGTCCCAGATGTGGGCGCGGCTCACGTCGATGGTCACCCTGTCCAGCACCTCCTTGAAATCGAACGCGGCGGTGAAGTCGTCGGCGGATGCGAAGAAGAGCTGGCCTTCGACGATGTAGGTCCGTTCGGTGCCGTCCTCCGACAGCGACGACGTGACCCGGAAGATCTGCGAGATCTTCCAGGCGAAGAAGATGCCGGACAGCAGCACGCCGACGAGAACCCCGATGGCGAGGTTGTGGCTGACGACCACGACGACGACGGTGGCCAGCATCACGACGCTGGAACTGCGCGGGTGGGTGCGCAGGTTGGCGAGCGACGCCCAGCTGAACGTGCCGATCGAGACCATGATCATGATGGCGACCAGGGCCGCCATCGGGATCAGCTTCACCCATTCGCCGACGACGACGATCAGGAACAGTAGGAACACGCCGGCGCAGAAGCAGGAGAGGCGCCCGCGGCCGCCCGACTTCACGTTGATGATCGACTGGCCGATCATCGCGCATCCCGCCATGCCGCCGATGAAGCCCGTGCCGATGTTGGCGAGGCCCTGACCGACGCACTCGCGGTTCTTGTCGCTCGGCGTGTCCGTGAGGTCGTCGACGATCGACGCCGTCATCAGCGATTCGAGCAGGCCCACTGCCGCCACCGCGGCGGAATAGGGCAGGACGATCAGGAAGGTTTCCAGGTTCAGGGGGATATCGGGCAGCAGGAAGACCGGCAGGGTCGAGGGCAGCTCGCCCATGTCGCCGACGGTCCGCAGGTCGAAGCCGAAGCCGAGGGACAGCGCCGTGAGCACGACGATGCAGACGAGCGGTGACGGCACCGCGGTCGTCAGCCGGGGGAATAGGTAGATGATCGCGAGTCCGCCCGCGACCATGGCGTAGGTCAGCCAGGGCACGCCGATCAGTTCCGGCAGCTGCGCCATGAAGATCAGGATGGCGAGCGCGTTGACGAAACCCGTCATGACCGAGCGGGAGACGAAGCGCATCACGTAGCCGAGGCGCAGCAGCCCGGCCCCGACCTGGAGCACGCCGGCGAGGACCGTGGCGGCGAGGAGATATTGCAGGCCGTGGTCGCGCACGAGCGTGACCATCAGCACGGCGGTGGCCGCGGTCGCTGCGGAGATCATGCCGGGCCGACCGCCCGCGATGGCGACGATCACCGCGATGGAGAAGGAGGCGTAGAGGCCGACCTTGGGGTCGACGCCGGCGATGATCGAGAAGGCGATCGCCTCGGGAATGAGCGCGAGCGCCACGACGAGCCCGGCGAGGACGTCACCGCGGATGTTGCCCAGCCATTCGGACCGCAGGCGCGAAAGAAAATCGGTGTTCAATCGATGGCTCCAATTCGAGGCACTCGCTGAAAAGGCGAGGAAATGCCGTAATGCTCTTCGGAAACGGCTGTGGCGCGAACCGCAACCGGCCTCGTCCGCACGCTCGGCGTGGGCGCGGCGATCGGGACGAACCGTCTCGCCGCCGCCGATGGCGGTCGGGCCGTGCCGGCAACAAGCGTGCCGTTCCGGCGCACAGCAGGAAAATGCTGCATCGCAGCACCCTCCTTCTAGCCTGTCCTTCCGGGCCGGGGCAACCCCTCCGCCGCCCGCCTTTGCCGGCCCCCTCTGGCGATCGCGGGGGCGCCGCGGGACCGGTGGCGGCAGCCGCGTCGATGGCCTAGCCTCGGCGACGGCGTCGGCCGTGCCGGCCGGTGCCCGATCCCGGAACGGTCGAGGCGATGATGACCCCTGAGGAACTGCTGACCTTCAAGCGGGCGCTGGAGGAGCGGCGCGCGGCGCTCCGGGAGCTCTCGACCGGCTCGGCCGACGCCCGGAAGGAGGTCGAACTCGATCAGCAGCGTGTCGGCCGCCTCTCGCGCATGGACGCCATGCAGCAGCAGGCGATGGCCCAGGAGACGCAGCGCCGGCGCGAGGGCGAACTGTCGCGTATCGACGCGGCACTGGGCCGCCTGGAAAGCGGCGACTACGGCTATTGCGTCTCGTGCGACGAGCCGATCGATCCGAAGCGGCTGAGGCTGGATCCTTCGATCCCGGTGTGCCTGAACTGTGCCGGAGCCGGACGATAGTCTCCAGGCGGAACGGCGCCCTGGCCGAATATGCTGCGTTCGTCGTCCGGAATGCCCGCCTGCTCGGGTTCGGTTTCCTGCTCGCTTTCTGCTCGAGCTTCGGCCAGACCTTCTATATCGGCCTGTTCAGCGGCGAAATCCGCGGCGCGTTCGGCCTGACCAACAGCACCTTCGGCGCCCTGTATTCCGCGGCCACGCTGTGCAGTGCGCTCCTGCTGCCGGTGGCTGGCGGCTGGGTCGACAGAATGCCGCTGCGGCGCTACAGCCTCGCGGTCTGCGGCGGACTGGCGGTCGGAACGCTGCTCATGGCGGGGGCGGGCGGCGGTGCGATGCTGTTTCTCGCGCTGCTCGTCCTGCGGCTCTGCGGCCAGGGGCTGCTGAGCAACACGGCACTTACCACGATGGCTCGCGCCTTCCGCTATGGCCGCGGCAAGGCCTTGAGCTTCGCCGCACTCGGCTTCGCGGCGGGCGAGGCGGTCTTCCCTGCGGCGGCGATCGCGGCGCTGGCGTCGGCGGAGTGGCGAACGGTCTGGGGAGCGAGCGGCGCACTCCTGTTCGTCCTCCTTCTCCCGGCGGTGGCCTGGCTGCTCTCCGGCGGTCGTTCCACCGCCGGAGAGACGGAGCAGACGGCGACGCGACCGGCGGGAGGCGGCTGGGATCGCAGGGCGGTGCTGACGGATCCCTTCTTCTATCCCTTGCTCCTGGTCCTGCTGGCGCCGTCCTTCTTCATCACCGGCTTCTTCTTCCATCAGGCAGCGGTGGCGGCCGCGAAAGGGTGGAGCCTGGGGCTGGTCGCGACGGGGTTCATGCTCTACGCCGCGACCAAGGTCGTCGTCGCCTTCGCTGCAGGGGCGGCGGTCGACCGCTTCGGCGCATTGGCCTGTGCCGTTCCGGTGACGCCGCTGCTGGGGTTGGCCTACCTGCTGCTCGCGGCGGGGGACGCCGACGGGATCGTGCTGGGCTACATGGGGCTCATAGCCGCAGGTCACGGGGTGTCGGTTCCCGTGGCGAGCGCGCTCTGGGTGGAGGTCTACGGCACGGCCCACATCGGCGCCGTTCGTGCGATGGTCGCGGCGCTCGGCGTGTTCGCGAGTGCCCTGTCGCCCGTCGCCATGGGCCTGCTGATCGACATCGGCGTCAGCGTGCCGGCGATGGCCTTCGGGAGTGCTGCCTACTGCGCCGCCGCCGGCCTGCTCATGACGCTGCTCGCCCGTCTGTTGCGCGGGCGCTGACGCTGGCCCGCCCCCCGGACGCCGGCGCGGAGACGGACCGTCAGTTGAAGCCCGTCGGCTCCGCCTCGTTCAGTTGATGCATTGATTGACCTGAGGCGAACAGGCCTGGGCGCGCAGCAGGTCCGGGGAGGTGCGGTACTCGGCCGCGGCGGGCTGTCCGTCGACCAGCACGACGACCGTCTCGCACCGGTCGTCCGACGCCGCCGCGGCCGCGCCGGCCGGCAGAATGTCTGTGGCGACCGGGGCGCTGTAGTAGAAATACTCCACCGCGCCGCGCCGCTCGGTGTGCTGCGGCGCGCCGGCGCAGGAGAGAAGCTCGGCCCTGGAGCGGCCGTCCTGATCGGCCTGGACCGGGGATGCGATCGCCATGACGGCGATGGCCGGCAGTATCAGCATGCGCAGCATTGATGCCTCTGATGGTCGCGTCCGGGAAAGTGCTGTCCGCTTAACGTCCGGCGCGGCTGAGGGTTCAATGCGCATCACCGCACGCGGCGAATGACGGTGTTGCGGTGAGACTACCGTCCGGCCGGGGGGGTGCCGGGCTTGCCCGTCTCGAAACCGGGCGGCCGGTCCGGCGCCGCCTGCTGCGGGCCGCCCGCTCGACCGGCAAGATAGGCGAGTCCGAGACAGACGAGGATCGCCGCGACGATGATCGTGGGCTTCAGGTGCATGTTTGCATGGATGCGGGGGCGCGCGACGCCTGTCAACTCAACAGAACGGTGGCCCGAACGGCGTGCGGCGGCAGGGTTCGACGCCGCTACGGCCTCTCGCCCGGGGTCCCGGTCCGATAGCCGGCCGGCCGATCCGGTTCCGCCGGCTGCGGCCCGGGCTCCTGCCAAGCCATGTATCCGAGGAGGATGGCGAGCAGGGCCCCGACGATGATGATCGCGGGAGGTGCCTTCATGCCGCCTATCAGGTGGGAGGCCGGCCGGTTTTCAAGCCGGAGCGTCCTTCACCGCGCCTACGAAACGCGGCGAACGCCCGTGCCGTCGGACTGGACACCGATCATGTGGTGAGCGCGCTGGGACTCGAACCCAGGACCCACGGATTAAAAGTCCGTTGCTCTACCGACTGAGCTACGCGCTCGCCCTGTGGGCGGGGCGGACAATAGGGAGGGGGGCGCCTCGGGTCAACTTCGGGGTCGCGTGCGGCGTCCCGGCAGTCAGTAAGCCTTGGAGGCGGCGCCGGCGAGTACCTTTTCGCCCTGGGCGTAGCGGGCGAGGAGCCGCTTGGCGACGCCTTCGGAGACGAAGTGGGAGATGTCGCCGCCGAGCGCGCCGATCTCCTTCACGAAGCGCGACGAGATGAAGTGGTACTTGTCCGACGCCATCAGGAAGGCGATTTCGATCGACGGGTCGAGCTTGCGATTCATGCTCGCCATCTGGAACTCATATTCGAAGTCCGACACGGCGCGCAGGCCGCGCACGATGGCCGTGACGCCGTTGCGCTTGGCATAGTCGATCAGCAGGCCGTCGAAGGTGCGGACCACGACGCGCTTGGCCGTCTCGGCGTCGGTCGCCGAGTCGACCTCCTCGCGGACCATCGCCATCCGGTCCTCGATGGGAAAGAGCGGCCCCTTGCCGGCATTGACCGCGACGCCGACGATCAGCGTGTCGACGATGCGGGTGCCGCGCAGGATGATGTCCATGTGGCCGTTGGTGATCGGGTCGAACGTGCCCGGATAGAGGCCTACGCGCTCCTTGCTCATCGACTTCCTTCCCTCGTTTCTTCTCCGCCCGGACCGTTGCCGGCCGGTGCTCAGGTTTCGCCGCTCTCCGGCGCCTCGTCCTCGCCGGCCCCGCCGTCCGTCGGCAGCTGGGTCGGGGCGGCGGCTTCGCCCGCCGCCGCGGCCGCCGCGGCATCCTCGGCCGCCGCCTCGGCGTCCTCGGCGAGCCGCGTGACCGACACGACCTTCTCGCCCTCGGCGACATGGAAGATGCGCACGCCGCGCGTGCTGCGCCGGGCGATGCGGATGTCGCCGACGCCGACGCGGATCAACTGGCCGCCGTTGGTGACCAGGACGAGTTCGTCGCGCTCGCCGACCGGGAAGGCGGCGGCGACGCTGTTGTCCTCGGAGCCCAGGTCCATCAGGACGATGCCCTTGCCGCCGCGGCGCGTCACCCGGTAATCGTACGCCGACGTCCGCTTGCCGAGGCCGTTGGCGGCGATGGTGAGGATGATGTCTTCGCTCGCTGCCATCTCGGCATAGCGCTCTTCGGTGAGCAGCAGCGGGGCCCCGCTCTCCTCGCCCGGCTCTTCGCCCGGTGCCTCGACCGCTCCCTCGGCCGTGCCCTCCGGCGCATCGGCGGCGCGGCGGCGGGCCGCCGCCATCCGAATGAAGGCGTCGCGCTCCTCGGGGGCGAATTCGGCCGACTGCAGGATGGTCATCGAGATCACTCGGTCGCCCTCTTCCAGGGCGATGCCCCGGATTCCGCTCGACGTGCGGCCCATGAAGACCCGGACCTCGTCGACGGGGAAGCGGATGCAGCGCGCTTTCGCCGTGGCGAGCAGTACGTGGTCCGCCTCGCTGCAGGTCGCGACGCCGACGAGGCTGTCGCCCTCGTCGAGCTTCATCGCAATCTTGCCGTTCACGTTGATGCTGACGAAGTCGGAGAGCTTGTTGCGGCGAACGTTGCCGTTCGCCGTGGCGAACATGACGTGCCAGTCGCCCCAGCGTTCCTCGTCCTCCGGCATCGGCATGATGGTGGTGATCGTCTCGCCGGGCGAGAGCGGCAGCAGGTTCACCATCGCCTTGCCGCGCGCCGTCGGCGTGCCAATCGGCAGGCGGTAGACCTTCAGCTTGTAGGCGATGCCGTTCGACGAGAAGAACAGTATCGGCGTATGCGTGTTGGCGACGAAGACCTGGCGGACGAAATCCTCCTCGCGGGTCGCCATGCCGGCGCGGCCCTTGCCGCCGCGGCGCTGGGCCCGGTAGGTCGACAGCGGCACGCGCTTCACATAGCCGGTCTGGCTGACCGTGACGACCATGTCCTCCGAGGCGATCAGGTCCTCGATGTCCTGGTTGAAGTCGCCGTCCTCGATGACCGTGCGGCGGGGATCGGCGAAGCGGTCGCGAACCGCCACGAGTTCCTCGCGCAGGACCTTGTACAGCGTTTCCCGCGAGCGGAGGATCTCGAGCAGGCCCTCGATCGTGTCGACCGTCTCCTTCAGGTCCTGGGCGATCTTCTCGCGCTCGAGGCCGGTGAGGCGGTGCAGGCGCAGGTCGAGGATGGCGCGGGCCTGCTCCTCGGACATGGTGTAGTCGTTGCCGTCGAAGGCGCCGCCCGGCTCGCCGACCAGGGCGATCAGGGGCGCCAGGTCGAGGGCGGGCCAGCTGCGGCCGGTCAGGGCGGCACGCGCCTCCGCCGGGTCGCCAGCGCGCCGGATCGTGGCGATCACCTCGTCCAGGTTGGCGACCGCGACGGCGAGGCCGATCAGGGTATGCGCCCGCGCCCGTGCCTTGCCGAGACGGAAGACGGTGCGCCGGGTAATCACCTCCTCGCGGAAGGCGACGAACGCCGCCAGCATGTCGCGGAGCGGCAGCATCTCGGGGCGGCCGCCGTTGAGGGCGAGGGCGTTGACGCCGAAGCTCGTCTGCAGCGGCGTGAAACGGTAGAGCTGGTTCAGCACCACGTCGGACTGGGCGTCGCGCTTCAGCTCGATCACGACGCGGATGCCGTGCCGGTCGGACTCGTCGCGCAGTTCCGAGATGCCGTCGATCAGCTTCAGCGCCACCACTTCGGCGATGCGCTCGACCATCCGGGCCTTGTTGACCTGGTACGGCACCTCCGTGACGATGATCGCCTCGCGGTCGCGCGCCATCGTCTCGATCGCCGTCTTGGCGCGCATCATGATGCTGCCGCGGCCGGTCGCGTAGGCCTGCCGGATGCCGCCGCGGCCGACGATGATGCCGCCCGTCGGGAAGTCCGGGCCGGGCACGATCTCCAGCAGTTCCTCGACCGTGATGCCCGGGTTGTCGATATAGGCCAGCGTGGCGTCGACCACCTCGCCGAGATTGTGCGGCGGGATGTTCGTCGCCATGCCGACGGCGATGCCGCCGGCGCCGTTGACCAGCAGGTTCGGGAACTGCGCCGGAAGAACCGTCGGCTCGCTCTCGGACTCGTCGTAGTTCGGCTGGAAGTCGACGGTGTTCTCGTCGATGCCGGCGAGCAACGCCTCGGCGGACCGCGCGAGGCGCGCCTCGGTGTAGCGCATGGCCGCCGGCCGGTCGCCGTCCATCGAGCCGAAATTGCCCTGGCCGGTGACCAGGGGCAGGCGCATGGAGAAATCCTGCGCCATGCGGACCATGGCGTCGTAGATCGCCGAATCGCCGTGCGGATGATACTTGCCCATCACGTCGCCGACGACGCGGGCCGACTTGCGGAAGGGCTTCGCCCAGTCGTAGCCGCCCTCCAGCATCGCGTAGAGGATGCGGCGATGTACAGGCTTCAGACCGTCGCGGACGTCGGGCAGCGCGCGGGACACGATCACGCTCATCGCGTAATCGAGGTAGGAGCGCTGCATCTCCTCCTCGATCGTGACCGGCTTGATGTCCTGCGGATCGATGGGGGTAGGGGGCGTCTCGCTCAAGCTCTGTGTCCCGGCCCTGCTGCGGTCGCCTCCGTTACGGGCGGCGTGGTCCGCAGTCCGGCCCAATTGTTTCGGTGTCGGTGCCGCGACGGCCCGTCAGATGGCGACCATGGCCGGCCCGGCAGCGCCGGACAATAAGGTGGTGCGTCTAGTAGCAGATATCACGCCTCCGGGAAACGCCGCTCCGAGGCGGCGCGGTACCCGTGCCGGCTCGGAACGCCACCCGGCTCAGAACGGGATGTCGTCGTCCAGGTCGGCCGGCGGGGGCGTGCGGCCGCTGGCGGGACGGCTGCCGCCGCCGAAGGACGACTCGCCGCCGAAGCCACCACCGCCGCCGCCGCCACTGTATCCGCCACGGTCGGGCTCGTAGCCGGACCCGCCTTCGCCGGCGCCGCCAGGGCCGCCGGCGCGGCTGTCGAGGATGGTCAGTTCGCCGCGGAAGCGGGAGAGCACCACCTCGGTGGTGAACTTCTCGACGCCCGACTGGTCCTGCCACTTCCGGGTCTGAAGCTGGCCTTCGACATAAACCTTGGAGCCCTTCTTCAGGAAGCGCTCGGCGATGTCGGCGAGGTTCGGGTTGAAGATCACCACCCGGTGCCACTCCGTCCGCTCGCGCCGCTCGCCGGAGGCCTTGTCGCGCCAGTTCTCCGACGTCGCGAGGTTCAGCTGGGCGACCTTCTCGCCGCTCTGCAGGTGCCGGATCTCGGGATCGCGCCCGAGATTGCCGACGAGAATGACCTTGTTGACGCTGCCTGCCATGGGAACCCGCGAGAGGAGATGTGATGGAAGCGAGGCAGGTTACACCGCCGCGGCTGCGCTGGCCATGACGGGTTTCCCACAAGGGGCGCAGGCGCCGGCTTGATTCCATTATAGTGGAATATATGATGCAGATATGAGTATGGATGCCTTGGACATCGACGACCGGCTGGGCGCGCGCATTCGGGCGCTGCGGGCGGAGCGCGGACTGACGCTCGACGCGCTCTCGGCTGCCGCCGAGGTGAGCCGGGCGATGCTCTCCCGGATCGAGCGGGGCGAGTCGAGCCCCACGGCGCAACTGCTCAACAGGATCTGCGGCGGTCTCGGGGTGACGCTGTCGGCCCTGTTCGCGGCGGCGGAGGCGGCCGGCCGGCCGCTCGTCAGGCGGGCGGAGCAGCAGGTGTGGCGGGATCCCGGTTCGGGGTACGTGCGGCGCAACGTCTCGCCGCCTGGTACCGGCTCCGCCGCGGAACTCGCCGAGATAGAGCTTCCGCCGGGCGCCAGCGTCGGTTTCGAGAACCGACGCGTCGCCGGCACGGACCAGCACGTCTGGGCGCTCGACGGCGCGCTGGAGGTGGAACTCGGTTCCGACGCCTACAGGCTGGAAAGCGGCGATTGTCTTTTCATGCGCTTCGACCGTCCCGTCCTTTTCCGCAATCCGACGCGGCGGCCCGTGCGCTATGCCGTCGTCATCAGCCATGGAGCCGTGCGGCCATGACTCTTTCGTCCGACATCACCATCCGCACCCTCAATGCCGTGGAGGCCGAGGCGCGCCTCGGCGAGCTTGCCGACATCCTGGTGGACGCGGTGGCGCACGGTGCGTCGGTCAACTTCATGGCCGGGTTCGCGCACGACGAAGGCCGCGCCTTCTGGGCGAGGCAGCTGCCGTCGATCGCCGAAGGCATGACGCACCTCCACGTCGGCGAGGCCGAAGGCCGGCTGATCGGCACGGCGCTGCTGATGTATGCGCATCAGCCCAACGCGCCGCACCGGGCCGACGTGGGCAAGATGCTGGTGCATTCGTCGGCGCGCCGCCGCGGCCTCGGCCGCCGGCTCCTCAGCGCGGTGGAGGCCGCCGCCGCGGCGGCCGGCCGGACCCTGCTGCTGCTCGACACCGAGAGCGGCAGTGCCGGCGACAGGCTGTACCGCAGCTGCGGCTGGATCGAGGTGGGCCGCGTGCCCGACCATGCCTTCCGGCCCGACGGCCGGTTGGCGGAGACCACGATGTTCTACAAGCGGGTGGGGGCGGCGGCAGGCTGACGTCGCGGCCGGCGGAGATCCCCGCGATGCTCGTGCAGTCTGCCAAATACGCAATTTTAGCAATAATCAAAACAATCTTTATCGAAAATATTCGTAAATGTAAATCTAAGTAATTCGACCTGTTTACTCTCGTTTAAGATTTTTCGATCAATATTCGTCTCGACGCGGCTGATGAACCCGGCCGGAACGAGGAGACGAGACATGCACTACGTCGCGATGATGTTCACCGTCGCCGCCCTGTCCCTGGGCATGAGCGGCAAGTTCGACAGCGCCTACGACGCGGCGTCGCGCGGCGAGTTCGGGACGGCGGCGGTCGAACTCGCGTCCTCGGTTCATCGTGCCTTCGAGGAACAGGACACCACGAAGCAGGAGCGCCTGGCCTACGAACGTTCCTGGCGCTGACCGGCGGGGTGACGCGAGGCCGCGGTGCGGCCGTCGCGGGGCATGCCGGCGCGCTCCATCCTTGACTGCGCGCTCGGGCATACCTATACACCACGCCTCGCTTTTGTGATCGAGGCATCTGACTCATGGCCCATTCAAGGTCGGCGAAAAAGCGCATCCGCCAGACGGAGCGCCGGACCATCGCCAACCGTTCCCGCACCAGCCGTATCCGCACCTATCTGAAGAGGGTGGAGACGGCTATCGCCGGCGCCGACAAGGGCGCCGCACAGGAAGCTTTCGCTGCAGTCCAGCCGGAGCTGATGCGCGGCGTGTCGCGCGGCATCGTCCACCGGAACATGGTTGCGCGTAAGCTCTCGCGGCTTTCCAAGCGAATCAAGGAGATGGGCGCCAGCAGCTGAGGCGCTCATCCGGTAGGGCTTACCGAAGCGCCGCGCCCCACCTGGGCGCGGCGCTTTCGTTTCTCTGGTAATGCCTTGATTTCATTGGATGCTTGAAGATTTTGCCGGTGTTCACGAAGTGATCTATTGCCCCTCCCTCGCGACCCGCATTAAAGTCGGGCGTCCGTTGGGGAGACGGAAATGACAAAGAATAAAGTCACGTTGAGACTTCGGGAGCACTAGCCGGACACACGCTGTCGGCTGGGAATACTTCCTGGATTCAGCCGAATCCACACTCGTCTCATCGGCATGGCGATCTTTAGTCCATTCGCTTTGGGATAGCCGCCGGCGGAACTTTCGTTTCGCCGCGACGCTCACCCTTTGTCTGCGCGCCGGAACCGGCGCTGCGCGGGAGGTGCAAAACATGGCTGACTACGCGGGAGACGTGTCACCCGAGAAGGCCTGGCAGGGGCTGGGCGCGGAGAGCCGCGCCGTTCTGGTCGACGTGCGAACGCGGCCGGAATGGCAGTTCGTCGGTCTGCCCGACCTGTCTCCGCTCGGCAAGCAGGTGGCCGCGGTCAGCTGGCAGGTCTATCCGACGATGGAGCGCAACCCGCAATTCGAGGAGGCGGTCCGTTCCGTGGCGCCGTCCCCGGACGTGCCGGTGTATTTTCTCTGCCGGTCCGGCGTGCGTTCGCGTGCCGCCGCGATCGCGATGACGGCCGCAGGCTACGGCCGATGCTACAATGTCGCCGGCGGGTTCGAAGGCGGCCTGGATGAAACGCGCCATCGTGGCGCGCGCGAGGGATGGAAGGCCAGCGGCCTCCCCTGGGTCCAGGAATAGGCAGATGGAGCGATCGGAAGTTCGAAGCGCGCAGTGGGCGCGCGTGCGCGGACGTTTGCGCGCCGAGTTCGGCGACGGCGTCTTCCGCAGCTGGATAAAGCCGATGACGTTCGTCGGCTGCGATGCCGGAACGGTGCGGATCGGCGTTCCCACCCGATTCCTCCGCGACCGGGTCAGCGCGCAGTACGGCGACAGGCTGAGATGCCTGTGGACCGAGGAAGACGACGGCGTCCAGGAGATCGACCTCGTCGTCATCAGCGCGATGGCGCAGCGTGCCGCCGAAGAGGAGGCGCGGAAGGCGACCCACGCGGCCGAGGCCAACGGCGAGGCCAGTGCCGCCGGCGAGCCGGCGGCACCCGCCGGAACGAACGGCCATGCCGCGGCGCGGCCGTCGATCCGTGTCGTCCAGAACGAGGACGACTGGATCGACACGCTGAGCGCGCCGCTCGACCAGCGGCTGACCTTCGACAATTTCGTCTCGGGCAAGCCCAACGAGTTCGCCCATGCGGCGTGCCGCCGGGCCGCGGAGGCGGAGCGCCCGCCGTTCAATCCGCTGTTCCTCTACGGCGGCGTGGGGCTGGGCAAGACGCACCTGATGCACGCCATCGCGTGGCACATCCGCGAGCGCGACCCGCACAGGCGCGTCGTCTACCTGTCCGCCGAAAAATTCATGTACCAGTTCATCCGCGCCGTGCGCTTCCGCGACACGATGGCCTTCAAGGAGCAGTTCCGCTCCGTGCACGTGCTGATGGTGGACGACGTCCAGTTCATCTGCGGGCGGGAGAGCACGCAGGAAGAATTTTTTCACACGTTCAACGCGCTGATCGACCAGAACCGCCAGATCGTCATCTCGGCCGACAAGTCGCCGGCTGACCTGGAGGGGCTGGAGGAGCGCATGCGCTCGCGGCTCGGCTGGGGCCTCGTCGCCGACATCCATCCGACGACCTATGAGCTGCGGCATTCGATCCTGGAGGCGAAGGCCGACCAGATGGGCGCGAAGGTGCCGGTGCAGGTGCTCGAGTTCCTGGCGGCGAAGATCACCTCCAACGTGCGCGAGCTCGAGGGGGCGCTGCTCCGCCTGACCGCCCATGCCGACCTGGTCGGCCGGCCGATTTCGGTCGATACGGCGCAGGAGGTCCTGCGCGACGTGCTGCGGGCGAACGACCGCAAGGTGACGATCGAGGAAATCCAGAAGCGGGTCGCCGAGCACTACAATATCCGCCTCGCCGACATGCACTCGCCGCGCCGCGCCCGCGCCGTCGCCCGGCCGCGGCAGGTGGCGATGTATCTCTCCAAGCAGCTGACCTCGCGATCGCTGCCGGAGATCGGGCGCAAGTTCGGCGGCCGCGACCACACCACCGTGATGCACGCGGTGCGCAAGATCGAGGAGCTGCGGGCCGGCGACAACGGCCTGTCCGAAGACATCGACCTGCTGCGCCGCATGCTGGAGAATTGATCGCTCAGGCCGGGGAGGTGGCGATGGCGGGTCCGGTTCCGAACGCGGAGAGAGCCCTCGTGCTCTTCTCGGGAGGACAGGATTCGACGGTCTGCCTCGCCTGGGCGCTGCAACGGTTCGAGCGGGTCGAGACGATCGGCTTCGACTACGGCCAGCGGCACCGCGTCGAACTCGACTGCCGCGCCGCCGTTAGGGCGGGGCTGGTCAGGGCCTTTCCCGGTTGGGCCGGCCGGCTCGGCGACGACCATCTGCTCGACCTGGGGGTGCTCGGCCGGATCAGCGACACCGCGCTTACCGGCGATGCCGAGATCCGTTTCGCCGAGAGCGGCCTGCCGACGACCTTCGTGCCGGCGCGGAACCTGCTGTTCTTCACCTTCGCCGCCGCCGTCGCCTATCGCCGCGGGCTGCGCCACATGGTGGGCGGCATGTGCGAGACCGACTATTCCGGCTATCCCGACTGCCGCGACGACACGCTCAAGGCGCTGCAGGTCGCGATCAACCTGGGCACCGACAGCCGCTTCGTCCTACACACGCCGCTGATGTGGATCGACAAGGCGGGCACGTGGGACATGGCCGAAGACATCGGCGGAAGCGCGCTCGTCGATCTCGTCGTGCAGGAGACGCATTCCTGCTATCGCGGCGACCGCAGCCAGCTTCACGCCTGGGGCTATGGCTGCGGCAGTTGCCCGGCCTGCGAATTGCGCGCAGCCGGCCATGCGCGTTGGGCGGCCGGACGGAATCTCGCCCCGGAGGGATCCCAGCCCGGCTGACCGTCCGTTTCCCTCCGTCGCGCTTCGGCGTAGCGTCGTGCAAAACGATGGAGGAACACGATGGCCCGGCAGATCGATGGACGTGTGGTGCTGATCTCCGGCGCCGGTGGCGGGTTGGGATCGGCTATGGCCCGCGGTCTGGCCGAAGTCGGGGCGCGTCTCGCCCTCCACGATCTGCGACATCCCGCCGTCGCGGCGTTGGCCGGGTCCATCGGCGCCGACCGTACACTGGCCCTTTCCGGCGACATCGGCGACGAGGCGGAATGCCGCCGGGCGGTCGCGGCGACCTGCGAGCGGTTCGGCCGGATCGATGTCGTGATCAACAATGCCGGCGTCGGCATCGGCACGATCAGGCCGGACTACTACCGCCGACGGATCGACAGCTTTGCCGACGTGTCGGCCGACGACTGGCGGCGCTTCTTCCGGGTGAACGTCGACGGCGCCTTCCACCTGACGCGGGCCGCCATGCCGCATCTGCGCCGCCAGGGCTGGGGGCGGGTCATCAACGTGACGACGACGCTCGGCACCATGTTGAGGCCCGGCTATGTCCCCTACGGCTGTTCCAAGGCGGCCCTGGAATCGCTCTCGTCGATCTGGGCGCAGGAGCTGGAGGGCAGCGGGGTCACGGTGAACGTCGTGGTGCCCGGCGGGCCGACCGACACGGGCATGGTGACGGCCGAGAACGGTCTGGACCGATCCGCCCTGCTGCGGCCCGAGGTCATGGTGCCGCCGGTGCGCTGGCTCTGCTCGTCCGCCGCCGACAGGGTGAACGGCCGCCGGTTCACCGGCAGCCTCTGGGACGCGACCGGCGGCGAAGAGGCGGCCGCCGTCGCCGCCGGCATGCCGATCGGCTGGCCGGGCGTCGGCCCGAACTGGTCGACCCCGCCGTCCGCGCCGGCATAAGGAGGGCAGGGAGGCCATGACGGTGAAGCGGATCGTGGCGAACATCGCCGTCGCCGATATCGCGCCGGCACGCGATTTCTACGAAGGGGTCCTCGGGCTTCGGCTGGTCATGGACCACGGCTGGCTGCAGACGTTTGCGACAGACGGCTCGGCCCGACCGCAGGTCAGCATCGCCACCGAGGGCGGCTCCGGAGCGCCCGTTCCGGATCTGTCGGTCGAGGTCGACGACGTCGACGGCGTATATGCCGTGGTACGCGCCCGCGGCATCGCGGTCGAATACGGTCCGGCCGACGAACCCTGGGGCGTACGCCGCTTCTTCGTTCGCGATCCCTTCGGTCGCCTGCTCAACATTCTGGAGCACGCCCGATAGCCCGAGCCGCCTGTGGCCTCACGGCCGGTCCAGGTTCGCCAGGACGATCTCGCGCCAGACCCGCGTCGGGGTGACGGCGGCATCCGGCGCATTGTAGCGGCCCGACAGCGTCACCACCGTCAGGTCGGCCCCGGGCATCACCCACAGCCGTTGGCCGCCGTTGCCGAAACCGGCCATCCATGCTTGCGGACCGGCAAAGGCGGGTACGGGCGCGTCGCCGATGTACCAGAGCCGGCTGTAGTGCAGTCCGTCGCCCGTCGGAACCGCCGGCGTTCGCGAGGCCGCGATCCAGTCGGCCGGGACGATGGCGCGGCCGTTCCAGCGCCCGCCGTCCAGAACCATCCGGCCCAGCCGCAGGAGATCGCGCGGCCGCAGCCGCAGGCCCGAGGCGGCCGACGCGATGCCGTCGCGGCCGCGCGCCCACTCGAAGGTTCGGATGCCCATAGGCTCGAACAGCGCCGCGCGGGCGAAGTCGGGCAGGATGGTCCCGGCACCTCTGGCGATAAGCGATCCGAGCAGTGCGACCGCACCGCCAGAATAGATCCAGCGCAGGCCGGGCGCGGCGACGATCGGCCGGTCGAGGGCGAAGCGCGTGCGATCGGGCGCCGCTTCCATCGCGATCTCGCTGTTCAGCGGGTCGGTGTAGGGGCGCTGCTCGTCCCAGGCGAGGCCCATGGTCATGGTGAGCGCATGCGCCACCGTCAGGCGCGACCGGCGCGGATCGGTGGCGAGATCGGCGAGGTCGGGAAAGGATGCGAGCAGGGGCGCCTCAGGCGGCGGGACCAGGCCGCGATCCAGGGCGATGCCGTAGAGCAGTCCCACGACGCTCTTCGTCACGGAGCGGATGTCGTGCAGGGTCGCGGCGTCGAAGGCGACGCGGCCGAGCGGACGGCCCCAACTCTCGTCCTGCCCGGCGAAATAACGTTCGAGCACGATGCGACCGGAGCGTGCGACGAGAACGGCGTGGAGGTGGCGCAGGAGGCCGGAGCGCACGCCGGCATCGAGCTTATCGCCCAGGTCGGCGGCGAACCCCGCGTCTTGCGGTGGGAGAGATGCCCAGTCGTCCGTCATGTCTCTGAGGGCTACGGCCGCGCCATCGCCATCTCCCCGGAGACGACTTCTACTCGTAGACGACGTTACGCCGTCCCTGACGGACCGTGAAGGCCGGCGCGGGGCGTTCGGGAGCGTGGAGGGAGTCTTCCGCCAGGCGCGCTTCGATCTCCGCCAGCACCAGTTCGGTGATCGGGCGGATCTTGAGCTTGCGCGCCTCGGGCAGGGTGAACCACCGCACCTTCAGCAATTCGCTGGAGTCGGTTTCCTCGCCGGTGATCGCGTCGGCGTCGACGACGAAGAAGCGCGCGTTGAAGCGGCGCGGCCGACCGGTCGGCGTCACGGCACGGGCGACGTAGGTCAGGCCGCCCAGGGCGGGGGCCATACCGGTCGACAGGAAATGCTGCCAGCCCTTCGGGGCGCGTCCGGGCTTCGCGGCGGCTTCGGTCCGGCCGCCGACGATCAGGCCCGTTTCCTCGAACGTCTCGCGGACGGCGGCCATGGCGAGCGCCAGGGCGCGGCGTGGGGTCGCGGTCTTCTGCAGGCGCTCCAGCACCTCCGGGCGCAGCGGCGTCGCCGGCTGGACGAAGGCGTCGGAGCGGTCGACGCGGCCGCCCGGAAACACGAAGTTCTCCGGCACGAAGACGTGGGCGGCACTGCGCTCGCCCATCAGGACCTCGCCGCCGTTCTTGCCCTTGCGCACGATGATCAGGGTCGACGCGTCGCGCGGCCGAAGGAGCTTAGGGGAACCCTCGGAAGCGTCGGACATGGCAGTGACCCTTTCGACGCCCCGGTCGGGGCGGCGCAGCGTTGACCGGAAAGGAAGGGATGGGGTGTCCAGACGGATTTGAACCGACGGCCTCCGGGACCACAACCCGGCGCTCTAACCAACTGAGCTATGGACACCATCGCTCGAAGCGGCGCACTAGGTGCCACCCGGGGCGGGTTTCGTCAAGCATGCCCTTTGCGGCCGAAGGCTCTATCCGGCATATAGGGGCCAGAAAACGATTAGGGAGAAGCCCTCATGGCCGACCTGCGCCTCGCCGAAAACCTGTCCCGCCTGGGCACGGAGACCGCTTTCGAGGTCCTGGCCCGAGCCGCGGCGCTGGCGGCCGAAGGCAAAGACATCATCAATCTCGGCATCGGCCAGCCGGACTTCAAGACGCCCGAGCACATCGTCGAGGCGGCGGTGAAGGCGCTGCGCGACGGCCATCACGGCTACACGCCGGCGAACGGCATCCCGGCCCTGCGCGAGGCGGTGGCGGCGGACATCCTGCTGCGCCGCAAGGTCGCAGTCGATCCCGCGGACATCCTGATCGTGCCCGGCGGCAAGGTGACGATGTTCTTCGCCATCCTGATGTTCGGCGAGCCAGGGGCGGAGATCATCTACCCGAACCCGGGATTCCCGATCTACGAGTCGGTCATCCGCTACTCCGGTGCCAAGGGTGTGCCGATGCGGCTGCGCGAGGAGAACGGGTTCGCGTTCGACGCCGACGAGGTGCTGGCGCAGATCACGCCGGCGACGCGCCTGCTGATCGTGAACAGCCCCGCCAACCCGACCGGCGGCGTCACGCCGAAGGCCGAGATCGACAAGCTGGTCGCCGGCCTGGACCGGCACCCACACGTCGCGGTGATGAGCGACGAGATCTATGGCCGCATGACCTATGGCGGGCGCGAGCATGTCAGCCTGCTCGGTTACGAATCGATCCGCGACCGCCTGATCCTGCTCGACGGCTGGAGCAAGACCTATGCGATGACCGGCTGGCGCCTGGGCTATGGCGTGTGGCCGAAGAGCATCGTGCGCCAGGCCGAGCGGCTGGCGGTGAACTGCCATTCCTGCGTCAGCACGGCCGCCCAGTTCGCAGGCATCGCCGCACTGAACGGCCCTCAAGATGCCGTGGACCGGATGGTGGCGGCCTTCGACGAGCGGCGCAGGCTGATCGTCCCGGCGCTAAATCAGCTGCCGGGCTTCCGCTGCGTCGATCCCGGCGGCGCCTTCTATGCCTTCCCGAACATCGAAGGCACGGGCATGACGGCGCGCGATCTCCAGAAGCGGATGCTGGAGGAGGCGGGCGTCGCCACGGTCGCCGGCACCAGCTTCGGCGCACAGGGCGAAGGCTTCGTCCGCTTCTCCTATGCCGCCTCGGCCGAGCAGATCAGCGAGGCGATCCGCCGGATCGGCGCGGTTCTCTGATTGCCTAAACATCGGGCGCCAAATTTTGTGCAATGTTCTAGAATGTGCGCAATGAGCGCCGCCGCCTGCTCCGTGCGCCGCGGGATACACCGCGCGGTTGGTTGGCACGGGGCGTGCTTCACGCTGGCTGGATGACGTGCACTCTGTGCGACATCCGGGGATCGACGGGCAGTCATGAAAAAGATCGAAGCGATCATCAAGCCGTTCAAACTCGACGACGTTAAGGACGCTCTGCACGAGGTCGGCATCAAGGGCCTGACCGTGACGGAGGCCAAGGGCTTCGGCCGGCAGAAGGGGCACACCGAACTCTACCGCGGCGCGGAGTATGTCGTGGACTTCCTGCCGAAGGTGAAGATCGAGGTCGTCATGGAAGACGGCATGGTCGAACGTGCGATCGAGGCGATCATGCAGGCGGCCCGCACCGGCCGCATCGGCGACGGCAAGATCTTCGTCTCCACGGTCGACGACGTCATCCGCATCCGGACCGGAGAGACCGGCGGCGACGCCGTCTGATTCCGGCCGATCACACAACGCACACCCAATTACCCGCAGAGGAGCGAGGGGATGTCACTGAAGTTCAAGACGCCCGCGGACGTCATGAAGTACCTGAAAGACAACGACGTGAAGCACGTCGACTTCCGCTTCACCGACCCGCGCGGCAAGTGGCAGCACACCACGCAGTGGCACGAGACCGTCGACGAGGACATGCTGACCGACGGCCTGATGTTCGACGGTTCGTCGATCGCCGGCTGGAAGGCGATCAACGAGTCGGACATGATCCTGTCGCCCGACATCTCGACGGCGGTCATGGATCCGTTCTGCGCGGATCCGATGATGATCATCTTCTGCGACATCACCGAGCCGTCCACCGGCCAGTTCTACAGCCGCGACCCGCGTTCCACGGCGAAGAAGGCCGAGGCGTGGGTGAAGTCGTCGGGCATCGGCGACACGGTGTTCTTCGGCCCGGAAGCTGAGTTCTTCGTCTTCGACGACGTCCGCTTCAAGGTCGACATGAACCACTGCTTCTACGAGGTCGACTCGATCGAGGGCCCGTACGTCACCGGCAAGGCCTTCGAGACGGGCAACTACGCCCACCGGCCGGCGATCAAGGGCGGCTACTTCCCGGTTCCGCCGATCGACTCCGCCCACGACATGCGCGCCGAGATGGTGCAGGTCCTGTCGCAGATGGGTCTCGCCATGGAGAAGCATCACCACGAGGTGGCGCCCTCCCAGCACGAGCTCGGCGTGAAGTTCAACACGCTCCTCGGCGCGGCCGATTGGATGCAGATCTACAAGTACGGCATCCACATGGTCGCCCATCAGTACGGCAAGACCGCGACCTTCATGCCGAAGCCGATCTTCGGCGACAACGGCTCCGGGATGCACTGCCACCAGTCGATCTGGAAGGACGGCAAGCCGCTGTTCGCGGGCACCGGCTATGCGGATCTGTCCGAGACGGCGCTGTTCTACATCGGCGGCATCATCAAGCACGCCAAGGCGCTGAACGCCTTCACCAACCCGTCGACGAACAGCTACAAGCGGCTCGTCCCGGGCTACGAGGCGCCGGTGCTGCTGGCCTATTCCAGCCGCAACCGCTCGGCGTCCTGCCGCATCCCCTACGTCTCCAGCCCGAAGGGCAAGCGCGTCGAGGTCCGGTTCCCGGATCCGGCGGCGAATCCCTATCTCGCCTACTCGGCCATGCTGATGGCGGGCCTCGACGGCATCGAGAACAAGATCCATCCGGGCGACCCGATGGACAAGAATCTCTACGACCTGCCGCCCGAGGAGCTGAAGGACATCCCGACCGTCTGCGGCTCGCTCCGCGAGGCGCTGGTCGCACTCGAAGCCGATCACGAGTTCCTGATGAAGGGCGACGTCTTCGGCAAGGATCAGATCGATGCCTATATCGAGTTGAAGTACGAGGAAGTCCTCGCCTTCGAGACCTCGCCGCATCCGATCGAGTACAAGATGTACTACAGCGTCTGATCTGCGCACGGCGGGAGCGGCGGCGACGCTCCTCCCGCTATGGTCTGTCTTCGCGAGAAGGGCGTCCCGGACGGGGCGCCCTTTCGTCGTTTCGGCGGTGAGGCTTTGCCCCGTTGAGTGGTGCCGGCGGTTTCTCTACAAGGGCGGCGAGGCCGGCGCGGGCGGGCTGCAACGGTTTCGAGGCAGTGGATGAAGTGGCCGGTGCCAAGGGCCGATCTGCCGCCGGCATTGCGGTTCGTCGCGACGTGTCTCGCCTGCGGCGGGCGGCCCGGTGGCGCCCGTCCGGCGTGCGCTGCCGCATGTCGGCGAAGACTGGCCGGCCGTCCTGGCCGCGGCCGGCCGGCATCGCGTCGATGTCGCGGTCGCGGTCGCATTGCGGCGGGCCGACTGGATCTTCGTTCCGGCCGCGATCCGCGAGGCGCTGACCCGCACGGAGCGTGCCGCCAGTCTCCGCGCATTGTCGCAGACCGCCGAGACCGAACGCCTGTCGCAGGCGCTCGAGGCTGCGGCCATTCCCTTCTTCACGGTGAAGGGGCCGCCGCTCGGCCTGCTGCTGTTCGACAGCGCCACCGTGCGCCAGTCGAAGGACATCGACATCGTCGTCGACCCAGACGCGGTCGACGCGGCCACTGCCGTGCTGCGCGCCCTGCGCTACGAGCCCACCGACCAGGAGGCCGATTTCACCCCGCGCCAGCGGCGGGCCTTTCGCAGCATCGAGCGCCACAGCACGTTCCGCTCCCTGAATCGCGGGACGCCGGTGGAACTGCACTGGCAACTGAACGCCGACACATTGTTCGACTTCGACGTGAAGGCGGCATGGAACCTCAGAACCCCGGTGCGCATCGGAAACGGCGCGGTGCCCGTGCTGCCGCCGGAGACGCTGCTGCTCTACCTCGCCTGCCACGGCGCCGGCCATGCCTGGTTCAGGCTGAAATGGCTGATCGACATCGCGGCGATCCTGCAGCGCTGGGACGATGCGGCCATTCGGGCCGGCTGGGATATGGCGGTGGCGGAAGGCCTCCAATCGGTACTGGGATCGGCCTTCCTGCTGGCGCGGGACGTCCTCGATGCTCCGGTCCCGCCGGATATCGAGGCGTACGCCGAAGCCGATCCGGCGGGACGCAGGCTGACCGCGATCGCCTGCCGGGCCATGGTCGAGGACGACATGCGCCGCCTGTCGCCGCATTTCTGGTGGAGCAGCTTTCATCTCCGGCCGGACTGGAGCTACCGCACGCGCCATGCGCTCAGGTCGCTCTATGCGCCGAACGACTGGACGCGCTTCCCGCTGCCGGACGCGCTCTTCCCGCTCTACTTCCTCATGCGGCCGTTCACCTGGCTCGGGCGCGGAGGGCTGGGCGAGCCGGTGGTCCGTCGCGCCGGCAACGCCGAGGGCTGACGCGCTGCGGGCGCAGGCGCGATTTGACAAGCCGACGCCAGCGGGGATGATCGGCAGCCGTACCGGAGACGGAAGTGCAGCCGATGACGTCCTCGTCCGACCAGCCGGCATCCCGAGAAATCCCAGCCCCGGAGCGCCCATCCTGGAAGACGGGCTGGCGCAGCTTCTACTACGAGGGCGCGCCCGAGGCGCCGGACCCCGTGCTGCTGCCGGGCAAGGTCGCGCTGCTCGTGATCGACGTCCAGAACGCCTATTTCGACAGACCCGACCCGGCGACGTTGGCGCCCGCCGAGCGGGCGCGGCAGGAGGCGTGGCAGCCGTTCCACCGGCGGATGGACGAGGTCGTCGTGCCGACGATCGCCCGACTGATCGAGCGGTTCCGCGCCGACGGCAACCACGTCATGTTCGCGCGAATCGCCGCGCGCCTGCCGGACGGTGCCGACCGGTCGCTCAGCCAGAAGAAGCCGGGGTGGAACAATATCCTGCTGCCACGCGACGCCCATGAATCGCAGGTCGTGCCGGCGCTGGCGCCGCGTGCCGACGAGATCGTGGTGACGAAGACGACGGATTCGGCGCTGACCGGTACCAACCTCCGCCTCCTGCTGACCAACATCGGCATCACCCACGTCGTCGCCGTCGGCGTCTTCACCGACCAGTGCGTGTCGTCGACGGTCCGCAGCCTCGCCGACGAGAGCTTCGAGGTGATCGTGATCGAGGACGCCTGCGCCGCGGGAACGATGGACCTGCACGACCAGGAACTGCGCATCATCAACCGCATCTACTGCGAGGTGATGCGCGCCGACGACCTGATCGGCTACCTGCCGGAGCGACCGCAGAAGTAGGCCGACCTGGGCGCTGGGGCATACTGTCCACAAGATGCTGTGAGTAAATCCGCGGCCGACCGCCAGTTCTTGGGCCGGTTCGGCTGACAGAACGCCGCCGTTCGTGCGATCTTCGGCCGGCGCCGCAGTTCCGGGATTTGCCTGATGCCTCACGCCGAGTTCGTCCACCTCCGGCTCCACACGGCCTATTCCCTGTCGCAGGGCGCGGTCCGGATCGGCGAACTGGTCGACCTCTGCCGCAAGCACGCCATGCCTGCCGTCGGTATCAGCGACACGGGCAACCTGTTCGGAGCCCTGGAATTCGCACTGGCCGCCTCCAAGGCCGGCGTACAGCCGATCGTCGGCACCATTCTGGGCCTGCGGCGGCCGGTGCAGACCGGGCGCAACGGCCAGCTCCAGCAGGCCGACCCGGACCAGCTGCTGCTGATCGCACAGAGTGAGCGCGGCTACCGCAACCTGATGGCGCTGGTCAGCAAGGCGTTCCTGGAGACCCAGGGCGGCGAGCCGGCGCAGGTCGGCTGGGACGCGCTCGAGGGGGCGACCGAGGGCGTGATCGCCCTGACCGGCGGACCCGCCGGCACCGTGGGGCGCCTGTTGCTGGAGAACCAGGGCCCGGCGGCGGAGGAAGCGCTGCTGCGGCTGGCGGCGCTGTTCCCGGGGCGGCTCTACGTCGAACTCATGCGCCATGGGATGCGCGAGCAGGACGCGATCGAGGCCGGCCTGGTCGATCTGGCCTACAGGCACGACCTGCCGCTGGTGGCGACGAACGACGTGCACTTCGCCGATGCGGGAATGTTCGAGGCGCACGATGCGCTGATGTGCATCGCGCAGGGGCGGCGAGTCGAGGAGGAGAACCGCCCACGCCTCACGCCGGATCACCGCTTCAAGTCGGCGGCCGAGATGCGGACGCTGTTCGCCGACCTGCCCGAGGCGGTGGAAAACACGCTGGTGATCGCGCGGCGCTGCGCGTTCATGCCGCTGCCTCACAAGCCGATCCTGCCGAACTTCCCGACCGTCGCCGGCCGTACCGAGGCGGAGGAGCTGTTCGCCCAGGCCCAGGCGGGGCTCGATCAGCGGCTCGAAACCCACGTTTTTACGGCGGAGATGAGCGTCGAGGAGCGCGAAGCGGTCGCGAAGCCCTACCGGGAGCGCCTGGCCTACGAGGCCCAGGTCATCGAGAATATGGGCTTCCCCGGCTATTTCCTGATCGTCTCCGATTTCATCAAGTGGGCGAAGGACAGGGACATTCCCGTCGGACCCGGCCGCGGCTCCGGCGCGGGCTCGGTCGTGGCCTGGGCGCTGACCATCACCGACCTGGATCCGCTGCGTTTCGGCCTGCTGTTCGAGCGGTTCCTGAACCCGGAACGCGTGTCGATGCCCGACTTCGACATCGACTTCTGCCAGGACCGGCGCGACGAGGTGATCCGCTACGTCCAGGACAAGTACGGCCACGACAAGGTCGCCCAGATCATCACCTTCGGTAAGCTCCAGGCGCGGGCGGTGCTGCGCGACGTCGGCCGCGTGCTCGGGATGCCCTACGGGCAGACCGACCGCATCTGCAAGCTGGTGCCGAACAACCCGGCCAACCCGGTGACGCTGCAGCAGGCGATCGACGGCGAGCCGCAGCTCCAGGAGATGCGGCGCAAGGACGAGGCGGTGAAGCGCCTGATCGACATCGCGCTGAAGCTGGAGGGGCTGTACAGGCACGCCTCGACACACGCCGCCGGCATCGTCATCGGCGACCGGCCGCTCCAGGAACTGGTGCCGCTCTACCGCGATCCGAAGTCGGACATGCCGGTCACCCAGTTCAACATGAAGTATGTCGAGACGGCCGGGCTGGTGAAGTTCGACTTCCTGGGCCTCAAGACGCTGACGGTGCTGCAGCATGCGGTCCGCCTGTTGCATGAGCGCGGCCTGCCTATCGAGCTGGAGACGCTGCCGCTCGACGACGCGGCCAGCTACGAGCTGCTGGGTCGCGGGCACACGGTGGCGGTGTTCCAGCTCGAAGGTGCGGGCATGCGCGACATGCTGAAGCGCCTGCGCCCCAACCGGATCGAGGACATCATCGCGGTCGTGGCGCTTTACCGGCCCGGTCCGATGGAGAACATCCCGAGCTACATCAACCGCAAGCATGGGCTGGAGGAGCCCGACTATCTCTACCCGACGCTCGAGCCGATCCTGAAGGAGACCTACGGGATCATCATCTATCAGGAACAGGTGATGCAGATCGCCCAGGAGCTGTCGGGCTACAGCCTGGGCGCCGCCGACCTGCTCCGCCGGGCGATGGGCAAGAAGATCAAGGCGGAGATGGCCGCGCAGCGCGTCGCCTTCGTCGACGGCGCCAAGGCGCGCGGGGTCGAGGAGAAGAAGGCCTCGGAGATCTTCGACCTCGTCGACAAGTTCGCCGGCTACGGCTTCAACAAGTCGCATGCGGCGGCCTATGCGCTGGTCGCCTATCACACGGCCTACCTGAAGGCGAACCACACGGTCGAGTTCATGGCGGCGACCATGACCTACGACATGCACAATACCGACAAGCTGAACGCCTACCGGCAGGACCTGAAGCGCTTCGGCCTCGACCTGCTGCCGCCGGACATCAACCGCTCCGGCGATCTCTTTACGGTCGAGGATCTGCCGGAGGGCGGCAAGGCGGTGCGCCATGCGCTGGCCGCGATCAAGAATGTCGGTCGCCAGGCGATGGCGGCGATCGTCGCGGAGCGCGGCAGGAACGGGCCGTTCAAGGACCTGTTCGACTTCGCCCGCCGCCTGGACATGAGTTTGCTGAACAAGCGTCAGCTGGAGAATCTGGCGCGCGCCGGCGCCTTCGACTATTTCGGCATGCATCGCGCCGGCGTGGTCGCGGCGATCGACACGGTGGTTCGCTATGCCGTAGCCGCAGCGGACGAGCGCGCCTCGCAGCAGGTCAGCCTGTTCGGCGGCGCGTCGGGGCCGGAGGTGCCGCGCCTGCCCGAGGTCGACCGCTGGAGCGAGACGGAGAAGCTCCAGTACGAGCTCGACGCCATCGGTTTCTACCTGTCGGCGCACCCGGTCGATGCCTATCGTACGGTTCTGGAACGGGCGGGAGCGGTACCGATTTCCGAGTTGCAGCGCCGGGTCGGCGCCGGCACGGCACGGCTTCTGGTCGGCGGCACCGTCGTCGCCAAGACCGAAAAGATGTCGCAGCGCGGCTCGCGCTACGCCTTCATCCAGCTTTCCGACAGCAGCGGCATCGTCGAGATGTCGATGTTCTCCGAGGTCCTGAGCGCGTCGCGCGAGATTCTCGAGGCCGGGAAGCCGATCCTGTGCACGGTCGAGGCGAAGGTCGACGGCGAAACGCTGCGTGTCGGCGTGCAGAAGGTCGAGGATCTGGATCGGATGGCGGCCAACAGCGCCGCCGGCCTGCGGATCGCCCTGCACGATCCCCGTCCGATCGAGCGGTTGAAGGCACTTCTCGAGCCGTCGCGGCGCGGCCGCGGCAAGGTGGTCGTCGTCGTCGGTATCGACGACGGCCGCGAAGTCGAACTCGAGCTGCCGGGGACCTACTCGGTGTCGCCTTCCGTCTCGGCCACCTTGCGTGCGCTGCCGGGCGTCATCGACGTGACCGAGGCCGCGCTGTAGACGCCTCGGAAAGCCGGAGCGGGATCAGCCGCGCGGCGGCGGGATGGCGGCTTCGTTGCGGCCTGCGGCGGGCTCGTGCAGGCGCTTCACGATCGCGGTGAGCGGGACGAGGGTGTAGCCGCGGGATTCCAGCGTCGGAAGCCATGCCTGGAGCACGTCGATGGTCGCCGGGTGCGGGTGTCCGATGCCGACGGCGTAGCCCTGGGTGCGCGCCTTGCGCTCCAGCTGTTCCAGGCTCTGCCGCACGGCTGCGGCGTCCTGGACGTGATCCAGGAACACGTCGCGTCGGGCGAAAGGCACGCCGTAGCGTGCCGCGACGGCCGATCCGACGGTCCTGCCGGTCGTCACCGAATCGAGAAAGAGCAGGCCGCGCCGCTGCAACTCCGAGAGGACGACCGACATCCCGTCGGCGTCCTGGGTGAAGCGGCTGCCCATATGGTTGTTGATGCCGACGAAGCCGGTGAACCGGCCTAGGCCCCAGTTCAGGCGCCGCTGCAGTTCCGTTTCGTTCGCTGCCACGGTCAGTGCCTCCGGCCCGGGCGAGACCGAGGACTCCATCGGTTCCATCGGGACGTGCAGCATCAGCTCGTGGCCGGCGGCGCGGGCCGATGCGGTCTGCTGGGGCAGGTCCTCGGCGTAGGTCAGGAAGGACAGCGTGATCGGGCCGGGCAGGGCGATCGCGCGCCGGCTCTGCGGCCGGTTGAGGCCGACATCGTCCAGCACGATCGCGATCATCGGCCGGCCGCTCGTCGGCGGTGCGGCGACGGCATAGCGCTGCCATGCCGGTTGTCCCGATGCCGCGGGCGGCGGCGTCGCCGGAGGCGGCACCGTCGGGATCGCGGCGAGAGTGGTGGGCTCGGCGACCGTGGGTTCGGGGTCGGGGTCATAGACCGCCGCCGGCGGCGGTGGAGGCGATTTGGCGGCGGGTGCCGCGACCGGCGCCGTCACGGGCGCTGCGGGCGCCGCGGCCGGTGCGGGCTTCGGCGCGTCCTCGCGCTTCGGCGGCGGAGCGATCCGCGCCGTCTCCCGTGGCACGTCGCGCACGACCGGGGCGCTGCGCGGCGGCGGCGCCGGACGTGCCGCCGGCGCCGCGGATCGTGCGGCGACGGTCCGCGGCTTCTCGGCGGGCCAGAGGAGCGCCGCGGCGGCGCCGGCGATGAACAGTCCCGCGAGGAGACCGAGCAGCAGTGCCGAGGAGCGGCCGGACACCTTCGCCCTCCGCCGGCCGGCCGTCTTCGCCGACGATCTCGGCTTTCGTGTCGAAGCCGAGGGGGCGGCCCGGCGCCGGGAAGTCCTGCGTGCCATATTGCGCCGTCGATCCCAGATATACCGGTAAGGAGAAGCGGTGGGTCGGCTTCCGCCGCCTCGGGCCGCTTGTTATAACGCAGACCTTATAGCATCGGTGCCGCCCTGCGGCAGCCGTCGCGTCCGGAAGGTTCGAACGATGTTCCTGCTGATCGATAACTACGACAGCTTCGTCTACAACCTGATGCACTTTCTAGGCGAGTTGGGCGCCGAGATCGAGGTGCGGCGCAACGATGCGTTGACCGTCGACCAGGCGCTGGCGATGGAGCCCCAGGGCATCATCATCTCGCCCGGCCCGTGCGATCCCGACAAGGCGGGCATCTGCCTCGACCTGATCCGGGAGGGCGCGGGCAAGGTGCCGATCCTCGGCGTCTGCCTCGGCCATCAGGCGATCGGGCAGGCGTTCGGCGGCAAGGTGGTCCGCGCCCCGGCGCCGATGCACGGCAAGCTGAGCCGCATCGACCATACCGACCGGGGCCTGTTCGCCGGCCTGCCGGACCGGTTCGAGGCGACGCGCTATCACTCGCTGCTGGTCGACCGCGACGGCCTTCCCGACGAACTCGAGGTGACGGCGCAGACCGACGACGGCCTGATCATGGGGCTCGCCCACCGGGAGCACACGATCCACGGCGTGCAGTTCCACCCCGAGAGCATCGCCTCCGAGCACGGCCACAGGCTGCTCGGCAACTTCCTCTCAATGACGACCCAGGGCCGTCTGCCGAACCGGACGCCGGCGCCGATGCCGGAGCGCCGGGTGCGCGCATGAGCGGGGCCGCCATAAGTGGGACCGGGGGAGCCGCCGACGCGCGGGACTTCAAGGCGATCCTGGCGCAGGTCGCGGCCGGCGGCAGCTTGGCGCGCGCCCAGGCCGAGGCCGCCTTCGAGGTGATGATGTCGGGCGAGGCGACGCCCGCGCAGATCGGCGCCTTCCTGATGGGCCTGCGCGTCCGCGGCGAGACGGTCGAGGAGATCACCGGCGCGGCGACCGTCATGCGCGCCAAGGCCGTGCGTGTCGAGGCGCCGGCCGGTACCATCGATACCTGCGGCACGGGCGGCGACGCGTCGGGAACGTTCAACGTGTCGACGGGCGCGGCGATCGTCGTCGCGGCCTGCGGCGTTCCCGTCGCCAAGCACGGCAACCGTGCGGCGTCCTCCAAGTCCGGCAGCTCGGACGTGCTGGCCGCGCTGGGCGTGAACATCGACGCCGACATGTCCCTGGTGGCCCGTGCCCTCAGCGACGCCGGCATCTGCTTCATGATGGCGCCGCGCCATCACGGCGCCATGCGGCACGTGGCGGGTGCGCGCGTAGAACTCGGAACGCGGACGATCTTCAATATTCTCGGGCCCTTGTCGAACCCGGCGGACGCGAAGCGTCAGCTACTCGGCGTGTTCTCGCGCCAGTGGCTGGAGCCGATGGCGCGCGTCCTGGGCAATCTCGGCTCGCAGCGGGCCTGGCTGGTGCACGGCTCCGACGGCCTGGACGAACTGACGACGACCGGCCCGTCCTATGTGGCGGAACTGCGGGACGGCGACGTGCGGACCTTCGAGGTGACGCCGGAGCAGGCGGGCCTGGAGACGGCGCGGCCGGACGACCTGAAGGGCGGCGATGCGGCGACCAACGCCGCGGCGATGCGCGCCATGCTAGGCGGCGAGCGCGGGCCGTATCGTGACATCGTGCTGCTCAACAGTGCGGCCGCCCTCATAGTCGCCGATCGCGCGGGCGATCTGCGCGAGGGGGCCGAGATGGCGCGTGCCGCCATCGACGGCGGTACGGCCAAGGACGTTCTGGACCGGCTGATCCGGATCACCAATGAGGCGGGAGCGGCGGCATGAGCGATACGCTGCGCCGGATCATCGACGACAAGCGGACGCTCGTCGCGCAACGCAAGGCGGAGCGTTCGGTCGAGGATCTTCGCCGGGCGTGCGCCGGGATGGAGCCGCCGCGCGGCTTCGCACGCGCGCTGCAGGCGGGGGCTGCCACCGGCTTCGGCCTGATCGCCGAGATCAAGAAGGCGTCGCCGAGCAAGGGCCTGATCCGCGCCGATTTCGATCCGCCGACGCTGGCGCGGGCCTATCGCGCGGGCGGTGCCAACTGCCTGTCGGTGCTGACCGACGAACCGTATTTCCAGGGCCGCGACGACTTCCTGATCGCGGCGCGAGCGGCGGTCGACCTTCCGGCACTGCGCAAGGATTTTATGATAGATCCTTGGCAGATAACGGAAAGCCGCTCGATCGGGGCCGATTGCGTCCTGCTGATCATGGCGGCGGTCGACGACGTGCTGGCCGCCGAGATCGAAGCGACGGCGCTCGACCTCGGGATGGACGTGCTGATCGAGGTGCACGACGAGGCCGAACTCGACCGCGCGCTGAAGCTGCGCTCGCCGCTGCTCGGCATCAACAACCGCAACCTGCGCACGCTGGCGGTCGACCTCGCGACGACCGAGCGCCTGGCGCCGCGCGTCGGCGGTGATCGGATCCTGGTCTGCGAGAGCGGCATCCGCACCCACGGCGACCTGGAGCGGATGGCGAAGGTGGGTGCGCGCTGCTTCCTGGTCGGCGAGCACCTGATGAGCCAGCAGGACGTGACGGCGGCGACGCGCGCGCTGCTCGGGACCGCCACCGCCGAAGCGAGCTGACGCCATGTCCGACCTGACGCATTTCGATGCCGAGGGGCGCGCCGTGATGGTCGACGTGTCGGCGAAGGACGTGACCGACCGCACCGCGACCGCCTTCGCGCGCATCCGCATGGAGCCGGCGACTCTGGCGCGGGTGCAGGAGGGGTCGATCGGCAAGGGCGACGTGCTCGCCGTGGCGCGCCTCGCCGGCATCATGGCGGCCAAGCGGACCCCCGACCTGATACCGCTCTGCCACCCGCTGCCACTGGCTTCGGTGAAGGTCGACCTCGCCTGCAATGCCGATGAGTCGGCCGTCGACATCACTGCCACCTGCAAGGTGACGGGGCGCACCGGCGTCGAGATGGAGGCGCTGACGGCCGCGACCGTGGCGGCGCTCACGGTCTACGACATGTGCAAGGCCATCGACCGCGGCATGGCGATCACCGACGCGCGTCTGCTGCACAAGGCCGGGGGCAAGTCCGGGGAGTACCGGGCATGATACCGGTCGCCGAGGCGCTGGATCGCATTCTGCGTGACGTCGAGCCTCTACCGGTGCAGCAGGTGCCGCTGCTCGACGGTCTCGGCCGGGTGCTGGCCGGGGACATTGCGGCGCGGCGGACTCAGCCGCCGGTGGCGGTCTCGGCCATGGACGGCTATGCGGTGCGCGCCGCCGACGTCGCCACGGTGCCGGCGACGCTCCGCCTGATCGGCGCGGTGCCGGCGGGTCGCATCTTCGACGGGCAGATAGGGCCGGGCGAGACGGTGCGGATCTTCACCGGTGCGGCACTGCCCGCCGGCGCCGATGCGGTGGTCATCCAGGAAGACACGACGGCCGACGGCGGCCGGATTATCGCGACGGAGTCGGTGGTGGCCGGCCGCCACGTGCGCCGGGCCGGTATCGACTTCCGAGAGGGGGAGGTCGGACTGCGCGCCGGGCGGCGGCTGACGGCAAGGGACATCGGCTTCGCCGCGGCGATGAACGTGCCGTGGCTGACGGTCCGCCAGCGGCCGCGCGTCGCCATCCTGGCGACTGGCGACGAGATCGCGCTGCCCGGGGATCCCCTGGCACCCGGGCAGATCGTCAGTTCGAACGGCCCGGCACTGCACGCCTTCGTCCGGGCCTGCGGCGGCGAACCGATCGATCTCGGCATCGCCGCGGACACCGAGGAGGCGATCGTCGAGCGGGCGCTGGGGGCCGTGGGGGCGCAGGTGCTGGTCACGACGGGCGGTGCGTCGGTCGGCGACCACGACCTGGTGCAGCCGGCGCTGACCCGCATGGGGATGACGCTCGACTTCTGGAAGATCGGCATGCGGCCGGGCAAGCCGCTGATGGTCGGGCGGCTGGGCGACATGCGCGTGCTGGGGCTGCCGGGAAATCCGGTCTCGTCCATGGTGTGCGCGATCCTGTTCCTGCGACCGCTGCTGGCGCGGCTCGCCGGGAGCGAGGATCCCGCGGGCGAGGGGCGAGGGACGGCACGGCTCGGACGCGCTCTGCCGGAGAACGACAGGCGCGAGGACTATCTGCGGGCGACGCTGACGACCCAGGCCGACGGCACGCTGGTCGCCCATCCCTTCGAGGTCCAGGACAGCTCGCTGCTCGGCGCCCTGGCGCGGGCCGACGCGCTGGTGATCCGGCCGCCGCATGCGCCGCCGGCGGCGGCAGGTGCGCAGGTCGAGATCCTGCGCCTGACCTGACGCATGGGACGGGGGCCCGCACAGGGCGAAAGGCGCGACCGCCTGATCGCGCTCTATGCCGAGATGGCCGTGCTGACCGAGCCGGAGTGCCTGGCCTTCTGCCCACGGCCGATGACCTGCTGCGAGGAGCGCTACTGCACCATCGCGATGGAGTTCGCCGCCGAGCATTGGGATGTCGAGCTGGTGCCGACATGGCACCGGGTGCTGCCGATGATGGGCCCCGACGGCTGCACCGTGGCGCCGCATCTGCGCCCCATCTGCACGGCGCACACCTGCGATATCTGCGAGCACGGCGCGAAGCGCGGCGACCCTGCCTGGACCGAGCGCTACTACGCGCTGAAGGACGCCATCGCCGCCCTCGAGGCGGAGGTCCTGGGCGACGTGTTCATCGCCGGGTAGAGTCTTCTTTCCCCCGTTGGCGCACGCTTTTCTGCTATAGTCTCCGGCCCGGTGCGGTGAGTTTCGTCGCGCCGCGAGTCTTTTGGCCAGTCGGGACGGACATGAAGCTCACGATCGAACGCAGCGCTCTCCTCAAGTCGCTCGCTCATGCCCAGAGCGTCGTCGAGCGCCGGAACACGATCCCGATCCTCGCGAACATCATGCTGCAGGTCGACAAGGGGCGGCTCAGCCTCGCGGCGACCGACATGGATATCGGCGTGATCGAGACCCTGGAGGTCGAGGCCAGCGTTTCGGGCGCCACGACGGCGCCGGCGCACACGCTCTACGAGATCGCGCGCAAGCTGCCGGAAGGGTCGCAGGTTCAGATCGACGCCACCGGCGAGCATGGACAGATCAAGCTCCGCTCCGGCCGCTCGACCTTCACGCTGTCGACCCTGCCGACCGAGGACTTCCCGGTGATCTCCGGCGGCGACCTGCCCTACCGCTTCCGGATCGCGGCGAAGGAACTGCGCGGCCTGATCGACCGGACGCGCTTCGCGATCTCTACCGAGGAGACGCGCTACTACCTGAACGGCGTGTACCTGCATCCGGCCGAGACCGACGGGGTGCCGCTGCTGCGTGCCGTGGCGACCGACGGGCACCGGCTGGCGCGCTGCGAGATTCCGCTGCCGGACGGCGCGTCGGGCATGCCGGGCGTCATCGTGCCGCGCAAGGCGGTGACCGAGATCCGCAAGCTGCTGGAGGATGAGGGCGGCGAGGTCGAGGTCGCGCTGTCCGAATCGAAGATCCGCTTCGTCGTCGGCGACCTCGTCCTGATCTCCAAGCTGATCGACGGGACCTTCCCGGACTATGAGCGCGTCATCCCGGTCGGCAACGACAAGACGCTGGACATCGACTGCAAGGCCTTCCGCGAAGCCGTCGACCGGGTGTCGACCATCTCCTCGGAAAAGTCGCGCGCGGTGAAGCTGAGCTTCAAGGACGGCACCCTCGTATTGTCGGCGACGAGCGCCGACAACGGCATCGCCACCGAGGAGTTGGAGATCCGTTACGACGGTCCCCCGATGGATATCGGCTTCAACTCGCGCTACCTGCTGGACATCGCCGCGCAGATCGATGGCGATACCATCGAACTGGTCCTCGCCGATTCGACGGCACCGACGGTGCTGCGCGATCTCGCCGATACCAGCGCGCTCTACGTCCTCATGCCGATGCGAGTGTGATCGCCGTCGAGAGACAGTATCCGGAGGCACCGGCCCAGGCTTCTCCCCTGGCCGTTTCGCGCCTGACGCTCACCGCCTTCCGCAGCTACCGCGAAGCGCGCATCGAGACCGATGCGCGGCCCGTCGCGCTACTCGGTCCGAACGGCGCCGGCAAGACGAACCTGCTGGAGGCCGTATCCTTCCTGGTGCCGGGACGCGGTCTGCGCGGCGCGCGCCTGTCGGAAGTGGCCCGCCACGTGCCCGGCGAGACGGCGGATACCGCCGCCTGGGCCGTCGCTGCGCGCCTGGACACGCCGCTGGGCCGGGTCGAGATCGGCACGGGCCGGGATCCGGCCGGCGATTCCGAAAGCGAGCGCCGGGTGGTGCGAATCGACGGCGTGCCGGCGCGCAGTCAGGCGGCACTGGCCGCTCATGCGGCCGCGGTCTGGCTGACGCCGCAGATGGACCGCCTGTTTACGGAGAGCGCATCGGGGCGCCGCCGCTTTCTCGACCGTCTGGTCTTCGGCTTCGACCAGGGTCATGCGGGGCGGGTCGCCGGCTATGAGAACGCGATGCGCCAGCGCGCCCGCCTGCTGCGCGAAGGCCGCCGCGACGCAGCGTGGCTCGCGGCCCTGGAGGAGGCGATGGCGACGCGCGGCGTGGCCGTCGCCGCCGCCCGCTGCGATCTGGTGGGCCGGCTCAACCTGGCGGCATCGGAGGCGCCGGGGCCGTTCCCGCAGGCGCGCTCGGCCGTTGCCGGGGATGTCGAAAGCTGGCTGGGGGAGATGCCGGCGCTGGCGGCCGAGGACAGGCTGCGCGACATGCTGGCCGCATCGCGCGGTCGCGACGCCGAGGCGGGCGGCGCCGGTGTCGGCACGCATCGCAGCGACCTAGTGGTGCACGAGGTCGCGCGGGACATGCCGGCGGCACGCTGCTCCACCGGCGAGCAGAAGGCGCTGCTGGTGTCGATCGTGCTCGCCCATGCGCGCCTCGTCGCGGCCGCGCACGGCGCGCCGCCGCTGCTGCTCCTCGACGAGGTGGCGGCCCATCTGGACAGTGCCAGGCGGACCGCGTTGTTCGATGCCATATGCGCGGTCGGCGCCCAGGCATGGATGACGGGAACCGACCTCGAACCGTTTCGCGCCCTGGGCGATCGTGCCCAGTTTCTGAGCGTGCAGAACTCGACCGTCGGCCCCATATGACGGCCTACGATTTCTGCGCCGGATCACGAACTTATCGGCAGTCCCGAGCATGAACGAACCGCTCCAGCCCGCGCACGACCAGACCGAGTACGAGGCGGACGCCATTCAGGTCCTCCGGGGGCTCGATGCCGTCCGAAAGCGGCCGGGCATGTATATCGGCGACACGGACGACGGCACCGGCCTGCACCACATGATCTACGAGGTGGTGGACAACGCCGTCGACGAGGCGCTGCAGGGTTTCTGCGACCGCATCGACGTGACGCTGAACGCCGACGGGTCGGTGACGGTACGCGACAACGGACGCGGCATTCCGGTCGGCATCCACGAGGAGGAGGGTATCTCCGCGGCCGAGGTCATCATGACCAAGCTGCATGCCGGCGGCAAGTTCAACCAAAAGAACTATAAGGTGTCGGGCGGCCTGCACGGCGTCGGCGTATCGGTCGTGAACGCCCTGTCCGAGCGCCTGGACCTGCGCATCTGGCGCAACGGCAACGAATACACGATGCGCTTCCGCCACGGCGACGCCGAGGCGCCCCTGGCGATGGTTGGCGAGGCGCCGGGCCTGTCGGGTACGGAAGTGACGTTCCTGCCGTCGAAGCAGACCTTCACCATGACGGAGTTCGACTTCGCGACGATCGAGCGCCGGCTGCGCGAACTCGCGTTCCTGAATTCCGGCGTGCGCGTCGTGTTCACGGACGCGCGCGGCGTCGACGAGAAGAGCGTCGAGTTCCTCTATGAGGGCGGGCTGGTCGCCTTCGTCGCGTGGGTGGACCGCGCGTCGGTCGCGCTCCACACGCCCGCCGTGACCGGAAGCGCCGAGCGCGACGGCGTCACGGTCGAATTCGCGCTGCAGTGGAACGACAGCTATCACGAGAAGATGCTGTGCTTCACCAACAACATCCCACAGCGCGACGGCGGCACGCACTTGGCGGGTTTCCGTGCGGCGCTCACGCGGCAGGTGATGCGCTACGCCGAATCCTCCGGCATCAGCAAGCGCGAGAAGGTGACCATCAGCGGCGAGGACGCACGCGAGGGACTGAGCTGCGTCCTCTCGGTGAAGGTCCCGGATCCGAAATTCTCGTCGCAGACGAAGGACAAACTCGTCTCCTCCGAGGTGCGGCCGATCGTCGAGGGCGTCGTCGGCGACGTGCTGAGCCGGTGGTTCGAGGAGCATCCGAGCGAAGCCAAGAAGATCATTTCCAAGGCGGCTGAAGCGGCCGCTGCGCGTGAGGCGGCGCGGCGCGCCCGCGAACTGACCCGGCGCAAGAGCCCGCTCGACATCGCCAGCCTGCCCGGCAAGCTGGCCGACTGCCAGGAACGCGACCCGGCGAAGTCGGAACTGTTCCTGGTCGAGGGCGACTCGGCCGGCGGCTCGGCGAAGCAGGGCAGGGATCGCGGCTTCCAGGCGATCCTGCCGCTGCGCGGCAAGATCCTGAACGTCGAGCGCGCGCGCTTCGACAAGATGCTGGGTTCGGCGGAGATCGGCACGCTGATCGCCGCGCTCGGCACTGGCATCGGCCACGACGAGTTCGACGCTGGCAAGGTGCGCTACCACAAGATCGTCATCATGACGGACGCCGACGTGGACGGCAGCCACATCCGCGCGCTCCTGTTGACCTTCTTCTATCGCCAGATGCCCGACCTGATCGAGCGCGGCTTCCTCTACATCGCCCAGCCGCCGCTCTATCGCGTTCAGCGCGGCAAGGCCGTCCGCTACCTGAAGGACGACCGCGAGATGGAGGCGTATCTGACCGAGACAGCGCTGGAAGGTGCGGTGCTGACGCTGCAGTCGGGCCAGCAGCGCGCCGGGCAGGATCTGCGCGATCTGGTGGACGATGCGCGCCGGGTGAAGCTTCGCGTGAAGCCGCTGGCGGACAAGGTCGGCAGCGAACGGGTGGTGGAACAGGCGGCGATCGCCGGCGCGCTGAACGCCGACCGGATCCGCGATCCGAACCAGGCGCTCGAGGTCGTGGCCCAGGTCGCCCAGCGCCTCGATGCCCTCGAAGAGGAAAGCGACCGCGGCTGGATCGGCGAAGTAGGCGACGAGGGAAGCTTCGTCTTCACGCATCGCGTCCGGGGCGTCACGCATCGCTACGTGATCGAAGGCCGGCTTCTGCGCAGTCAGGAAGCCCTGCGGCTGGATGCACGCAGCGAGTCGCTGCGCGAAGTGTATCTGCAGCCGGCGACCCTGGAGGCCAAGGACGGCGGGCATCGGATCATCGGGCCGTTGGGCCTGATCGAGGCCATCGGCGAGGTCGGCCGCAAGGGGCTCTCGATGCAGCGCTACAAGGGCCTGGGCGAGATGAACCCCGAACAGCTCTGGGAGACGACGCTCGATCCGGAGGCGCGCACCCTGTTCCAGGTCCGCGTCAGCCACGCGGAGGAGGCGGGCGAGATCTTCTCCACCCTCATGGGCGATCAGGTCGAGCCGCGCCGCGACTTCATCCAGACGAACGCCCTGAAGGTCGCGAACCTGGACGTCTGACCCGTCGCCGGAAGCGGCGGGCACCGCCCGCCGCTATCGGATGGCGGCGTAGGACCGCGTGATCTCGGCGCCGAACAGGAATATCTGCGCCGAGTAGTATACCCAGAGCAGCACAACGATCAGCGATCCGGCGGCACCGTAGGTGGAGGCGGCGCCGGTATGGCCGAGATACAGGCTGACCAGCTGTCGTCCGATGACGAACAGCAGCGCCGTGACCGCGCCACCGAACCACACGTCGCGCCACTGGATATGCGTGTCGGGCAGCAGCCGGTAGACCAGCGCGAACAGCGCCGTGAGAATGCCGAACGAGATCAGGAAGTTCACGATCTGCAGGATCGTGCCCATGAAGGGAATGCGATCGTTCAGCGTGTCGCTGAAGCCCGCCAGCAGGGCATTGATGATCAGCGACGCCAGCAGGAGAAGCCCCAGGCAGAAGATGAGCATGAGGCTCATCAGGCGCGTGTGGAGCAGCGACCATGCCCCGGAACGGCTCGGTTCGGCTTTCCAGATGACGTTGAGCGCGTCCTGGATCTGGCCGAACACGGTGGTCGCGGCCACCATCATCGTCAGCAGGCCGAGGGCGGTGGCGATGAGGCCGGTGCCGAGATTCCCGGCATTCTCGACCATCGCCTGCACCGCCTTGGCGCTGTCGGCGCCGACGATGCCGATCAATTGGTCGTCGACGGCGCCTCGGGCTGCGGCATCGCCGTAGACGAAGCCGGCCACGGCGATGATCAGCACGAGAAGGGGGGCGAGCGAGAACAGCGTGTAGAACGCGATCGCCGCGCCCATGGTGCCGGCCCTGTCGTTGCCGAACGCGACCACTGCCTGCTTCAGCACCCGCCAGTACAGGCGAAGGTACGGAAGAAGCATCCCCTAGGCCCTTCTGCCCACGACGAGCCGGTAGATCAGAAGCAGGATGATCGCGCCCACGACGCCGGCGATGAACGCGCCCCAGCCCGATGCGAGTTCAAGGCCTGCGATGTCGGCGAGCCATGTGCCGACGAAGGATCCGGCTATGCCGAGCAGTATGGTGACGATGATACCGCCGGGATCGCGGCCGGGCATGAGCAGCTTCGCCACGATGCCGATGATCAGGCCGGTGACGATGGTAACGATGATTCCCATTGAGTCCCCCCGAAAAAGCTCAACGCAGGAACGAGGCGGCCACCCGGCCGGTTCCGAAGGTCGGCCCGCGCGCGGCGGAAGGAAGGCACGAGGATGACAATACTGCAGCGGTCGCCGCCTGCGTCGCTTCGTACGGCGCTCATCGCGGCTGCCTTCGGTCGAGGTGCGAGCGACCCCGGTTGCGCGGCAGGCCCGGCGCGCCTGCGGGATGCCGACCTCGCCGGCCGCCTCGCGGCAGCCGGCGTGGCGGCCGAATGGCTGGCGGACATCGGCGACCCGGTCGGGGAGCCATCTCCCATGGCGGCCGCGGCCGATGTGGCGGCGCGGCTGGCAACTGCGTGCGGCGCCGCGCTTGCGGCCGCCCGCCGGCCGGTGGTGATCGGCGGCGACCATTCCTGCGCGGTCGGCACGTGGAGCGGCGTCGCCCGCGGCCTGCGCGGCGAGGGCCGGCTGGGCCTGATCTGGATCGACGCTCATCTGGATAGCCATACGCCGGCCACGAGCCATACCGGCATGATCCACGGCATGCCGGTGGCGGCGCTGCTCGGGCACGGCGACCCGCGGCTGACCGGCATCGCCGGTGGCATGCCCGCCCTCCGGCCGGAGGATCTGTGCATCGTCGGCGGCCGGGACTACGAGCCGGAGGAGCCGGAATTCCTCGCCGGCCAGGGCGTGCGCGTCTTCTTCGCCGAGGAGGTGCGTGCGCGCGGCCTTCCCGCCGTGATGGACGAGGCGCTGACGCGCGTCCGCGCCGGAACCGCGGCGTTCGGCGTCTCTCTGGATCTCGACGCCGTCGATCCCGGGGAAGCGCCGGGCGTCGGCTGCCGGGTCGCCGACGGCCTGACCGCCGCGGATCTCGTCGCAGCCGTGGAGCAGATGCGCAGCGTCGCCGAGCCGATCGCGTGGGAGTTGGTCGAGTTCAACCCGCGGCGCGACATCGACGGCCGGACGGCGGCGCTCGCGATGCGGCTTCTCGAATCGGCGCTGCGGTAGCGAAGCGGGTCGCGCGGCCGCCGCCATGCGGATTGGCCCCCGTCGATGCCGCGGAAGCGGCCCTTCGGTGCCGCGCCGATGCATCCTAGGGTCCGGCCGGCAATAGAGGACGCTGGGGAGGACGCTGGATGATCGAGATCGGCAAGCTGCAGCCCGACGACCGGGCGGCCTGGGAGACGCTGTTCCGCGGCTATATCGACTTCTACGAGCGGACGCTGCGCCAGGAAGACTATGATCGGGCCTGGGCGCTGTTCCAGGAAGACGAACGCCTGCACGCGCTGGGTGCGCGGGTCGACGGGGCGCTGGTGGGGATCACCCATTTCTTCATCCACGCCAACACGTCGGGCCCGGACGTCTGCTATCTGCAGGACCTGTTCACCGCGCGCGACCTGCGCGGCAAGGGTGTCGGCCGGGCGCTGATCCAGGCGGTCGCCGACTGGGCGCGCGAGCACGGTTGCTGCCGGCTCTACTGGATGACGCACGAGAGCAACGCCACCGCCCGGCGCCTCTACGACAAGGTCGCCGAGAATCGCGGCTTCATCCGCTATCAGATCGAGCTGGGATAGCGCCGCCCGGTTGCGCCGCCGGGGTCGACGGCCGCGCGCCGATGCGCGTAGAATGTCCGGACACAAACGAGAGGGCGGAAATATGCCGGGCAAGCTGGACCTCGTCATCCGCGGCGGCACGATCGTCGACGGCACCGGAAATGGCACCTTCGAGGGCGATATCGGCATCGCCGACGGTTCGATCGTCGCGGTCGGCAAGGTCGAGGGCCGCGGTACCGAAGAGATCGACGCCCGCGGGATGCTGGTCACGCCCGGCTTCGTCGACATCCACACGCATTACGACGGCCAGGCCGTGTGGGATTCGCAGATGACGCCGTCCTGCTGGCACGGCGTCACTACAGCCGTGATGGGCAATTGCGGCGTCGGCTTCGCGCCCTGCAAGCCGGCGGACCGCGAGAAGCTCGTCGAGCTGATGGAAGGCGTGGAGGACATTCCGGGCCCCGTCATGCACGAGGGGCTGAAGTGGGAGTGGGAATCCTTCGCCGAGTATCTCGACGCGCTCGACCGGCGTCGCCGCGACATCGACCTTTGCGCGATGCTGCCGCACGCGGCGGTGCGGGTGTACGTCATGGGCGACCGCGCGATCGCTCTGGAGCCGGCCAATCAGGCGGACGTCGCCCAGATGCGCGCCATCGTGGCGGATGCGGTGCGTGCCGGCGCCTTCGGCGTCTCGACGTCGCGGACGACCAGTCACAAGAGCCTGAAGGGCGACTACACGCCGACGCTGCGGGCGCTGGAGGCTGAACTCACCGGCCTCACGCTGGGCATGAAGGATGCCGGGTCGGGCTTCCTGGAGATCGTCTCCGAGTGGACCCAGCCGGACGTGAAGGAAGAGTTCGCCATGCTGCGGCGCGCGGTCGCCGCCTCGGGCCATCCTTGCGTCTTCTCGCTCGCGCAGCGCAACAACGGCCCGGTGATCTGGAAGGACCTGCTGAAGTTCAGCGCCGACGCGGTGAAGGACGGCGTCAACATCCGCCCCGTGGTGCCGCCGCGGGCGATCGGTCTCCTGCTCGGCCTCGAGGGCAGCCAGAACCCGTTCTCGGGCTGCGCGTCCTATCGGAAGATCGCCCACCTGCCGGTCGCCGAGCGCGTGAAGATCATGCGCGATCCCGCGTTCCGCGGGCAGCTGCTGTCCGAGGACCCGAAGGAGTTCAGCACCTTCCCGCTGTTCCACCGGATGTCCTATTCGCAGATGTACCGCTTCGGCAATCCGCCGAACTACGAGCCGAAGCGCGAGGATTCCATCGAATCCATCGCCGCGCGCGAAGGCCGCACGCCGCAGGAGGTCGCCTACGACGTCATGCTCGAGGACGAGGGCATGGGCTTCATCTACGCGCCGATCACCAACTATGCGACGCACGACCTGAGCATCGCCGAGGCGATGCTCGACGACCGCAACGCGATTATGGGTCTGGGCGACGGCGGCGCGCATGTCGGCTTCATCCTGGACGCCGGTTATCCGACGTATCTGCTGTCCCACTGGGGCAAGGCGCGCGAGCGCTGGGACGTGGCGGAACTGGTGCGGCGGCTGACCTCGGACACTGCGGACGCCGCCGGGCTGTCCGATCGCGGCCGGATCGCCGTCGGCAAGAAGGGCGACATCAACATCATCGACTGGAGCAAGATCGGCTTCGGCTCGCCCTACGTCGCCTACGACCTGCCGGCCGGTGGCAAGCGCCTGCTCCAGAAGGGCAGCGGCTATGTCGCGACGATCGTGTCCGGCGAGGTGACGTATCGCGACGGCGAGGCGACCGGTGCGCTGCCGGGTCGCCTCGTTCGGGGCCAGCGGGCGGCCTGATCGACCCGCCGGGGCGGCCGAGCGGTCGTCCCGGCTTTTCGAAACCGAACGATGTGACGCGTGCCGCACGGCACGCGTTTGCCGTTCGTGGCGGTCGCACCCTTTGCTACACTTCGCTGGGGTAGGGGGGCGACTGGATGGCACGACGGGCGGTTCGAGTGGTCCGGGGCACGGCCGCGATCGTGCTGGCGATCTGCGCTTCGTACGTCTGGCAAGCCGACCGGGCACACGCAGCCGGCGCCGGCCAGCGTTTCCAGCAGGTCGAAATCGTCGATTCTACCGGCTTCGAACGGCCGATACCGGCGATGCGGGGACTCATTCCCGCCGGCTGGGCGGCGAGGGGCGGGGTGGTCTGGAGCCCGCAGGCGCAGTGCGGCGCGGACGGCGTGCAGATCCAGTGGGGCGCCTGGGACCCGGTCAGCGGCGCCGCGGTGGAGACGCTCCCGGCGATCGCCTGGCAGGCCAACAACCTGCCGATCCAGATGCCGCCGAACACCAGCGGCGCCCATTGTCTGCACGCGCCGATCACGACGGTGCGCGCCTATCTCGAGGCGCTGGTGCAGATCGTGCGGCCCGGAGCGCAGGTGCTGGATTTCCGCCCGCAGCCGGAACTCCTGAAGATCGCAGGGATGGAGCCGAGGCGCGACATGCTGCCGGGGGGCGAGATGCGCAGCTGGGCCGAAGCCGGCGACCTGCTCATCGGCTACGATGTCCAGGGACGGAACTTCCGCGAGGTGATCCGCGGCATCGCCGTCTTCTTCACGTCGACGATGCAAGGCGTCATGCCCGGGGAGATCCGTCACTTTCTGACAGGGAGTTCGCTGCCGGCCTTCGCCATGCGGGCGCCCGACGGTTCCCTGGATTTCCGGCTGTTCGACTCCGTGCACAAGTCGTTTCGCATGGACCCGGAATGGGGCGCGCGCATGGCGAAACACAATGCCGAGATGTCGAGGATCAACACGAAGGGGGCCGCGGACCGTCATGCGATCCGCATGCAGACGAACCGCGAGATCAGCGACATGATGAACAAGAGCTGGGCCGACCGACAGGCGAGCCAGGACCGAACGCAGGAGAAGTTCGTCCGCGCCATCCGCGGCGTCGAACTCTATGCCGATCCCGCAGCGGGGCGGCCGGTCGAGCTACCGAACACCTACGACCACGCGTGGCGGCTTCAGGACGGTACATACATGATGACCGACAATCCCAACTTCGATCCGAACGTCGAGTTCGGCGTGAACGGCACGCGCCTGCAGGTGATCCGATGAGCCGTCGCCAGAACGCCGGGTTGGTCGCTCTCGCCGCTTCCGCGGCCGTGGCGCTCGCGGTATCGGCCGCTTCCGCGCAGCAGAGTTTCCCGACCCAGGGACAGGCGCCGAGCTATGGCGGCCAGCCTAGTTACGGCCAGCAGCCGCAGCAGGGTGGCTATGGCCAGCCGCAGCCGGACTATGGCCAGCAACAGCCCGGCTACGGGCAGCAGCCCGGCGGCTATGGCCAGCAACAGCCGGGTTATGGCCAGCCGCCCGGCGGCTACGGCCAGCAGCAGCAGCCGGGCTACGGGCAGGCGCCCGGCGGCTACGGGCAGCAGCAGCCGGGATATGGCCAACAGCCCGGAGGCTATGGCCAACAGCCCGGAGGCTATGGCCGGCAGCAGCCGGGATACGGGCAGCAGCCCGGTGGGCCGGGACAGCAGCCCGGCGGCTACGGCCAACAGCCGCCAGGAGGGCAGCAGCCGCAGTTCGGCGGTGGCCCCGGCGGCATGCCGGGGCAGCCGGGCAGCGGCAACCTCGACGCCATGATGGCGATGGAGCGTCAGGATTTCGGCGTGCCGCCGCAGCGCGAACTGCACGGCGGCGCCATGCACGGCCCGACGCCCACGGAGATTCCCGGCGGCAAGCTCATCACCACAAAGGGGCTGGTCGACCTGCTCCAGAACCAGCAGCAGCTGCGCCCGGTGGTTTTCGACGTGCTCGGCGGGCCGCAGACCCTGCCCCAGGCGCGCCCCGCCGTCCCGGCCTCGCAGCCGGGCAGCTTCGAAGACCCGGTGCAGCGCGAGTTCGGCGCCTATCTGCAGCAGGCGACCGGCGGGAATCGCGAGACCCCGATCGTCTTCTATTGCCTCAATCCGCAATGCTGGATGTCCTACAACGCCGCACTTCGGGCGATCAACCTGGGGTACGGCAACGTCCTCTGGTACCGCGGCGGCATCGAGGCGTGGCAGCAGGCGGGCCTGCCGGTGCAGGGGCAGGGACAGCGGTTCGGTCAATAGCACGGGACCGGCCGCGCCCGCCCGGTCTTCCGTGGCCGCGTCCGGCCATGCTAGGTACGAACGAGGCAAGGCTTGAGCGAGGCTGAGATGAAGTACGCCCTGGGCGACGTGCGGGTGCAGACGCACGGCGACGACTACTGGATCGCGCCGACGGCTTCGGTCATGGGCAACGTGAAGCTCGAGAAGGATGTCAGCATCTGGTGGGGCGCCGTTCTGCGCGGCGACAACGAGCTGATGACCATCGGCGAGGGATCGAACATCCAGGACGGATCCGTCTGCCACTCCGACCCCGGCTCCCCGCTGACCATCGGCAAGCACGTCACGGTCGGGCACATGGTCATGCTGCACGGCTGCACGATCGGCGACAACAGCCTGATCGGCATCGGCTCGGTGGTCCTGAACCGCGCGAAGATCGGCAAGTACTGCATCATCGGGTCGAAGGCGCTGATCACCGAGGGCAAGGAGATCCCCGACTATTCGATGGTGATGGGGGCGCCGGGCAAGGTGGTGCGGACCCTGACCCACGAGGAGGCGGAGAAGTACCTCCGCGGCGCGGCGAACTATGTGCGCAACTACAAGCGCTACAAGGCGGAACTGACGCCGCAGGACTGACGGCGAGTCCGGCCGCCACCGTCATGCCCGTGTCACATGTGAAGGCTAGGGTGCAGCGCCTCGGCCTCGAGCATGGCGGCAACGGGGCGGCAGCAACGGGATGACGATGAGCCACCAGCAGATTTTCACGAATGCCCGCATCGTGACGGCCGATGCGGTGGTCGACGGAACCTTGGTTGCCGCCGATGGCATCATCGTCGCGATCGATGAGGGGCCGTCGGCCGTGGCGTCGGCCATCGACCTGGGCGGGGAATATCTCCTGCCCGGCCTCGTGGAATTGCACACCGACAACCTGGAGAAGCATTTCGTGCCGCGACCCGGCGTCGACTGGCCCGGCCATGTCGCCGCTGCGGCGCACGACGCGCAGATCGCCTCCGCCGGCATCACCACCGTCTTCGATGCGCTGGCACTCGGCGAAATCTACGGCCGCGGCGATCGCGTCAAGCACCTCTACGGCATGGCCGAGGCGCTGCGCTGGGGCAGGGAAGAGGGCCTGTTCCGCGCCGACCACCGCCTGCACCTGCGCTGCGAGATCACCGCGTCCGACGTGATCGGCATGTTCGAGCGACTGGCGGGCGATCCCGCCGTCGGTCTGGTGTCGCTGATGGATCACACGCCGGGCCAGCGGCAGTTCGTCAACATCGACAAGTATCGCGTCTACTATCAGGGCCGCTGGGGCTTCAGCGATGCTGAGATGGAGCGGTTCATCGTCGCGCGCATCGACGAGCAGAAGAAATACGGCGTCGCCCATCGGGCGATCCTGGCGGCGCAGTGCCGCGAGCGCGGCCTCGCCGTCGCCAGCCACGACGACGCCTGCCCGGCGCATGTCGACGAGGCCGTCGCCGACGGTGCCGTCATCGCCGAGTTCCCGACCACCGTCGACGCGGCGCAGGCGGCGCGTGCGGCGGGGCTGTCCATCCTGATGGGCGCGCCGAACATCGTGCTCGGCGGGTCGCATTCCGGCAACGTGTCGGCGGCTGACCTGGCCGACGAGGACCTGCTCGACGTGCTGTCCTCGGACTACGTGCCGACGAGCCTGATGCATGGCATCTTCCTGCTCGCCGACCGCGGCATGCCGCTGAACAAGGCGGCGGCGAAGGCGAGCCTGGAGCCGGCACGCCGCGTCGGGCTCGACGACCGCGGCGAACTCGCGCCGGGCAAGCGCGCCGACATCGTGCGGGTGCGCCAGACGGTCGGCGGACCCGTCGTACGGGCCGTCTGGCGCGAAGGCGATCGCGTCGCCTGAGCCACGCGCCGGCACGATAAATCCCTCACAGTCGTTCGGGTAGAGCCAGAACCGATGCAACCGTGGCCTTTCCTGTTGTATTAAGAACTTGGCGTGCCTGCAGGCGCCAGGCGTCTCGGGAGGGGCGCCCCGAAACGACATTGGGACGGGGCAGATAATGGGCGGTTTCAGAAGGTTCGGCGCGGTCGCTGTGGCGTGCTCGGTCGGGCTGCTGCTGAGCGGGGTTTCCGCGGTCGCGCTGGCGGCGCCGTCCGTGCAACTCGCGCAGAGCGCGGAGCAGACGGCGCAGAACTATTTCTATGCCGGCTTCGAGGCTTTGCAGCAGAACCGTCTCGATCAGGCCGTCAGCATGTTCGAGGGCGGGCTCCAATACTCGCCCAACAACGCGGTCGCCATCTATTACCTGGCAATGACCTACGACCGCATGGGCGCGTACGAAAAGGCGGCGCCGCTCTATCAGCGCGCGGCGACGCTGGCGCCGGGGACGGAGGAGGGCCGCGCTGCGCAGGAGCGGCTCCGTACCGTCGCCGCGACCGTGCCCGGCATGCGCCCCTATGGGGAGGCGCAGCGGGAGCCCCAGCGGCGGTCCATCCGCGAGGTCTTCGAACAGAGTGCGGCGGGACAGGCGTCTCCATCGGCGGAGTCGCAGCGCAACGTGCCGCTGCCGCCACCGCCCATCGCCCGCGCGGCTCCGGCACCGCTCGCCAGCCGCGCCGGACCGATCGCGACGCCGCCCTACGTTCCCGCCCCCATCGCCGCTCCGGCAGCGCCGGTGCGTGCCCCGGAGCCGCCGCGTGCGACGGCGTACGGGCAGCCGGCGTCGGATCCGGCGACGCGCTTCTCAATGCTCGACACCAGCGGCGGCGGCGCCGGTCGGGTCCCGTCGCGGCTC
>Ga0209024_1000419_pt1 | contig 73463 bp, 68 predicted proteins | sample AutmiccommunBRH5_FD_187380 | JGI IMG/M metagenome (GOLD analysis project Ga0209024, IMG submission 187380) | Deep subsurface microbial communities from Mt. Terri, Switzerland - Autotrophic microbial communities BRH/5 (SPAdes) (version 2) | ecosystem: Environmental > Aquatic > Deep subsurface >... | reverse complement strand
ACTCCCACGGCGGGGTGAACGTCCCTTGCCACATGCCGAGCCCGGTGCGTTCCGCCAGCTTCTGGTCGCCGGCATAGGCACCGCTGCTGTAACGCGGCCAGTCCAGCGCGTGGCCGGCCTGCACCATGATCGCCGCTGCGTCCTTGCCGTCGGCGCGGAAGCAGGTGGCGACGATGCGGTCGTATTGGTCGCGGTCTCGCACCTCGCAGCGCGTCGGCCGCGCGTTTGCCAACGTGGTGGCGAGGGCGTGTGCCGCGATACGGCCGCAAGGGTAGGGCCGTCCATCGTCGCCGCGGCACTGTTGCGCCGCTTCCGGGGCGTCGATGCCGTGGAGCCGTATCCTCTGGCCCTGGAGTTCGATGGTATCGCCGTCGATCACCGAGGCGCGGCCGACGAGTTCCGCCGCGGCGGGCGAGGCGGCGCAGGCGAGGAACATGAGGCCGGCGGCGAGGCGGCGGAAGGGTGGAGCGGCCAAGGTGCTGATCCTCCTTTTGGGGGGAGGACGGCAGCGTGCGCAGGCCGGATTAAGATCGGATTACCCGCATTAATTGAGTGGCTATGGGCCGGCAGTAGAGCGATCAGTGTCTTCGACGCGGCGGCGAGCCGCAGAGGAGGGCGCGACGATGACCACGACGATCCTGGCGAGCGAGAACGAGGACTGGGGCTTCTTCGCCACCCTGCGCGGGCATGCGGACCAGGGGGAGGCCTGGGCGCTGGCGATGCAGGCGGTCGGACGCGCCACGGGCTTCTCCCAGGAGGCGGTGCGGGACTTCCTCGACAGCCGGCACGGCCGGCACTTCGCCGACGAGGTGGCGAACGGGCTGCACGCGGGGCTGGAACCGGCGGCGGCGATCGACGCGGCGGTGACGCGCTGGATGGGCTGGCGCATCGGCCGGCAGACGGAGCGCGACACGGGCATCCCACGCGGCCTGCCCTACCTGACCGGCTTCGTCGGGCACTTCGAGGCGGCCCTGGCCGACTGACGCGCCACCCTCCCGCACCGCCCCTGCGCCGTCCGCGGCCGGGGGCTCCGGATCGTAGCAGGGACGCGATCGTGCGGGCCCTCGAACCCGGAGACGACCATGAGCAACCTAACCGACACCCAGCGCCTCGTCCTCACCGCCGCGGCCGGACGCGCCGACCGCTCCCTCCAGCCGCTGCCGGCGAGCCTGAAGGGCGGTGCCGCGATGAAGGTGGTCAACGCGCTCGTGACGCGCGGGCTGGCGGAGAAGGCCGAGGAGGGTGAGCGCATCAGCGAACAGGGGCTGGCGGCCATAGGCGCGGGGGTCGAGCAGCCTACGCCGGATCAGGCGAAGACCCGCGCGCCGCGCACTGGTACCAAGCAGGCGCTGCTGATCGAGATGCTCCGCCGCAGCCAGGGGGCCACCATCGAGGAGGTGGTCGCGGCGACGGGCTGGCAATCACACACGGTGCGGGGCGCGATTGCCGGCGCGCTGAAGAAGAAGCTGCAGCTCGACGTCACGTCCGAAAACGTCGAGGGGCGCGGGCGGATCTACCGGATCGCCTGATCGTCACACGCAGCTACTCTACTCGATGCCGCCGATCGCTTCAGGCGGCGTCTCTGATCTGATAGCGCTCCTTTCGGTCGAGCGTGGCCCCTCGAATGCGACCTACCGCGAAGATGGCATAGTCGGTCCCGAGTATGAGCCCGCCGCTTGCAACCGCGTAATTGATAGGTAATCAGACTGGAGGCGTCGTTCTGCCGCGAGCGGCGCCGTGCCAAGAACGGGATCCGAACTGAGAGAGGGCGAACCACTCGTGCAAGATAGGGTAGTCTATGTTCTGCAGGATGCAGGAAGGTCGGATCTCGTTAAGATCGGCAAGGATTCGAACTGGCCGTTGCGCTATCGCCAAGCGCGTAGCCAGACACCGCGCGACATCTCCTGTCTCGCGGTATGGCGGTTCCAGGATGCAGTTTCCCTGAATGCGGCCGAACGAGCGAGCCGGTCCGGCTTAATCAAGGCGACTACGGGCAATGGCAACAAGGAGTGGTTCCTCGCATCGGCGGCCGACGCCGTGAAACACGTCTGCCGCGCTCTCGGCCGGGCGTGTGACGAAGAGGCGGGGACGCCGGGCCGGCGGTCCTGGGAGAATGTACCGTCCTGGGATGCTTGGCGGGATACAGCGGGATACAAGGCGACCAAGGTGCGGCGGCGCTTGTGGGTCGGCGGGGAGATCGGCGATAGCGGCGCGATCGGCGCGCTGAAGATCGTTCACAGTCCCTACTACGATGGCTTCTTCACCTTCAAACCGACCTACGCCTGCTCCCGTTTCCGCTGGCTCGGCTGGTGGCAGTTCCCCGGTGTGGAGGTCACGGATCGCGACAACCGCATGGTCTATGATCTCTGGGGCCGCCTTGTCTCGACCTACGGGCTGGGGAGCGACGACCTCGCAGTCGGTTGGCTGCGCAATTCTGACGGGACGGCTCGGGTGGACTTGTCCACTCTGCAAAACAGGCTCAACCACGCGGGTATGGTTGCCGGCGATCCGCGGGCCCCGAAACCGCTCGACGCGCCCGAGCGGGATCCGTCCAATGGCGGCGTAAAGATCCCGTACGGTGCCGTCCCGCCGCAAGACCTTATCCATCGGCTGTCCTGACCGATGCCGGCCCTCAAGATTGGCGACCCGTTGTGGCGCCCCGACGACATCGTCATTGATCGGCTGAACGTCGCCGTCGCCAATGAGATATCGACCGGCAAGGCAGGTGTCTTCTGCGGAGGGGAAAGGCATCGACTGAGCGAGATGCTCGCCATGGACGCGGCCATGGCGATGCTGCGCCCGGTCCGCCGTCTCATGACGGTGATCGACGCCAACGACTTACGCCGGAATATGCCGGGTTACGACATTCTGGTTGGCGACCGGCTGCGAATCCAGGTCAAGGGTGGCACGTACGTTGACTCGATCGGGTGGACGCATACGGCAGGCCTGCCGGAGGCGAAGGATCTGCAGTTCGATATCGAGGTCGTGGTCGACATTGGTGTGGTCCTGAACCCCCGACCATTCGGTCCTCGTCGGGACGGCCGAGACCAAATCCCTATGCAGCCTCATGTCGACTTCTACATCATCCCTGGCGATGTGGTGCGGGCGCAGGTCGCGACGGGAGCGCGTGTCAATCGCGCTGGTGCGCACCTCTACCTCTACAAGCAACGCCTCAGACCTGGGACGAAGGAACATGAGCGTCAGTGGCTTGGATTGGCCGAGTGGCGGAACCGGTTCGATGTGATCGAGGTGGCGGTCCGATCCCTTTTGGATGGTGGACACTAAAGCCCGGGCGCCTGCGCCGGCATAACTTTCTGACGACCAGTTGCTCATCACGGGCGCGGGGATCGGCGGCGGGGTGCTCATGACGCGCATGATGGAGCAGCGGCTACGGCCGTGCGTTGGAAAGCGCAGCCTGAGTGGCACAAGCCTGTTCGGCGCGCCGAGGACCGCTAACGGTCACTCCGTCAGCTCATGCAGGATCGCAGCATACCCCGCCACGTCGACCGCGCTGCCGCGGTGCGTCGGGTCGTGTGCGAGGCGCGCCTGCTTCACGTCGATCATGCACAGGATCACCTGCTCCGGCGTGACCTCGACACCCAGCGTCGCCGACCAGTGCGCTGCCACTTGGGTGAGCAGCGGGCGCGCTGGACCATACTGCCGACGGCGCTCCGCGACGATGCTGGCAGCATCTTCGAGAATGCTGGCGGCTGTCATGGGTTTCCTCCAAGGCGTCCGGCGCGCTCCACGTCGAGTGCGCCAGCATTGCGACCGTCCCAAACGTCACTCGCGCGCCTGAGGAGAGAATGAGGGAGAGAGTATCCATTCCATTCTAAGCTCGTGCGCGCGAGTGACGTTTGGGACGTTCCGCGGGTCAAAGGTCGGTGACCCGTTGCCGGACGAGTTCGACGGATTGCCGCCGTCGTTCCCGTTCGGCAGCAGCGGCGCCAGCGAAGCAGCTGTGAATGGCCGGATTGATCGCCCAACGTTCTCCGTCGTGTCGGCCTTCCGCCGGTTCGGCCCAGCCGGCATCGCACAGTACTGCCATCGCCCGCCCGATCTCCTCGGCCTTGCCGCGGAGAGGGCGATAGGTACGGCCGATATCGCGGGCCGTAATCGTGGTCGCCGCGTGCGCGAGGATGTGACCGGCTAGCCAGCGGGCATGCGCCGTCGGCGCACCTTCCTCCGGCAGTGTTTCGAACCCGAGCCGGAAGAGGTTCGGAAGCGCAATGCGCCGAAGGAACATGGCCGCCGCGGAGACGCTCGCCGCCTTCACCTGCACGAGGTCGTGCGGCAATACCTGCTCGCCAGCAGTCCGGCGGTCGGCGATGTCGACGCAGTGGAAGATCAGGCTCAGCCGCGCGAGCAGCCCTGACCACTTTGGTGCAGTCTCGCGAATGACGTTCGGCAGCGTCGCGTCGACCTGCAGACGTTCGATGAGCGGTGTGAACTGCCGGCGCACTGCACGTGCGTCCTCGTCGAACCACGCCTCCATCAGCTGGCCGTCGCCTCCGGCCGGAGGGCGCAGATCCGCCAGAACGCCGTGCAGCGTCCGGTATTCGCTTCCCGCCCCCGTTGCGCGGGGCCTGTCGTCGTCCAGCCCGAGCGCCGATGGAGCCGCATGCACCGTCAGAAACCGCTGGTACAGCCCATCGTCGACCAGATCCTTCGCCATCCCTGCAAGACGGCGCGGCTGGATGTTGCCGGCGACGATGACCGACCAGTTCGGAACGTAGATATGCCCGCGCGTAATGCGGTCGATATGCTGCGGTCCGCCGTCATAGCTTTCCAACCAGAGTGCGCGTGCCGCTGAACCACTCGCGGAATAACGGCTGAAGCCGCCGAGGAAGGCTACCAACTCGTCGCAGAGGAGCGTCAGCTTTCCGTGCGTACCAGCCCCGGCGAGGATCGCCGCGGCTGCTTCTACCGTCGCGTCCTGGGTGACGAGACGGGTGCAGGCGGGCGCCGGATCGACCTCGTCGGCGGCACGCTTTTCCCTACGAGCTTCCTTGCGTACAGCCTCGCGCGCGGCCCACTCCGCGTGCTCCATCCTCCAGCGCTCGTAGTGAGCTTTATCGCGCTCGCGCACCGGCCAGAATGCGGTGCGGATCATCTCGGTGCCGCGCGCTCCGACGTCCTTGACGACGCAGGTCCAGATGCGCGCCTGCTGCGTCCAGCGATCATGCTGCTTGGGGCGGACGCGCCAAGTGTCGTCGATCGTCGCCGCGCAGGCGGCGAGCATGTGCGCGGCAATTGCGCCGGGGTCGGCGTTGAGCCGTTCGCCCTCGCTGATGGCATAGCGATAAAGGGCCGGCGGCAGGCAATCCGAGCGCAGCTCTGGCCAGCCCACCAGTTCCGGTGCACCGACGATGTCCAGCGGCTCCGGCCAAGCGCGCGATCTGCTCCCGTGCGCGACGCGGTCATTGCCACGTGCCTTCAGGCGGATCCTCTGGATCTCCGCTCCAAGATCTCGTCGGCCTGTATGCTTCTCGCCGATGCCGCCGGGGTACTGCCCGAAGAGCGTCTCGATATCCGTGTTCGTCCAGCCGCGCTCCACCAAGTTTGCAACGACTTTGAATACGGCTTCCGATCGCTGTCCCGCCGGCGTCGGCTGGGTGACCTTGGCCTGCAGCCAGTCCGGCAGCGCCAGGAGCTTCAGCGAGAGGTCCGCCGCATCCGAGGTGCGTCCCAGCTTCTGCGGCGGCGTCGGCGGTGTGCCCGCTACGTCGTGCACGACCGCTGGCCGCGGTGCGCTGGCCGCCACGTAATCCTGGACTTGCTGCGGCGTGTACCGCGCGCCGTTCCGGTGCAGCAGCCGAGCGAGCGTCGGCTCGGCCGGGTAGCCCTTCGCCAGCTTGGCCTGGTTCACCAAGTTGATCGTCCCGGGCAGGCGCAGGAGGCGGTCGACGTTGAAGATGCCCTTGCCGCCGACCGCCTCGGAGAAGGGTTTGTTGATCGCCTCGAACGCCGCGACGTCCGTCATCGGCGGGTCGAGGCGCCACAGGACGTTGAGGCCGTGCCCGCTGTCGATCACCGCGCTCGCCGGAAGATCGCCCTCGGCCAGGGTCGCCACCTCGCCGAGCAGGCGCTGCCGGCTCGCCTCGTATCCCGCGCCTGTATCGGGATCGGCGTCGGTGAACGCGGCATGGATCGCGACGATATCGCTCTTCTTCGGCTTGCTCTGTATGAGGCGCGCCTCATTGACGATGAAGTAGATGTTGCGACGGCCCTGCCACCGATCGATCCAGGTGGCGATGGCGTCCCACGCTGAGCTTGCGTCCGATACCTCCCACGACCGTGTCTCGGTCGGCTCGTCCGGCAGGATGGCCGTGAGCGTCAGCACCCCGTCGGGGCGCCACCAGTTCAGGAAGTCGATGGCGGCCGGGGTGTCCGGTTCAGGACCCGGCGGCATCACCGCAATGCCCCAGGTTCGAAACCCGCGGGCAGCGCGGGGTGGTGGTCCGCGATCTCCCGACGGCTCGCCCGGCCTTGCATGACGGGCCGGGCTTCATGACCGAGTTCATGGCCAGTCCTGGACGTGGCACCCTTGCCGCGGAATCCCGTGGCGATCGCGAGATAGCGGTATGAGCCGCAGCCGAGCCGTACCTGGACGAGGTGCACCGCGCCTTCGTCCGCGAGCCGCCGAGCGCGGTCCGCCAGTGCGGCCAGTGCCCGACGCTCCCGTCCGCACGCCCCCGGTAATGCTTCCCGATCGATCGCGAGGTAGCCGCAATGATACTCGGCGACGTCCCCGGGGAACGCTCCACCCATCCAGCGGCACAGCTCCGTCTCCGTCGCCAGGCGGGCGATGTTGGCGGAGCACTCGACACGCGCCGTGCAGGCGACTGCCGGCGCGTTCATGGGTGGATCCCCGCGGCGACGAGGGCACGGGCGAGATCGGTACGCCGGCGATAGAAGGTGGCCCGCGACATGCCCGAACGATCGGCGGCGGCGACCGGCGCGTGACAGAGCAACAGCCGGGCGATACGCCGCTCCTGCGCGTCGCGCTGCGCGAGGCAACGCAGGAGATCATGCCGCGCTTCGACGGCCGGAGCGCCGCGATCCGCATGCCCCCAGAGCGTGACCGACTCTGCCATCGTCTCCGCGAGGGTAACACGGCTCTCCGAACGCGCCGGCTCGTCGAGCGACACGTGCACGATCCGCTTGCGCGAGATCTGCGCCTGGATGCAGTCGTGCGCGGCGTGTGCGCATAGCAGCGAGAGGAAGGTCGTCCAGGCGCCGCGGTGCGCGTCGTAGCGCCGCGTGCGCATCAGCACCGCGAGGAGGATGTCCTGGGTGATGTCGTCCCTGTCGCAGGCCGGGAGGGCGAGACGCCGGACGATCCGGGTGGCGTGGTAGCGTGCCCGGTTGCGGGCATTCGGGACGTGGTCCGGTGGAAGCATTGCAGCGATCCTTCACCATCGAAGCGATGGCTGGATCGTGAGCGAGGCCGTCGCCGGAAACCTGTCCGGGAGCTATCCGATTTCTGTTCTTTTTCTATCGCCTGCCGTCGAGGTCAGACGATGCGGATGGTCTCCGGCTGGAGGTCCAGACGGACGCCCTGCCTGTTCTTGCGGACGATCAGCTTGCGTGCCTCATCACGCGACAGGCCGCCGGATTCCGCAAAGGCGCGGCGCAAGCCGCTGATGCTGCCGTACACCTGCTCGTCGTTGGCGTGGGCATCTGCAGGAAGCCGCGGATCCCGAATGGCATCGTGAAGCGCGTCGCCAGCGACATATCCCGGACCCTGCTGCGCGCCTCTCGCGAGTTCTAGCAAGAGCATGAACTCCCGGCGCGGGATCCGAAGCTCTCTGCCACGGAAGCTCGCGTGCGAGCGGCGGACGTTCAGGACCAGCACCGGCTCCGCGGCCTCCGCTGGCTCCTCGACTATGAGGTCGAGGCGGAACGGCGCGCGGACCACCGGCTGCAGCCTCTCGTCAGCCGGCACCACTGTGATCGACTGCTCGCGCAGATAGGCGGCAGTTGGGATCGCCAGCTGCGGCTCACGCGGCGCGACGAGGATGGCGGGGCCGGAGCAGTGGGCTTGGATCACGCACGCATCTTCAATCGCGGTCTCTTCCGTGACCCCGAGCGCGAGGAAGACCGTCCGGCCGACCCCATCCTGGCCGAGATTGAAGATGCGCCCGTTCACCTGCTGGATCTCCGGTCCGAGCGCATTGTCCAGACGCAAGGCTTCGCACAGCGCCGCCGGGCTGATCTCGAAGCGGCGCAGTGCGTCCGGGTCCAGAGGGCCGGAAGAGTCGTCGGCAGTCGCGCCGATCCCATGCGGCACGCGGTCCACCCATTCGATGACCATCCCATCGGCCAGTTCGAGCGGCGCCATCTCTTCCAGGACACCGCGGGAGAGGAGCTGGTTGAGGAGACGCGGATCGATCCCGTTCAGGTCGGTGCCGTCGAGGCCGCCTATCGGATGCCTGTCAGTCTGCCGCAGCAGAAGATGCAGCAGGGCGGTCGATGCAGAGTCCATTGCGGCGCAGATGCTCCATGATCAGCGGCTCCAGAAGATCCTTGCGGAAGCTGACGACGCCGGGTGGCTTGATCTTGACCATGATCCGTCGCGGCTTGCCTGCCGAGGCGAAGCGAAACTCGAGCTTGACGTAGTTGATCCGAACTTTCGCAAGCTGGATGCTCGGAGCAGTCCTGGCCAATTGTCGAACCGCATTTGTGACATGGCGGACCGTCATCGCCCAGGTGGCGTGCCGCAGCTTGCCGTCCGGCCGCACCTCGCCATCGTCGATCTGGATCTCCCGGATCGCGTAGCCGAGGAGGCTCTGATCCCAGGCGCGGCTGAGGCTGAACGCCGCTCCGGCCTTCGCGATCGGCGACAGCGTGTAGAGGTGGTGAGCATCGTAGGCAGCGAAGAAATCGGGTCGCCCGAGCAGGGTCTCGGCGAACAGGGCCGCCAGCTGCTTACGCTCGGTATCGCTCTTCGCGCTGACCTGGATGCGTCCGGCGGCGCCGTCATAGCGGATCATGTCCTGACGGATCACGCGGAACGACCGAACTTTCTCCTGGGCAGCCTCCTCGACCAGTGTCGTCCGGACGTTCTCGCCGTGCAGGACGATCAGGTTCAGATGGTCGCCTTCCGGGTACCAACGGACATCGCAGTATCTGCCTTGGTAGCGCGAAGCAAAATAGGCGGCTACCGCATCGCGGAACCGCTGCTGTGCAGCGTCTGTCGTGTCGGGGAGAACGCCTTCTTCCCTGCCGCAGAGCTCCAGGGACGAGCGGGGCGAACGATAGGCCAGTGTATCGACCGTCCGTTCGAAGATGTGCCGGTGATCCAGGTAGGCTCTCAGGGCGATCTGTCTCTCGCAGAGCAGCGGGTCCTCGATCTCCTCCGGAGGAATCAGAATGATTTTGTGAAGGGCCGCCTGTTCCAGCAGAATGCGGACACCTTCGTCGTTCGCGACGAGCTTCAGGTCGTTGAGGGCGTTGAGCAGCTGGTCGGGCAGATCGCCGCTGCTGCGGAAGAACTCGAAAATATGCTCGCCGCGCTTGACGGCGTTCTTGGGCAGAGAGGCTACATCGAAACCAATGTCGGCCTCGAATGGAGCGAGCAGCCGTCCCAGGAGTTCAGGTGGAACTGTTCGGGAAAACCTGCGGTCGACGAACTTGCGTACCCCCATGCCGGAACCCGCGTGTTCTTGTCTATGCGGTAAGGTTAAGTAGCCGGATTTTACGTGTCCAGCCGCGCGGCTGTGATTAATACGCAAGACCGGTAATCGCGGTAGTTGGTCGCGCTGGAGCGTGAGCTCATAAGGCCTGCGACAGTGGGTGCTTCTTCGATCGGTCCTGCCATTGGCGACCGCGTGAGAAAGTCTGCCGCCGCCGCCAGTAGATGGACACCAGGGCCGCGCTTCTGCGGTCGACCACTGGTGCAGCTCCTGCTGATGAACCCACTCCATCCCAACCGCATGACCTCCGACGAGCGCCTCGCCGAGGTGGCCTCGATCCTCGCCCGCGGCGTGCTCCGGCTGCGGCTGAAGTCCAGCGGTATATCTGCGCACCGCGGAGAGAGTTCGCTGGATAGCTCGCCCGACCGGAGCGGTCATGCACCCGTCGCAACCGGACGGAGAGCGCGATGACAGAGAGCGTGCTGGCCCGCCTGGCGGCACTGAAGACCGCCAGCGTAACCGACCTGAAGACGCAGTGGCGCGAACTGTTCGACGGCGATCCGCCGCCCTACAACCGGCGCTTCCTGGAGAGCCGGTTGGCATATCGGATCCAGGAGCTGGCGTATGGCGGGCTGAAGCCGGCGACGCTGGCGCGGCTGGAGGCGCTGGCGGACGAACTGGACGGGAAAGCCGAGCGGCAGCGTGCGCCGATCGACCGGCCGATCGCCGGCACGCGGCTGGTGCGCGAGTATGACGGGGTCGAGCACCACGTCACGGTGCGCGCCGACGGCTTCGAATATCAGGGGCGGCCGTTCAAGAGCCTCTCCGCCGTGGCACGGGCGATCACCGGCACGCGCTGGAACGGGCCGATGTTCTTCGGCCTGCGCCAGTCTGGACCGAAGCGATGACCGCGCCGGTCCGGAAGCTGCGCTGCGCCGTCTACACGCGCAAATCGTCAGAGGAGGGGCTGGAACAGGAGTTCAACTCGCTGCACGCCCAGCGCGAGGCGTGCGAGGCATACGTGGCGAGCCAGAAGGCGGAGGGCTGGCTGCTGGTGCCCGACCGCTACGACGACGGCGGCTTCTCCGGCGGCACGCTGGAGCGGCCAGCATTGCAGCGCCTGTTGCGCGACATCGAGGGCGGCCGCGTCGACATCGTCGTCGTCTACAAGATCGACCGCCTCAGCCGCTCGCTGATGGACTTCTCCCGGCTGGTCGAGGTGTTCGACCGGCACGGGGTGACCTTCGTCTCGATCACCCAGGCTTTCAACACCACCACCAGCATGGGCCGGCTGACGCTGAACATCCTGCTCTCCTTCGCGCAGTTCGAGCGCGAGGTGATCGGCGAGCGGATCAGGGACAAGTTCGCCGCCTCCCGGCGCAAGGGCATGTGGATGGGCGGCCACCCGCCGCTGGGCTACGACGTGCGCGAGCGCAGGCTGGCGGTGAACGAGGCCGAAGCGGACACGGTGCGGAGCATCTTCCGGCGCTTCCTCACCGTCGGCTCCGCCACGATCCTGGCGCGCACGCTGGCGGCCGAGGGCACCACCACGAAGCGCGGACGGGCGATCGACAAGGGCGACCTCTACAAGATCCTCAACAATCGGGTGTACGTCGGCGAGGCGGTGCACAAGGGGGTGGCCTATCCCGGCGAGCACGACGCGATCATCGAGCGCGATCTCTGGGACAAAGTACACGCCATCCTGGCCGAGAACGCCCGTACCCGCTCGGCGCACACACGGGCGCAGACGCCGGCGCTGCTGAAGGGGCTGGTCTTCGGCCCGACCGGCTGCGCCATGACCCCGACGCACACCCGCAGGCGCGGGCGGCTGTACCGCTACTATGTCAGCCAGACGGTGCTGAAGCAGGGGGCGCAGGCTTGTCCGGTGCGGCGGGTGCCGGCGGGGCAGATCGAGGCGGCGGTGGTCGACCAGCTGCGGGCCGTGTTCCGCCAGCCGGAGATCGTCGTCGGCACATGGCGCGCGGCCCGTGACCAAGAACGCGCGCTCCCCGAGGCGGAGGTGCGCGACGCACTGCAGCTGCTGGATCCGCTGTGGGACGAACTGTTCCCGGCGGAGCAGGCGCGCATCGTGCATCTGCTGGTCGACCGCGTGGACGTCAGCCTCGACGGGGTCGACATCCGGCTCAGGGTGGAGGGGCTGGAGCATCTGGTAGGTGAGCTGGCCAACCGGACTCAGCGGAGGGCGGCATGAGCGCCACCCTCTCCGCCGACGGGCGCACGCTCACCGTGCGGGTGCCGATGACGCGCCGAAAGCGCGGTGGGCGCAAGCTGGTGGTGGCGCCTGAGGGGGCGAACTGGTCGCCGGAGCGGCGGGAGGTGGACGGTGCGCTGGTGAAGGCGCTGGCGCGGGCGCACCGCTGGCGGCGCATGCTGGAGACCGGCGTGCACGCGACGATCGGGGAGATCGCGGCGGCGGAGCGGATCAACCCCTCCTACGCGAGCCGGGTGCTGCGGCTGACGCTGCTGGCGCCGGAGATCGTCGAGGCGATCCTCGACGGGCGGCAGGGGCCGGAGGTCACGCTCGACAGGCTGCTCAGGCCGTTCCCGGTGGAGTGGGAGGGGCAGCGCCGCCAATCGTGAACGCGAGCTTGTCCTTCTGGTTGGTCGTAGCTGGCCAAAACGCCAGGAAGTGGCCGGAAAACCGGCCGACAGCCCGCGCCCGCGTCGTGAAGACCTCTTGCAGGAAGTCGATAGCGCGGGGAAGGGCCTCTATTTTCGCAGCCTGCTAGAACGACAGGGTCTTCAGGAAGTCCACCAATGCCTCGACCTCGGCGTCGTCCAGATAGCCCATGAGCAAGCCGCTGTCAGCGGACGCCGCTAAGCGCTTGAAGAACTCGTGGCGATCGAGGGAGGTGAGCGAGCCTGGGTCGAATTGGCGCAACGGGTCGAAGTGAGCGACGATCGCCTCATCCAGGGTCGCCATCGAGCCACTATGCCCGTAGGGTGCCGTTTTCTCGGCGTTCAGAAGCGGCGGCGTCCGAAACTTGTAGAGGTCGTCGGGATTGTGGGTGACGTTGAAACGCCCGTAGTCGATGCCGAAGCCGTTCTTGCCGAAGCCCAGCTGCGGCATCGCGATGACATGGAACCCGAAGTCAGACATGTACGGGCCGGAATGGCAGTTGGCGCATTTGCCCTTGCCGTAGAAGAGCTGCGCACCCCGCAGTTCCTGGTCGGTAAGATCGCTACCTGAGAAGACAAACTCGTGGAAGCGTGTCGGGCGAATGCGGAATTCGGCGCGGATGAAGCTGGCCAAGGCTAATGCGATGTCGCCAAACTCTACATCTCCTGGTTCCTTCCCTATGGCTGCGGCGATGTCGGCGAGAGCGCCGGACTCCCGCTCTGCCACCTGCGCTGAGATTGCCCGATAAAGAGTCTGGGCGCTTGCTATATCCTCGCGCTTGTTCGCACGAACGAGATCGTCCTCAGCCAGCATCTCCCGAATTTCAACCGGAGGAAGATGGACCGCAGTGACGAGTGGGTCGTTGGATGGAACCGCATCGCCGAACTGACTGATCGGAACTACAGCGGAGAAGTCAACCTTTCCGTCCCAGAAGAACACGTTGAAACCCTGACCTCCGCGACCCCAGAAAGGTAGCGTGTTGCGAGGCAGTATTCCGCCTTCAGTCATGATCCGGGCAGTACCCTTGCCTTCGCCTCCGACTGCCACGGCATTCGGGATGCCGTCCGCAGAACCGAACTCTGTGAGATGGCATGTTTGGCATGAAATCTGACCGTTCAGGCTCAGCGATTTTGACTCGAACAATATGCGGCCCGCTGCGACCAAGGCGGGGTCCGTGGAAACATGAGTGGTCTTGGCAGGTGCAAACCCATTGTCACGCGCGGCCTTTCGCACGATGTCCTCGAACGGCGCGGCGAGACTGGCCGAGGCCAGCAAGAGGACAGCTGCGAAGCCGGCAGTTCTAGTAGCGGATTTCGTGGATCTCAACGAACCGGCGGAGTTCATACTTCTTCTCTTCGAGGGCTTCGAGTCCGATCAGCGAAAGCTGTTCGTCCGTCACTCCCCAGACCAGCATTCGCTTCCGCAGGCGGTCGTAGGCGTGACAGTCCACTAGGCCCAGTTCGCTTGCCTGGAGATTCCGCACGGTCTGTGCAGTCGGATTATGCTCGACCGCCCGCTTGGCGATGTAGTGCTCGCGCATCACGTGGTCACACTTAAACATCAGCGCCTTATAATCGTCACCCCAGAGGGACCTTGCGACTGCGGGTGCCCCGAAAGTCCATGCGACGAAGGCGATGACTAGGCCGATGGCGAGCAGATTGCCAATGATCAGGATGCGCTTCACTGGGCCACAATGCCGAGAGAAGCGAGGGTCTCGTTGGTAAGCTTTCCGGACGGGACCATCCCGTGGTCGGCTTGATAGCGGTAGAGCGCGGCCACAGTCCTCGCATGGATCTCGCCGTCGACAATGCCGACGTCGTAGCCTTTGGCGAGCAGCGCCAATTGCGAGCGCTGGACTAACTCATAGAATTTGCCAGAATTCCCTGGTAATACCTTCAGCTTGCGCGTGATCGCAGGGCTACTTGGCAGGACGGAATTGGGCGGCGTGCTCTCGTCGTTCCGGGAGCTTACCGACGCGAGGGTTGTGCTGGGTTCAACCGTCGGGATGCGAAAACCCGAAGAGCGATGGCTGCCGTGCGAAGAATGGCTCGCATGAGACCGATGCTGTGCGAGGGTAAAGGTATGCGACTGGTCGATGCCGGTGACGATGCCCTTTAGGTTATCCAGCAGCGTATTTTTCGCCTCGTCAGCCTTGGTCGCACCGTCAGCCTGCGTCGAGAAGGGCATCAACCCAGCTGCCAGCAGCGACGGCACCGCGAACAAGCTCCTTTTCATGACTTCCCCCCGTAGCTCGCGATGGGTGCGATTCTCGCCCATCGGGATTTTTCACTATACCATTCGAAAAAGCCAGAGCAGGCGTTTCGCTCGCCGCAGCCCGCGCATTCCGGGAGGTATTTCTTCTTCCAGTCTGAGATGCTGTCCACGCAGCGGTTGCGGTACCGCTCAGGCACAGTGCAGCGTGGCACGTTGTAGAGATGGCAGGGCACGCCTTTAAGGCCGGCGATCTCCAGGGCATTCGTCAGCGGCTGCGAGAAGATCGAATGGTCGAAGAACAACCTGTCCCATTGCGCGCGCGCATACCCGATCGGCTCCATGCCCATGATCGCCCAATGGCCGATAAAGGGGATGGTCTTCGCCACAAATCCAGCCAAGTGGGGCAGGTCGAGCATGTTCAGCGCGGTGATAACCGTCCGCAGCTCGATCTTGGCGCCGACGCTGCCGAGTAGAAATATGTTCTCAAGGAGTCGCTCGAATGCACCGGGCTTACCGACGATCTCGTCATGCGTCGCAGGGCGGTGGCTGTAGAGCGGGATGCCCCAAGTGGTGTCAGTAGGCTCGTGCAGCGCCCGGACCCGGGCGATCTTCTCCCTGCTGAAATGCTGCGCATTGCTGAGGATGTGAAAGCGTAGGTCGGGCCGCTTCTCTGAAGCCCGACTCAGCATGTCGATCAGGGAATCGAGGTAGAGTGTCGGCTCCCCGCCGGAGATGCCGACCAAGGTGCCGGTGTCGCATAGTGAGAGCGCCTGTTCGAAGTAGGGGAAGCGCCAGTCGTCGTCGCTGTGCTTCGGTGGCTGGCTGCACATCAGGCAGAGCTGGTCGCAGCGCTCGGTCAGGAGCAGAGTGTTATGGCGGCTGGCGCGCCGAAAGAGACGATGCGCCACCTTGCGGGTCGGCACGCAGAGCAAGACGTCCCCATCGATCGCGTCGCCTGGGGGCACGCGCAGCGAGAACGCGCCTTGAATTGCCCGACAGCGATACGTCCCGTCGCCAGCTGGCGCTGCGAGAGCCTCCTGAGCGCTCGGATTGGTAGACTGGGCTCCCGAATGCACTCGGACCTTGGCGACGAATGGCGGCGATGGCGTGTCGAACTGCGCCTTGAAGGTGAGCTCAATCATAGAAGAGCTCGTATGTTGGGGGCGGATCGGCGCGGCGGTAGATCCACTTTAGGAACATCTGGAGGTACGCCATGTCGCGCTGCGCGACCTTCTCGAAAATCAGATCGAACAGGGACATCTGCCTCCGGCAAAACCACGTGTCCTGTTTGGGCAGATCACTTCGGCCGTAGCGCGAGATGTCGTCGATCACGTCGATACCGCAGAAAGGCATGTAGGCGCAGTGCGTGCAGTCGGGATGGACTTGGCTGACTGCGTGCATATTCAGGAGATTCAGCTTCTCCGGGTCAAACCCGTTAGCAAGGGTGCCGATGCTGAGGTCGATCGAGCGGGTGCGCGAAAGCATGCGCGCTTCGTCGGTCGGATAGAGCGTGCCATCATAATCGATCACGCAGTAGTCGGTAGCGTAGCGGCTGGGCGAGCGGAGATCGACATACCCATGCTCAAGGCCACCGAAGACCGCCCGCACGAGCAGCGATAGGTAGAATTCCTCGAAATATCCATCTCGGTTTAGGGCGACAATGTGGTCGAGCGCCTCGCGATAGAATCGATCCCAGCGTCTATAGTCAAGACTCAGATCGCCATGCCGCTTGCGCGCAAATCCGACATAATTGACCGGTCGCAGGAAGATGCTCTGAAAGCCGAGCGCTTGGTAGCAATCGACCAGCTCTTTGGGGTGGGCTATCATGGCTTCCGTCACCGTCGGTAGCGCGGAAATCTTCTTCGGCCCGTATGTGTCGAGGATGCGCTGGAAGTTATTGAACACCGCTGCAGAGGTACTGTCTTCGCCGGTTCGGTTGGCTGTCATCGCGCTAAGAGGGCCATCGATCGACGTGCTTATCACCACATCTGGTCTCGCCAGGATCGGCTCCATCTCGGCCGGAATCCGGGTCAGGTTGGTGCAGATCGCGAATTCCGTGTTAGGAAACTTGGCGCCGCATATGTCGATGACCCGCTGGATCAAGTCGGGCCTGAGTGTCGGCTCGCCACCCTGGAACTCGACCTTCAACCGTGTGCTCGAGCAGCGATCGAGGAACCGCTCGAACTGGGCCAGATGCTGTTCTGTCCAATCGAAGCCCCTGGCGTCGATGGCCGCGCGGGAGACTTGGCAATAGCTGCAGGCGAGGTCGCAGCGTAGGGTCGGAACAACGATCAGATATGAGAGACGCTCCTGTGGGGCACCGTAACGTTGCCGTGCGCGCCGCATCAGGGAGGCGAGCCGCCACTCCTCTCCATCTAAGGTGATCGACAGGTCGCGCAGGCGCTGCCGTTCGTCTTTCTGCAGCGTGTCAGAAAATAAACGGTCTAGAACATTTTCGTCGAAGAAGCCGAAATCGCCGAGCTCGTTTGTCAGCAGCAGGCTGTTGCCGACGTTGCGGAACCGGAAAGGCGCCAGGTCGGTCACTTGATGGCCTCATAGATGCGCTCACGGATCGGCAGGGTGTCGTGGAAGATTCGCTCTCGATAGAGTTGGAACAGGGCTTCCCGCTTCACCGCGGTCGCATCCGGTGCGTCACAACCGGGAGTCAGTGTCGCGATAAGTTCCTGGCTCTCGGCATCGAAACCCCAGTCCAACTGGGCGTAAAGGTAGCCAAGTCTCACGAGAGCTCTGTCTACAAAAGGTCGAAACCCCTCCGGGACCGGGATGCGGAATGCGTGCATGGTCCTCAAAAAACCACATTCATTGCTGCGCGATGACGAGAGACCATGACCGAAACCTGCCGCCGGTGCAACTTCGTGTGAATCAGTGGATCAGCTAGTGCTCCGCGGCATGACAGGTGGTGCGTTTCTCGCGCGCGCCCCGATGGAGCGGAACCGGTGGCCTCGATGTCCTGGAACCGCGCGATGCGCCGTTCCAGGAAAGCGTCGTCGGCCATGGTCCTGCCTTTGGTGATGTCATGAAAGCAAAGGGTCGTGACGCCCATCTCGTTGCGGAGGCCGTCGGCCCAGGGTGGATCAGATCCGCTATGTCGATAGGTGAAAAAGGCCAGCCGAAACGCGTAGGCGTAGCGGCGCCCCAGCGGTGTTCCCGGAGGAATGATAACGCATCTTGCTCGGTCACAGGGCACCAGTGGGTCAGCTATTGCCGGCGATCCTCGACGGGCGGCAGGGGCCGGAGATTACGCTCGACAGGCTGCTCAAGCCGTTCCCCGTGGAGTGGGAGAGGCAGCGAGGGCAAATCAGCTAACGGACGATCTCGTAGGTCAGTTCAGGTTCAGACCGAGCGGCGCCAGCGTGTGGAGCCGCATCTTCCACGATCTTTCCAGACGGATGACCTCGGCAGCTTCCATGTCCGGAGACACGCGCTGCAGAATCGTGAACCGGAAGTTGCTCGGCTCGCGCTGCCGGAGAAGGGCATTCCCGCCATGGCCACTGGACGCGTAGTTCTCCCAGCGGCCGAGAATATTCGTCGCTCCGGATGCCGAGCCGACATAGGACTTTCCGTCGGAAGCGTCCCAGATCAGGTAGATACCCCGCCACTGCTCCAGTGCGGCGCGCCATCGCGATGGCAGGATCCCCAGTTCCGCCCAGGTGAACTCGACCTCGTCCCAGCTTGGCAGCGGGCCCGAAAACCAGCTTTCCTCACGTATCGCGACGACCGGCATGACGTTCTTGTGCGCCCGCCGATACCAGCTGCGTTCGGGAGGAGGCCATATCACCACGAGCTTGCCGCGCCACTCGGCAAGGAGCGGCGTCATCTTCAGATCGAACCGAAGAGTGGTCGCCCGGCCCTCGGCAGCGGTGAAGCCCTGATATCCGAGTTTGGCGAGTTCTGAGTTTCCCGGTTCCGCCCAGAACTCCTCCAGGGTTCGCGAGGTGTGGCCCGCAATCTGGTAGATCCCCACCAGGATCGCCCGGCCTGGGCCATAGGCGAGGAATGACGCGAGCCACCCACCGACGTTCGCAGCAAAGGATCTTTCGACGGCCGCGCCCTGATACGCCTGATAGACATCAAACAGGTCGAGGCGCTCTCCCGCGAGAAGCGGCAGCACTTTTCGAAGGCCTGGCTCGAACGGGCGGTGACGGACGACGTACGTTCGATCCGCAGCAACGCCGCCGGCGCTCAGGAGATCGTTCAGCGTCAATCGCATTGTTGCTCGATCCAGGTGGTGCTCAAGCGTCATCCCCGACTGCGCCCACGCTTGCACTCCGCGCCCGTACTCCGTGCCACTCCTGTACCTGCTGGTCCTGCCGTAGCCGGAGCCTGCGCCATTCCAGTGCGGCGAAGATGTCTTCCAGGCCAGCTGAGGCCGCGACCGGAAGCGCGGCGGCGGTTTCTCGATCGAAACGGGCGCACAGCGCTGCATCCGATCGCCAAGCCGTGTCCCACCAGCTGATAATGTCTGTCCTGGCAGTGGCCAGGGCCGATGCTGACGGCAGGCGCTCGCGCTTCAGGCGCTGGTTCACATGACGAGACGCCGGTAGCAAGTTCCAGAGATCGCCGCACGGCCAAGCGGACCATGGCAAGCAGTGATCGATATCGAAGTCGGTCGAGGCCGTACCGATGCGCGTTCCAGTCCAGACGCACCTGACGATGTGACCACGATCGACCAGACGTCGCGCGACATTACGCGCGAGAAGCGTATCGCGAGCGGGATCGAGCCAAGTCAATGCGGTGCTAATTTCTGATGAGGGAACGGGCCGACCCATGCGGTCCCCATAGCTCTGAACCAGGCGCGTCCACTCGCCGACGAGGACAGGTTCGACCCACGAGCCGAGCCGCTGGAGCGTGCGCCAAATGTTCCCAGGAATCGTCAGGCTGCCGAACGAACGAAGCGTGTCGTGATCAAGTACCAAGGCCCGTTCCGCGCGGGGTGGACGGGCGGGATCCACGTAGAAGACACGTACGTCCGAGTTGGGAAAGCGTATGTAATTGGCCGGCATGGTCGCGATCGTGCGTCGCGCATCGGCCAGAGCGCGGCCCACGGCGATGGCGCGATCACCCGAGAACTGCGCACCCAGACGAAGGTCCTGCGCGGCAACGCCGAGCGCTGACAGATCGCGAAATCCCTGCTTGGCAAAGCCCAGTCCTTCGGGGCCGCTGTTTCCAGGAAGCTGGGGCAGTCCGGCTGCGACGAGGGGCAGGTACATCCGCACCCAGTTCAGCGCTACCAATCCGAGGGGGATATCGACAGCGTCTGTATCGCTTTTGGAGACCGCCAATGCCGGGGCGGTGTCCGCGACGCGCGCGATCGCACGTACCAGGGCGAGCTTGTACGTCGACGATTTATCATCGTTCAAGATGATGCCGCGCAGCAGCGGCAGCGCGCCCGCACCGTCATCCGGGAGCCTCAGGCACATCGAGACCCACTGCACGTCCGGTCTGCCGAGCGCGTCCGGTTGGCTGACAGACTTGAGGACGGCGAGCCCATGGGATCTTGCCAACGCTTCGATCTCACCAGCCGGTGCCGGCCACATCGGCCGATCCAGGTCAGATGGACCATCGCGTAGACTCAGCAGGAGGACCCCGCCGGGCTTGAGCAGAGTGACGAGCTTGCGGAATGCCCGGGGCCGCACGGCAGGCGGCACATGCATCCACACCGCGCTGAGCAGGATAAGGTCGAAAGGCAGGCCAGTCTGATGAACCTGGTTGAGGTCGGGCAGGCGATCGTCGAGCCAGCGGATGTCACCACCGGGGTGCCTCCGACGCCCCTCGTCGCGCATAGCTGCCGCCGGTTCAACTGCAACGACTTCGTAGCCGAGCGACCCGAGCCACGCAGCATCCCGGCCTGAGCCTGCTCCTACGTCGAGCGCCATCAGCCCTTCGCCGCGAGGGATGAAGTCCTGGACGCCAGCATGGACGGCTTCGGCGCTTACTGCCTCGTAGGTGGCAGCCAGTTCGGTCGCTCGGGTGCTATAGAAGGCGACGGTGTCGTTCATACGGGATCGATTGCCATGCCCGCCGTTGAAACGCCATGCGCGTGGTGCGTTCGGCCCTGCTTTGGCAGGGTAATCTGCTATAGGGGAACACCGCCAGTCGCTGCGGTCTTAGCGAGCGGGCGCATCGATGGCGGCGCATGCTGGAGACGGACGTCCACGCCAGGATTGGCGAGATCGCGTGGCGGAGAAGACACCGAAGTCGGGGGGGTGGCGACGTGGTCGCGGATGCTGCCAACGGATTCATTTCCGCCCAGTGCAAGGGCGGCATCATCAACACACAGCACCCTCGACAGGTCTCCCGCCTCTACGAGTGCTTATGCGAGCCGGTCGGCATGCTGATGGCCACGCCATCGCTGGGTTGGCAGGTCGCCGTCGTACCTCTCACCGACGCCACCCGTCGCCTCCCTAAGCGGCTCGCCCCGCGCTGCGCGATGGTCGGCATTGAGATCGCGCCACGCGGGTTCTCAATAACAAGTCGGGGATGGGGGCAAGTATGCTGAGCCGGGGATCGGAATGGCGACGGTGGGAGCCGCATATTCACGCCCCCGGCACGGTGATGAACAACCAGTTCACGGGGCCGACCGCGTGGGATGACTACCTCACAGCTCTTGAGCGCGCGACGCCGGTCATCGAATCGATTGCAGTGACGGACTATTATGTGACGGACACCTACGAGGAAGTCCTCCGTCGCCGGGCCGCTGGTCGCCTGCCGCAGGCCAAGCTCGTGTTCCCCAATGTAGAGCTGAGGCTGGATGTCGCGACGGCGAAGGGCGGCTTCGTCAACCTGCACCTGTTCGTCAGTCCAGAGGATCCGAGCCATGTCGAGGAGCTGCAGCGGCTGCTGTCGCGGCTGCAGTTCAACGTGATGCAGGACCGCTTTGACTGCACCCGGGCGGACCTTATCCGGCTCGGCAAGAAGGCCGATCGGAGCATTTCCGACGATCGGGCGGCGCTCGCCTATGGCGCTAACCAGTTCAAGGTCAATTTTCAGAAGCTGCGCGAAGTGTTCGGCGAGAGCGGATGGGCGAAGAAGAACATCCTGATCGCGGTGGCCGGTGGCGCGACAGACGGCACGTCCGGGGTGCGGGAAGCTGCGGATCAGACGCTCCGTCGAGAGATCGAGGGTTTCGCTCATGTGATCTTCGCTAGCAGCGTTGCCCAGCGCGAATTCTGGCTGGGACAGCGTGACTTGGGCCCTGCGCAAATCCGCGCGACCTATGGCGGCCTGAAGCCGTGCCTGCATGGCAGCGACGCTCACAAGATCGAAGGCGTGGCGACCCCGTTCGGGGACCGCTTCTCCTGGATCAAGGGCTCGCTCGAATTCGACTCGCTGCGGCAGGCCTGCATCGACCCGGCAGGGCGGTGTCATGTCGGCGCTGAGCCGCCGGCGTCGGCGACGCCGTCGCAGGTCATTGCTTCGGTCGAGGTGCTCGACGCGCCGTGGTTGGCGACGCCCGTGATCCCGCTCAATCCTGGGCTCGTCGCGATCATCGGCGCGCGCGGATCGGGCAAAACAGCACTGGCCGACATGATCGCGGCCGGGTGCGATTCCATTTCAGACGAAGCGTGGCGTGCGGACGAGTGGGCGAATCCATCGTTCCTCGTGCGCGCCCGGCCTTTGCTTGGCGAGGCTAAGGTGAAGATCCGCTGGGCGGCCGGCGAGCCCGGCACGCGGGCGCTGGATGGGTCCGACGCCAATGGCCCCTTTGCCTATGAGCGCGTGCGCTACCTCTCCCAGCAGTTCGTCGAGGAGCTCTGCTCTTCGAGCGGGCTGACCGACGGCCTGCTCCGCGAGATCGAACGCGTGATCTTCGAGGCCCACCCCGACGATGCGCGCGAGGGTGCGCTCGACTTCGCCGAGTTGCTTGAGCATCGCGCCTCGCGGCATCGTCTGGCCCGCGATCGCGAGGCCGAGGCGGTCGCCCAGATCTCCGACCGGATCAGCACTGAGCTGGAAAAGGAGAAGCTGATCGCGTCCTATGAAAGCCAGGTCGCGCAAAAGAAGAAGCTGGTCGAAGCCTATACCGCCGATCGGGCGAAGCTTGTGTCCGCGGGCAGCGAGCAGCGCGCCCAGCGCCATACGGAGCTTGCCGCCGCTGCCAACCAGGTCCGGGCAAATCTTCGCCGGTTTGCAGGGCAGCGGCAGACATTTCTTGCGATGCAGGACGAGGTGAAGGACCTGCGGCGCAACCAGGCTCCCGAGACTCTTCGGCAGGCGCAGGCGCGTCATCCTCACAGCGGCATGTCGGCAGAGCAATGGGCTGCGTTCCTGTTGGACTACAAGGGGCCCGTCGATGACGATCTCGCCGGCTACGTGAGGTGGGTCGACGGCAAGATTGCCGAGCTGAAAGGCACGCCGCCTGCGCCGGGTGACCCCCAAACCCCCTATTTTAGGGACGACACCGATCTCACGACCTTGTCGCAGGCCGTGCTCGATGCAGAGATGGCCCGCCTGGAGAAGCTCGTCAGCGCGGACAAACAAACCCAGCGGCGATACACGGCTCTGTCCGGGAACATCGCGACGGAAACGGCCGCGCTGCAAACACTCACCGACAAACTCAAGGATGCCCAAGGCGCGCGAGAGCGCGCGCGGCAGCTGCAGACTGAGCGCGAGGAAGCCTATGGGCGCGCGTTCGACGCGCTGGTGGCAGAGCAGTCGGTGCTGGAAGAACTCTACGCACCGCTGATGGCGCGACTCGCCGCGGCCTCAGGCACCCTGCAGAAGCTCTCCTTCTCGGTCGCGCGTGTGGTCAATGTCGAGGAATGGGCGAGCGAAGCGGAAGACGGGCTGATCGACCTGCGCAAAGCGGGCGCCTTTCGCGGCAAGGGGACGCTTTTGCAGAAGGCCAACGAGGTGCTGAGGACGCCGTGGGAGACGGGCGATTCAACCGCAATCCGCGCTGCCATGGCAGAGTTCCGACGGCTTTATCAGAAGGACCTATTGGATCATTCGCCCGTCGCGCATACCGACCAGGTCGAGTTTCGGGCATGGTCGAAGCGGTTCGCTCAGTGGCTGTTCAGTACCGACCATATCTCGATCCGCTACGGCATCGACTATGACGGCGTCGATATCCGCAAGCTGTCGCCGGGGACCCGCGGGATCGTGCTCCTATTGCTGTACCTGGCGTTAGACGACACCGACAACAGGCCGTTGGTGATCGACCAGCCCGAAGAGAATCTCGATCCAAAATCGGTCTTCGACGAGTTGGTGAGTCTTTTCATCGAGGCCAAAGCGCACCGGCAGGTGATCATGGTGACGCACAACGCCAACCTCGTCATCAACACCGACGCGGATCAGATCATCATTGCCGAGTCCGGCCCGCATCCGCACGGTGCGCTGCCGCCGATCACCTATCGCTCTGGGGGGCTGGAGAGCGCGGAGATACGAAAGGCCGTCTGCGACATTTTGGAGGGAGGCGAAGGAGCGTTCCAAGAGCGCGCCCGCCGGCTGCGCGTGAGATTGGAGCGCTAGCTGAAAGACTGATCTGGCGGCGAGCGGAAGACACGTCGTACCGCGGGGCGAACAATGTCCAATTCTATCAACGGGCAGGTTTGATCCGAGGTGTCCTCTGTCGCCGATCTGTTCTTCGAAAAGTACGGAGCTTCAGCGGCAAAAAAGCGGCGCCATATCAGTAGTTTACGAGTTCCGTACTAATTGGCCGAAGTCATGAGGTTCGGAGAGAACCGCCCCGAGAGAGAGGAAAACGGCCGTCCGGCGGAGCCGCGCAGTCATGAGCTTTCGGCCGAAACGGCGCAGTTCTGCGGGCTTTTCAGCCCCGCAATCGGCGACGGAGAGAGTCGCTCGTGGGCGCATTGGCGGAGGGAGAGGGATTCGAACCCTCGATACGGTTCCCCGTATACACACTTTCCAGGCGTGCGCCTTCAACCACTCGGCCACCCCTCCGGAGCGCGGCAAGATAGGGGGGGAGCGCGCGATCCGCAACAGATCAGGACGCCTTCGTGACACTCCGTTGCATCGGCCGTTGCCGGTGGCGCGCAGTCGTCCGGGCAACTAGACTCCGCGTGATCGCAAGCGAGGGAGCACGGGTCGGATGAAGGGTGGCGAGGCGCTGGTCGAGACGTTGCTGGCCTGGGGCGTGGATACCGCCTTTTCGGTGCCGGGGGAGAGCTATCTGCCGGTGCTGGCGGCGCTGCAGCAGGCGCAGAACCGCATCCGCCTGATCACGCCGCGGCACGAGGGCGGCGTCACCTTCGCCGCCGCCGCCTATGGACGCATCGCGCGGCGCCCGGCCGTCTGCTTCGTCAGCCGCGGGCCGGGCGCCACCAACGCCTCGATCGGCGTCCACACGGCGATGCAGGATTCGATCCCGCTGGTCCTCTTCATCGGCAACGTGCCGACCGGCTCGCTCGGCAAGGAGGCGTTCCAGGAAATCGACTATCACCGCATGTACGGCGCCATCGCCAAGGGCGTGCTGGAGCCGCAGCACGCACGCCAGGTGCCGGAGGTGACGGCGCGCGCCCTGGCGCTCGCCTCGACCGGCCGGCCCGGGCCTGTGATCGTCATCATGCCGAAGGATATCAGCGACGGCGACACGGGCGACGCGCCGATCCCGCAGCCCGGGCCGAAGCCCTCGGCCGGTTGCGACGCGGCGGCGGCAGCGGAAATCGCCCGCCTGCTGGCCGCGGCGAAGCGGCCGATCCTGCTGGCGGGCGAACTGGTCAGCGCCGAAGCGGCCTCGGCGGAGCTCGTCGCGCTGGCCGAGGCCTGCGGCGCGCCGGTGATCGCCACCTATCGCCAGGAGGACACGTACCCCAACGACCACGCCGCCTATGCCGGCCACATCGAGATCGACCGGGTGCCGTTCCAGACGGACGCCTTCGCTGCCTGCGACCTGATCGTCGCTGTCGGCTGCCGGCTGGACGGCATCACGACGCGCGACTTCAGCCTGATCCGGCCGGACCAGAAGCTGGTGCACATCTTCCCGGACTGGGACGTGCTGTCACGCTGGCGCTCGACCGTGGCGGTCGCCGCGAACCTGAAGCCGACGCTGGCGGCGGTGACCGCAGCCGTTTCGGGGACCGCGCCGGCCGACCGGGTGGCGTGGCGCGACGGGCTGCATGCGGCGCAGTTGGACTTCGTGAAGGCCGACGCCGTCGCGGTGAACGGGCCGGTCAACCTCGCCAAGGTCGTCGAGGCGGTCGACGCGTTGGCACCGGAGGAGTCGGTCATCCTGTGCGACAGCGGCACCTTCGCCCGCTGGGTGCACCGCTTCTACCGCTTCACCCGTCCGCATACCCAGGCCGGGCCGATGTCCGGCGCCATGGGCTATGCCGTGCCCGGCGCCATCGGCACCTGCCTCGCCAAGCCCGATGCCCCCAGCATCGCCTTCGTCGGCGACGGAGGCTTTCTCATGACTGGTCAGGAGCTGACGACGGCGGTGCAGCACGGCCTGCCGGTGAAGGTCGTGCTCTGCGACAACAATGCCTGGGGCTCGATCCTGGTGTCGCAGCAGCGGGCCTACGGCGCGCCCGGCGAGTTCGGCACGCGCCTGCAGAGCCCGGACTTCGGCGCCGTCGCGCGCGGCTATGGCATGCCGGCGTGGCGGGTCGAGAAGACGGCCGACTTCGAGGCGGCGTTTCGCGAGGCGCTGGCGCATCCGGGGCCGGCGCTGATCCACCTGCTGCTCGACTCACGCGACGTGTCGCCCTTTTCCGGCGAGGACGCCAAGGTCTGAATGGCGGCAACCCGCCGCAAGACGGCCTCGCTCTACTCGGCCCTGGTGGCCCTGGCATTCGGATTGGAGACCGGCGGCAGGGACAGCAGGTATTCGGCGATCGCGTCGCGGTCGGGCCCGGTCAGGGAATCGGTGCCGTCTTCGATCACCGGGTACATGCTGCCGCCGACCACGTCGCCGTCCGGCATCATGCCGGCGTCGAGCAGGAAGGCGATGTCGCTCGCCGACCATGTGCCGATGCCGGTCTCCCGGTCGGGCGTGATGTTCGGCACACGCTCGCCGTCGGGTCCGTCGACGTTGCCGCCGAGCCACCGCGACATGTCGAGATTGCCGAGCGCGCCGCGCGGCGTATGGCACTCGCCGCAATGGGCGACGGCGGTCACCAGATAGGCGCCGCGGTTCCAGGCTTCGGATCGGTCGGGGTCGGGAATGTATGGTCCCGGCTCGAAGTGCAGCAGGTTCCAGCCCCACATCAGCCAGCGCTGATTGAACGGAAAGCCGAGGTTGTGCGGCTTCGACGGCGTCGCCGCTGGCTCCATCGCGAAGATGTGCCGCTTGATCGCCAGCATGTCCGCATCGGTCATGCGCGTGTAGGAGGTGTAGGGAAAGGCCGGATAGTAGTGGCTGCCGTCGGGCGCCACGCCCTCGCGCATCGCCCGGATGAAGTCGGCGTCGCTCCATGCGCCGATGCCGTGCTCGCGGTCCGGCGTGATGTTCGGCGTGCGGAACGTGCCGAACGGCGTGTCGAGCGCGACGCCGCCCGCCAGCGGCTTGCCGCCGCCCTTGGTGTCGGTGTGGCAGTTGGCGCAGCCGGCGGCATCGAACAGGGCGGCACCGTCGGCGGATTCGGCGGCAGCCGCGGGCGGCGACGTCGCGGCAAGGGCGGCGACCGCCGCTGCCGCGATCAGGTCACGGAAACCGGTCGCTCGCACGCAGCCTCAGCTCTTCTTCTGCCGGAACGTGTTGTGGCAGCCGCCGCAGCTCTTGCCGACGGCGCCGAAGCCGGCCTTCGCCGCGTCCATGTCAGCTGACGCCGCAAGCTTCGCGCTGGCTTCCTCGAGCGCCTTCGACGCCTCGTCGAACTTGGCGCGCTCCGTCCAGATCGCGGGCAGGGCGGTCGTCTCGACGCCGGCGGGCGCGTTCTCGACATGCAGCCCGGCGGTGAAGGCGGCGGGGACCTTCGCGGCTGCGGCGTTGATCTCGCCCGCCCGGCGCTTGAGGTCGTCCAGCGTCTCGCTGCCCTCGCCCTTGACGATCGCCGCGATCGCCTTGTTGTTCGCCGCGATCCCCTTCATCAGGGCCTGGCGATCCTTCACCGACTGGGCGCCGTCCTGGGCCGAAGCCGCAAATCCGATGGAGATCAGCGCGACCGCGGTCACGCCCGCGAAAATCCCTTTGACGCCTGCCATTTGCCTGCCTCCGATAAGGTGGGTAGTACGGCCTCGTGATCGAGTGAAGGATAGTATTCTGGTATGGCGGCGGAACGCGCGGATCATTTTTCTGTGAGGCGGGCAGCGTTTGGCTTGACCGGCGCGCTCATGGCCGCGGTAGCGGCTCCGCCGGCAGGCGCCGCGGGCGGAGACTGGTATGCCACCGTCGTCATCGTCGGCGGCGCGGCCGAGGTCACGCGGCTCGACATCGACGGCATGGACGCACCCTATGTCGAGAGCGGCTGGCAGGCCGTCGGCGGCGGCGGGTTGCGGATCGGCCGAACTTGGCGCGCTCTGCCGATCCGGACCGAACTCGAGGTCGTGCATCGCTACCGGTTCGACCTCGACGTCCGCAGCCCTTCGCCGGAGGGGCTGCTCGATTTCGAGACCAACATCGGCACGACCAGCGCCATGCTGAACCTCTGGGTCGAGCACCGGGGCGACGGGCCGGTGACGCCGTTCATCGGCGCCACCGCCGGCTGGGCCCGGCACCATGTCGAGACGATCCGCACCGTGCTCGCGACCGGCAAGAGGGCGGACGAGCACGAGGCGACCGACGTCTTCGCCTGGGGCCTGGGGGCCGGCGCCAGCTGGGACTTCGCCGATCGATGGACCGCGGAAGCGGTCTGGCGCTACATGAACCTCGGCGAGGTTTCTACCGGAACCCTGGAGACCGGCGAATCCTACGAGGCCGGCGCCTATTCCTCACACGACCTCGTGCTCGGGCTTCGCTACCGCTTCCGGTGACGCGCCGCGAATGCCGAGACGGTGGCAGACGGCCTTCGTCAGTTCGGCGCGGTTCAGCGTATAGAAGTGGAACTCGTCGAATCCCTGGTCGCGAATGCGCAGGCAGTGTTCGGCGGCGATCGTCGCCGCGATCATCCGGCGCGTGTCGGGATCTTTGTCGAGGCCGTCGAAGAGGTCGACGAGATAGGGAGGGATCCGCGCCCCGCACATGCCGGCGAACCGTGTCACCGTGGCGAAGTTTGTCACCGGCAGGATGCCTGGCACGATCGGCACCGTGATGCCGGCGGCGGTCGCTTTGTCGATGAAGCGGAAGAACGCGTCGGGATCGAAGAAGAACTGCGTGATCGCGCGCGTCGCGCCGGCGTCGATCTTGCGCTTCAGATAGTCCAGGTCCGATCCGGCGTCGCGCGCCTCGGGGTGCTTCTCCGGATAGGCGGCGACGCTGATCTCGAAGTCTCCCACCTTGCGCAGCCCCAAGACGAGATCCGTCGCATAGGCATAGCCGCCGGGGTGCGGTACGTAGCCCGCCGCGTCCGGCGGTGCATCGCCACGCAGCGCAACGATATGGCGGATGCCGGCGTTCCAATAGTCGCGCGCTACGGCGTCGATTTCCTCTCGTGTCGCCGCCACGCAGGTGAGGTGCGCCGCGGGTTCCAGCGCCGTCTCCTCGCGAATGCGCCGGACCGTCGCATGAGTGCGTTCGCGCGTGGTGCCGCCTGCTCCGTACGTGACGGAGACGAAGCGCGGCCCCAGCGGCTCCAGCTTCTTGATGGTGTCCCAGAGCGTCGCCTCCATCGCCTCGTTCTTGGGCGGAAAGAATTCGAACGAGACGCGCGGGGCAGTGGCGGACGAGGTGGACAAGATGGTCTCCTTTACGCGGCGGCGACCGGAAGGTCGCGGCGTTGGTTCGGTGAGCCCCGGGCGGCTTCCGCCGCGGCGGGGCGATCGGCGATCCAGATCGTGACGGTGAGCGGTTCACCCGGGAGATGGATCGGCGGGGCGGGCCGCAGGCCGCAGGCGGCGACCCAGCCGGCGATTTCCTCGTCGCCGAAACCGAGGCGGCGGTGCGCATGGTCGCTGCGAAGGTATTCGAGGTCGTGCCGGGCGAAGTCGACGACCAACAGCCGGCCGCCCGGCCGAAGCACGCGGCCGGCCTCGGCAATGGCAAGTGCCGGATCCTGGGCGAAATGCAGGACTTGGTGGATCGTGACGACGTCGAAACTGCCGCCCGGTACGGGCAGGCGGTACATGTCCGCCTGCCGGACGGAACAGTTGGTGAGGGGGCCGCGGCCGACGCGGTCGCGGGCAAGGGTGAGCATCTCACGCGACAGGTCGATGCCCGTCGCGCGATCGACGTGCGGCGCCATCAGTTCGAGCACCCGGCCGGTGCCGGTCCCGATGTCCAGAAGCGACCGGATCGGCCCTTCCGGCAGCAGTGCGACGAGCCGGCGCTCGACCTCGGTCTCGTCGATATGCAGCGCGCGGATGACGTCCCATTCGCGGGCATTCCGCCTGAAATAGGCTGCTGCCGCCTCCGACCGCGACCGGCGGATCGCCTCCAGCCGTTCCAGGTCGAGCGCCCGGTCGGGCGTGTCGGCCGGCAGCAACGCCACCAGAGCGCGCGCCAGGTCGGCGCCGGCCCCCGCCGGGGCGATGCGATGGAACATCCAGTTGCCTTCGCGGTAGCGCTCCAGCAGTCCCGCATCGCAGAGCAGCTTCAGATGGCGGGAGACGCGTGGCTGGCTCTGCGACAGGATATGCGTCAACTCCGTCACGCTGAGTTCGCCCAGCGCGCACAAAGCCAGGATGCGGAGCCGCGTCGGCTCGGCAGCCGCCCTCAATCCCGTCAGCAGATCGTCCATCGTCCGAGCGCCTCCTTCGATGCGCCATCGAAACATAAGGATATCCTTATGTCCTTTCTAGCATGTGACGACCCGACACGTCAGCGGAATAAGACGTGCGGGCGGATGAAGCCCTTTGCGATAATGGCGCAAGCTGGCGTTAACCGGGGCCGTGTGATAGTTCAACAACGTCGAGAAAGCGGCGTAACGGGCGGATAACAGGTAGTCTCTGCCCGGCGGCACGTTGCCCGACGGGGCGGGGGAAGGGGCTCGGCTGCCGGTTTTGAGGCCGTTCCGGGCGCGATCAGAGGGGGCGTTTCGATTGCTCGTGGGGTCAGACAGTTTTTCAGCCGGGCCGAAGGACGCTCGGCGCGGCTGGACGATGTCGTTTCGCGGCGTCGTCGTCGCGGCGATCCTTGCGACGGTCGTGGGCGGCTGCGCTTCGGTCGACGGCAGCAGCAGCTTTCGCGACAACGGTGAGATCAGCGAAAACGACCCGCTCGAAGGCCTGAACCGTCAGATCTTCGCGGCAAACCTCGCCGTCGACACCTTCCTGCTGCGGCCGGCCGCGGTCGGGTATCGGGAGATCGTTCCCGATTTCGGCAAGGAGATCATCCGCAACTTCCTGAACAATCTGCGGGCGCCGCTGATCCTGATCAACGATCTGGCTCAGGGCGAGGGAGCGCGCGCGCAGACGACGCTCAGTCGCCTGATGGTCAATACCGTCCTTGGCGTAGGCGGTCTCTTCGATCCGGCGAGCAGCATGGGGCTGGCCTACCATTCGGAGGATGTCGGGCAGACGCTCGCGACCTACGGGGTCGACGAAGGCCCTTATCTTGTCCTGCCGATCCTCGGGCCGTCGAACGCCCGCGATGCCGTCGGCACCGCCCTCGGCTGGCTGATCGACCCGGTACGTATAGGTGCCGAGGCCGCCAATGCCGACGACGCCTTGTATGCGCGGGCGGTGGCGGAGGGGATCGATCTGCGCTACCGGCTCATGCCGGGCTATGACGAACTCCGCCGCACCTCGTTGGACTTCTACGCCTTTACCCGCAGCGCGTATCGGCAGCGACGCGTCCAGCAGATCCGAAACGCCGGGGAACCCGGGGGCGTCTTCGCGGCCGGGCAGCAGCCGTCTCAGGTCGGACATCCGGAGACACTGCTCGCTGAAGGCATCGCGGGCAGCGCCGAGCCCCTTCTCGCCCCAGATCAACTTGAACGGGATCGGCTTGCTCCTGGTCGTCTCGATGGTTCCGACCCCGGCGCGTCAGTGCAGGCGGACGTGCTGCTCGCGGCCGGGCCGCAAAGCAGTCCGCCGGATGCCGACGTGACCGCTGCGCCCCGACTGGCGGAGCCGACGGTCGACCCGCGGTTCATCGAGCCCCGCGATGCCAGGGAAGAATGGCCGCGGCGCACCGACGCGGTGCCCGTCGACGATCGTCCCGCCTCTTCGGTGCCGGGAGGCGAGGCTGCGTCCGACGTTGCCGTGGCGGTCACGCCGGCTGCGAAGGGCGCGCCACCAACGGTCGATCCGCTGTTCATAGAACCCCGTGGCGCATCGGCAGCGCTCATCGCTCACGCGGCCGGGCCTGTGACCGGGATCACCATGCCCGGCCGATCGGCGGACCAGGATGTGGTCGAGCGGAACATGGACGGCGAGACGCAACTGGCGGCTGTGGAACCCGCCGCTTTCACGCGAGCGTCGTTCGCCGACAATGAACCGCTCGCGGTGCAACCGATCTCCGGCGGTGGCGTTGAACCCTTGGCTTCGACAGTCTCGGTTCAGCCTGAGGTTTCGTCCGAGCCGACAGGCCTTGCGGAAGAGGCACTGTTGATGCATCAGGCGGCTCAGCGGGCCTACGAAGACGCTCTTCGTTCGGCCGAAGCCGTTACCCGTAACGAGCAAGTGCAGCAATGATCGCAGCGATCGGCCGTTTTTTCTACATAGCCGCCTTCATGGTTGTTGCCGTCATGGCGGCTGGTCGGGCGCACGCCCAAGCGGATGCCGCGGCATTCATCGGCCGCCTCGCCGCGGATGCCGTTCCCGTTTTGACCAATCCCTCGGTTCCGGAGACGCAGCGCGAGCAGAAGTTCCGCGAACTCCTGGACAAGGGGTTCGACATGCGCGAGCTCTCGCAGCTCGTGCTGGGTCGCTACTGGCGGCAGGCCTCCCCGGAAGAGCGGCAGGAGTTCGTCGGGCTTCTGGAGGCTTATCTCATCCAGATCTATGCCGACCGATTTTCCGAGTTCCAGAATGTTGCACTGGAAGTGGGCAGCACGCGCCGGGATCAGGACACGGACTTCGTAAGTTCGACGATGCGCCAGGCCAGCGGGCCACCTGTGCAGCTGGAATGGCGTGTCGACAGGGTCGGTGGTCGTTTCGTCATTACCGACCTGGTGGTCGAGGGTGTGAGCATGGTGATCACGCAGCGTTCGGAATTCGCCTCGGTCATCCGCCAGCGGGGCGGTCAGGTTAGCGGGCTGCTGGACCTGTTGCGGCAGCGCACCGGCGGCTGATCCGCTCGATCCCAGCGACGAAGGTAAAGAAGTAGGGGGAGTGCTTCGGCCGAAGCACTCCCCCTCATCGTTTCCGACCGGCGCCGTCGGCTGAGCATGGCCTACCGGGCGATCGGCTTGTATTTGATCCGGTGCGGCTGGTCGGCTTCATGCCCGAGGCGCCGGCGCTTGTCCGCCTCGTAGTCGGCATAGTTGCCTTCGAACCATTCGACGTGGCTGTCACCCTCGAAGGCGAGGATGTGCGTCGCGATCCGGTCGAGGAACCAGCGATCGTGGCTGATCACCACGGCGCATCCGGCGAAGTCGAGCAGCGCCTCTTCGAGCGCACGCAGGGTGTCGACGTCCAGGTCGTTCGACGGCTCGTCGAGCAGCAGGACGTTCGCGCCCGACTTCAGCATCTTGGCGAGGTGAACGCGATTGCGTTCGCCGCCCGACAGCTGGCCGACCTTCTTCTGCTGGTCCGGGCCCTTGAAGTTGAAGCTCGCGACATAGGCGCGGCTCGGAACCTGCCGCTTGCCGAGTTCGATGACGTCGCTGCCGCCGGAAATCTCTTCCCAGACGGTGGCTTTCGCCGAGAGTGCGTCGCGGCTCTGGTCGACATAGCCCAGCTTGACGGTGTCGCCCTTGCGTAGCGCGCCGCCGTCCGGCGCCTCGCTGCCGGTGATCATGCGGAAGAGGGTCGTCTTGCCCGCGCCGTTGGGGCCGATCACCCCGACGATGCCGCCCGGCGGCAGGCTGAAGTTCAGGTCGTCGATCAGCAGCCGGTCGCCGAACGCCTTGCTGAGATGGTCGGCCTCGATGACGACATCGCCCAGCCGCGGTCCCGGCGGAATGACGATCTGCGCCGTGTCCAGGGTCTGGCGTCCCGCTTCGGAGACCATCTGCTCATAGGCCTGAAGGCGCGCCTTGCTCTTCGCCTGCCGCGCCTTCGGGTTCTGCCGGACCCACTCCAGTTCCTGGTGGATCGACTTCTGCCGCGCGCTCTCCTGCTTCTCCTCCTGGGCGAGGCGCTTTTCCTTCTGCTCCAGCCAGGCGGTGTAGTTGCCTTCGAAGGGCAGGCCCTTGCCGCGGTCGACCTCGAGAATCCAGCCGGCGACATTGTCGAGGAAGTAGCGGTCATGGGTGACGGCCACCACGGTGCCCTGGTAGTCGTGGAGGAAGCGCTCCAACCAGGCCACCGACTCGGCATCGAGATGGTTGGTCGGCTCGTCGAGCAGCAGCATGTCGGGCTTCGACAGCAGCAGGCGGCAGAGCGCCACGCGGCGCTTCTCGCCGCCCGACAGCTTGTCGACCGCGGCTTCGCCGGGCGGGCAGCGCAGGGCGTCCATGGCGATCTCGACCTGACGCTCGACCTCCCAGCCGTCAGTCGCGTCGAGCTTTTCCTGAAGCTCGCCCTGCTCCGCGAGCAACGCGTTCATCTCGTCGTCGTCGAGCGGTTCGGCGAAGCGGGCGCTGAGTTCGTTGAACCGGTCGAGCAGTGCCTTCGCCTCGGCAACGCCCTCCATCACGTTCTCCATGACGGACTTCGAGGCGTCGAGGTGCGGCTCCTGTTCCAGGAACCCGACCTTGACGCCTTCGGCTGCCCAGGCTTCGCCCGTGAAACTGTCGTCGCGGCCCGCCATGATCTTCAGCAGGGTCGACTTGCCGGCGCCGTTGGGGCCGAGGACGCCGATCTTCGCGCCGGGGAGGAAGGAGAGCCAGATGTTCTCCAGCACCTTCTTGCCGCCGGGAAAGGTCTTGCCCAGGTCCTTCATCACGTAGATGTACTGATAGGCTGCCATAGGGGTCCCTCTCGCGCCGCAGGGGCGCGTTTTACCGGAATCGCTCGATGTGGGCAACGCGGGCTTCCGCGGGCGCGTCCACGAACCACCCGGCCTGCTGCCGCGTTGTCGCGAGGCGGCAGCCACGCTGCGCAAGTCGCTCGAGGAGAACAGATGGTCAGGCGCGACGACAAGGACAGGATTTTTCCCACCGCCGACGAGGATGTCGAGGCGGCGGAGCAGGTTGAGGATACCCCCCAGACGCGGTCTCCGGCCTATCGGCTCGCCTTCCACGATGACGACTTCCTGTTGCGCGACGAGCTGAGGCCGGTGCGCCTGCAGCTGGAGCTCCTGAAGCCGGAGCTGGCGCTTCAGGAAGAGAACATCGTCTCGACCATCGTGGTGTTCGGCAGCGCGCGGACGCCGGCTCCCGAGGAGGCCGAGCGGGGTCTGGCGGCGGCCGAAGAGAAGCTGCGCGAGGCCGGGGAGAGCGCCGATGCCGCACAGGATGTCGGGCGGGCGCGGCGGGTGCTCGAGCGGAGCCGCTACTATGCCGAGGCCCGGCGCTTTGCCGCGATCGCGTCGCGCGTCGGTCAGTGCGGGCCGGAGCGCTGCTATGTGGTCGTGACGGGCGGCGGCCCCGGCATCATGGAGGCGGCGAACCGCGGCGCGAGCGATGTCGGTGCCGAAAGCATCGGCCTGAACATCGTTCTCCCGTTCGAGCAGGCCCCCAACCCGTACATCACGCCGAAGCTCAGTTTTCAGTTTCACTATTTCGCCATCCGGAAGATGCACTTCCTGATGCGGGCGCGGGCCCTGGTCTGCTTCCCCGGCGGCTTCGGCACCATGGACGAGCTGTTCGAGGCCCTGACGCTGATCCAAACCGGCAAGATCGAGCCGATCCCGGTGCTGCTGTTCGGCGAAGCCTGGTGGCGCCGCATCGTCGACTTCGAGGCGATGGCCGACGAGGGGGTGATCTCGCCGCACGATCTCGAGATCTTCACCTATGTAGACACGGCGGAGGCGGCCTGGTCGGCGATCGAAGAATTTTACGCCCGGCCGCGCGAGCGGCACCGCACGCATCGGGCGTGAACGGCATCAGCCATCCGTGATGCGCCGGATGGCCCCGGCGTAGCGCGGATGGCGCCGCCAGAGGCGCAGCAGGTCACGTGCCTCGTCCGGGTCGATCCCGTCGAATGCGTGCATGGCTTCAGCGAGCGCCCGGGGATCGCGGACCTTGCCGGAAGAGTGCTGACCGACCAGCAGATGCAGCTCCGCGAACACGGTCCGCTGCACGTCGATCGCCCGGCAGAGCGTCGCGAACTCCAGGGTCCCGCGGCCGAAGGCCATCGCTTGGAGACGGCCGAGAGCAAGGCCCGAGATCTGGCCGAGCAGCATCAGAAAGAGGAAAACGTCGCCGCGCTTCAGCGCCCGGACCAGGGCCTCGGGGGGGATCGCCGCCTGACGGTCCTGCCGCTCGGCCTCGGGCAGTGGCGCGGGCTGGTGCAGGACGGACGCGACGGCGGCTTCGATTGCATCGTCCGCCGCCACCAGGTCGACCGCCTCGGTCTCGATCAGCAGGACGCGCAGCGCCGCCGCCACCTGCCAATGGATCGCCTCGACCATGTCCGGCGGCAGGTCGTCGAGCGGCAGGCGTGGGTCGCCATATTCGTCGAGATGCGCCATCTGCTGATCGTGGCAGCGGTCGAGATCCGCGCGATCCAGAATGCCGTTGCTCTCCGGATCGGGACCGGCGCTGCCTGGCGGGCGCATGACCTCCGCCAGGCGGTGCGCCTCGATCCGGGCGAAGACCAGGCGGACCAACCGGGTGTCCCGCGTGAACGCGCTGCGGGCGACGATCTCCACGACGCGTTGTCCCGACGGTCCGGTCACGGCGTCCGCCGCACATGCCGCAACGGCGCTTGGCGCGCGGCCATCGGCTACCGCTTCACCGAGCGCCGCCGCGATGCGGCGATGGACCGAACGGACGATATCCGTCACGACGCCCCACATCAGCGCGCGTTGCTGGTCGGTCAGCGGTCCGGCGCCCGACAGCATCGAGCGGGCGACGTCCTCCATCAGCCGGTCGACGCGGGCGGCGTCGCGTTCGACTGAGCGGGCCAGATCGAGCGATGGTAGGTTCACGACAGCGCTTCCCGACTCCCGCACCGCTTTTCGTGGCGGCTGTGCCGCCGATCGCCGTCTCGCACCCCGCTGCGACGGCCGGGGAAGGACCTGAGCGGAAGAGGCGGCGCGTGGCCGCCGGTCTACGAACCGGAGGCACATTTGCACACCGGCGGCGCACAGGCGACCCGCAACCGGCTCGGCAGTGAGCGTAAACACATCGGGAGATTGCGGATATAATGGCTGATGCCCGCGGCATTTCGCCACAGGGCCTCAGGCCGACGGGGCCCGCAGCGGTCGCTGCGAGCCCCGTTCGGCCGTTCTATGCGGAGCCGCGGCCCGTCAGCTGCCGACTTCGCCGCTGATGACCTCGCCGAAGAGCTCCCACTGGCTGTCCTTGAAGCGGGCCAACTGCATCTGCTCGATCGGGAAGAAATCCTTCGGGCCCGTGTTGAGCAGGATGCCGGGCAGCATCATGCCGAGTTTCAGGTCTTTGATGGACGCCGCCTGCTTCATGACGTTCTCGCGCGTCAGGTCGTCTCCCGCCTGCTGCAGGACGTGCACCATCGTCTGTGCAGCGAGGTAGCCGAACACGGTGAAAGTGCTGCTCTTGTCGCCGTCCGGATAGTACTTGTCCATGAAGGCGGACCATTCCTTCCACGCGGCGTCGTCCTTCCACTGCGGGTCGGTCGGGTCTTTGTGGTAGAAGGCGGTCAGCAGGCCCTGCGCATGCTCCAGGCCGGCAGGCTTCAGCACGGCGCCGGGCGAGTTCGAGACGTTGTTGAGGATCTGGAGCGGCTTCCAGCCGATCTCTCCCGCCTTCTTGATCGCCTGGGCTGCGAATTTCGGCGTCGTGATGTTGTAGAAGACGTCCGCGCCCGAAGATTTCAGGTTGACGACCTGGGAGTCGATCGTCGGATCGCTCGTCTCGTAGGAATATTCGGCGACGATCATCGATTTCGCCTTGTCGCCGAGGCCGTCCTTCAGTCCCTTCACATAGTCCTTACCGTAGTCGTCGTTCTGGAAGAGGATGCCGATCTTCGCGTCGGGCTTGTTCTTCAGCAGGTATGCCGCGTAGATGCGCCCTTCGCTCTGGTAGTTCGGCTGCCACCCCATCGTCCACGGGAACTTCTCCGGGTCGCCCCACTTGGTGGCCCCCGTCGCCACGAACAGCTGCGGCACCTTCTTCGCGTTCATGTATTTGTGGATAGCCGAGTTCGGCGGCGTGCCCAGCCCCTGGAAGATGAGCAGGGCCTCGTCGCTCTCGACCAGCTTGCGCGTCTGCTCGACGGTCTTCGGCGGGCTGTAACCGTCGTCGTAGGAGATGAAGTTGATCTTGCGGCCGTTGATGCCGCCCTCGTCGTTGATCTTCTTGAAGTAGGCGTCGATCGTCTTGCCGATCGTGCCGTACGCCGACGCGGGCCCGCTGTAGGCGCTGGTGTTGCCGATCTTGATCTCGGTGTCGGTGACACCCGGGCCGTACTTCTTCTCCGCGGCAGACGCGTCGCCCGCGAAGACACCGCCCAGTGACAGCGCCAGCGCGATCGCCGCCGCCGTGGTCGTCAGTCTCGCCATCCTCGCCATCGTTTCCTCCTCCGATGCTCCCGTTGTCGCCCTTCGGCCGCCCGGCCGCCGGGCTCTTCTTCAGCCGCGGCGCACGAGACGGTGCGCCACGAGACGCGCGAGGCCGGCCGCTCCGGTCGGCATCACATAGATCACGAGGATCAGCAGCACCCCGTAGATCGCCCAGGTCAGGCCCTTCACGTCCTCGGCAATCGATTCGGAGATGTTCGGCATGAAGAGCACGAACAGGCCGCCGAAGATCGCCCCCGGGATCGACCCGACGCCGCCCACGACGAGGCCGACGAGGAAGGTGATCGCCAGGAGGAAGGTGAAGCTGTCCGGTGCCACGAATTGCACGACAATCGCGCCCAGCGCGCCGGCGACGCCGGTGTAGAGCGCGCTGACGCCGAAGGTGAGCGACTTGTAGAGGGACGTGTTGATCCCCATCGACTTCGCCGCGATCGGATTGTCGCGGATCGCCATCATGGCGCGGCCGGTGCGGCTGCGGATCAGGCCTGCGGCACAGGCGAAGAGGATCGCGACGACGAAGAGCGTGAAGAAGTAAAGCCACTGGTCCGGCGACAGCGGCAGGCCGAACGGTGCGTCCGGCTTCATGATCACGATTCCCTGCACGCCGCCGGTGAACTCCTCGATCGGCGTGAACTTCAGCAGCTGCGGCGTGGCAACGGCGAGAGCGAAGGTGGCAAGGGCCAGATAGAGCCCCTCGAGCCGCAGCGCGGGCAGGCCGAAGAGGAATCCGACAGCGAGGCAGATCACCCCGGCCGGCGGCAGCGTCGCCCAATAGGGCACGTCGTAGCGGTCCATCAGGATCGCCGCCGTGTAGGCGCCGATCGCATAGAAGGCGCTGTGGCCGAGCGAGAACTGGCCGTTGAACCCGGTCAGCAGGTTGAGGCCGAGGATGGCGATGGCGTAGACCAGCGCCTGGGTCAGCTGGAAGACGGTGAAGTTCTTCACCAGGAACGGCAGCGCCAGCGCGACGGCGATGCCAGCGAGCAGCCAGATCAGGCGCCAGCCGCGGATCGAGATGCCGGCAAGATGCCCGGACGGCGGAAGGCGCCGCGGCTGGTGCTGGACCGTCTCGGCGGGATGCGTCATGTCCGTCTGCATCGTCATACCCGGGTCACCGTCCTGCGTCCGAAGAGCCCGCTCGGCCGGATCATCAGCACGCCGACGATCAGGATGAGGGCGATGGTGAGCCGCAGCTCGCTGCCGAAATAGGGGATGAAGGTGCCGGCGATATTCTCCACGACGCCGACCGCGAAGCCGCCGACCACCGCGCCGCCCGGGCTGTTCAGGCCGCCGACCACGGCGCCGGCGAAGCCGTACAGGATGATGCCCAGCATCATGTTCGGCTCGAGGAAGACGACGGGCGCGATCATCATGCCCGCCACCGCGCCGATCGCCGACGCCATGCCCCAGCCGAGCGCCACCATCCAGCCGACGCGCACGCCGACGAGACGGGCCGATTCCGGGTTCTGCGCTGCCGCGCGCATCGCCAGCCCGACCGAGGTGAAGCGGAAGAACATGTAGAGCAGGCCCAGGAGGACCAGGGTAACCAGCACCATGCCCGTCTGGTGCGCGCCGATGAAGGTGCCGATGTGCAGCCATTCCGGGAACGGGCTGGGGAACACCTTGATGGTGAACTCCCAGAAGAAGCCGGCGAGGCTGTTGAAGATCGAGAAGAGCGCGATGAAGACCACGACGTGGCTCAGTACGGGTGCGTTCTGGATCGGTTTGAAGACGATCCGCTCGACCAGAACGCCGCCGGCGAAGGAAATCGCGATGGTCAGGAAGAAGGCGGCCCAATAGGGCATGCCCCAGGTGATGAGCTGCCAGGCGATGAAGGTCGAGAACATCGCCATCTCGCCCTGGGCGAAATTGAAGTGGTCGATCGCCTGGTAGATCATGACCACCGCGAGCGCCATGCAGGCATAGATGCCGCCCGTGGCCAAGCCGGCGAGGATCTGGTGTAGGAGAAGATCCATCGCGCTAATACCCCAGGTACGATCTGCGGACGCTCTCGTCCTCGCGGATCTCCGTCGCCGGACCCGACATCACGACGCGTCCGGTCTCGAGCAGGTACGCGTGGTCGGCCAGTTCCAACGCCAGCGACGCATTCTGTTCGACGAGCAGCATGGACACGCGGCTCTCGCGGTTGATCTGCTTCAGGATGCCGAAGAGCTCGCGAACGATCAGCGGTGCCAGGCCGAAGGATGGTTCGTCGAGCAGCATCAGCCGCGGCCGCAGCATCAGCGCCCGGCCCACCGCCAGCATCTGCTGCTCGCCGCCAGACAGTGTGCCCGCCTGTTGGGCGCGGCGCTCCTTCAGGCGCGGGAAATGGCCGTAGACGCGGTCGATGTCGTCAAGAACCTCGCGCCCGCCGCCGCGCGTAATCGCGCCGAGGCGCAGATTCTCCTCGACCGTCAGGCGCACGAAGGTGCCGCGCCCCTCCGGCACGTGCGCGATGCCCAGCCGGACCACGTCCTCGGTGGCGCGGCCGCGGATCGGCTTGCCGTCGAAGCGGATCTCGCCCGCCGTGCGGATCATGCCGCAGACGGCGCGCAGCGTCGTCGTCTTGCCGGCGCCGTTGGCGCCGAGGATGGTGGTGACCGAACCTTCGTGGAGGTCGAAGTCCAGGCCGTGCAACGCGCGGGTCTGGCCGTAGAAGGCTTCCAGGCCGCGTGTTTCCAGTAGAGCCGTCATCGGCCTTCCGTCCCGAGATAGGCGCGGATCACGTCCTCGTTCCGCTGGATCTCGGCGGGCGTGCCCTGGGCGATCTTGCGGCCGAAATCGAGCGCTACGACCCGGTCGGAGACGGCCATGACCAGGCTCATGTGATGTTCGACCAGCAGCACCGTCACGCCGCGGTCGGCGCGGATCTGCCGGATCAGGCGGCCGAGTTCGTCGACCTCCTCGTGGTTCAGCCCGCCCGCCGGCTCGTCGAGGAGCAGGAGGCGGGGGCGGCTGGTCAGTGCGCGCGCCAGTTCGACCCGCTTCTGGGTGCCGAACGGAAGCCCTGCGACCGGCAGGTGGGCGACCGCCTGGAGGTCGAGATAGTCGATCGCTTCCCACGCGGCGTCCTCGAGGGCCCGGTTCGCACGCCGCGACCAGGGCAGTCCGAGCGCATCGCTGAAGAAATCGCCGCGTGTCCGCGTGTGCCCGCCGATCATCACGTTCTGCAGGACCGTGAGCGTGCGGAACAGCGCGACGTTCTGGAACGTGCGGCCGATTCCGGCCTCGGCCATGCGGTGCGGCGAGCGCTGCAGGATCGGCTGGCCGTCGAAGACGATACGGCCCTCGTTCGGCGTGTAGAGCCGAGAGAGGCAGTTGAACATCGTCGTCTTGCCGGCCCCGTTCGGGCCGATCAGCCCGAGAACCTCATGCTCCCTGATCTCAAAGGAGACCTTGTCGAGCGCCACGATGCCGCCGAATCGGACGACCACGTCGCGTACTTCCAGCAGAGTCCGCCCCGGCGCGGCCGCGGCCGGACGCTTCAGCGGCTGGACGGTACCCATCGCGCCATCCCCATGTCGCAGAAAGGAGGGCGGACGGGGGGATGGGCGCACTGCGCACGCGCTCTCTGGACCATGTTCTCTCCCTGGATCCCCGCTGTTCGCGGGATGCCCGGTCTCTGGAGCCGGGCTTAGTTGCATCCATAGTGACGGGGAGGTGCCGCGCCCGCAACTGGCTTCGCATGGCGGCGGGCCGTCTCCGCAAGTGCGTGCACGGTCGTATTGACACTCATTCGCAGATGGCCTATCGGTCGTGCCGTTACGGACTACCCTCCGGTTCCCCTTTCCCACGGAGCCCGCGTTGTACGTCTGCATCTGCAATGCGCTGAACGAGCGCAAGGTGAGGGAGGCGATGGCCTCCTGTCCGGGCTCCGTCGCACGGATCTACAAGCATCACGGCTGCGTGCCGCAGTGCGGCAAGTGCGTGCCGGTGCTGCGCGACATGGTTCGGGAGTGCGGTTTCACGTTGACGCCGGAGCCGCTGCCGGCGGCTTGACCCGGTCGGGTGCGCGCGGCCGGGCAGGAGCGGAGAGCCCGGCCCTGAAAGCTCTCCTCCGGCGCGTATCGCGCCGGCGCGTCCGGTTCAGCCGGCGCGGCGCGAGACGTTGAAGCGGAAGTGGAACACGTCGCCATCCTGGACGACGTAGTCGCGGCCTTCCTGCCGCATCTTGCCGGCATCCTTCGCACCCTGCTCGCCCTTGCACGCCACGAAGTCGGCATAGGCGATCGTTTCGGCGCAGATGAAGCCGTGCTCGAAGTCGGTATGGATGACGCCCGCCGCTTGCGGCGCCTTGCTGCCCCGGGTCAGGGTCCAGGCACGCGCCTCTTTCGGGCCGACCGTGAAGAAGGTCAGCAGGCCGAGCAGGTCGTGTCCCGCCCGGATGACGCGATTGAGCCCGGGCTCGGTCAGGCCGAGGCTTTCCAGGAACTCCTGCTTGTCCGCCGGATCGGTGAGCAGCGCGACCTCCGCTTCGATGGCCGCCGAGATCACCACGTGAGCCGCGCCCTCCGCGGCCGCCTTCTCCGCCACCTTGGCCGACAGCGCGTTACCGGTCGCGGCCGATCCTTCTTCGACGTTGCAGACATAGAGCACCGGCTTTGCCGTCATCAGCTGGAGCTGGTCCATGCGCGGCTGCAGCAGCGGATCGACTTTCACCGTCCGGGCGGGGCGGCCGTCGCGCAGGGCGGCGAGCACCGGCTCCATCACCGAGACCATCTCCTTCGCCTCGCGGTCGGCGCCGCGCGCCCGCTTGACGGCCTGGTCGTAGCGCCGCTCGATGCTGTCGAGGTCGGCCAGCATCAATTCGGTCTCGACGGTCTCGGCGTCGCGGATCGGGTCGATCGATCCTTCGACGTGGGTGACCTCGCCGCCGTCAAAACAGCGCAGCACATGCGCGATGGCGTCGACCTCGCGGATGTTCGCGAGGAACTGGTTGCCCAGGCCTTCGCCGCGGCTGGCGCCGCGGACGAGGCCGGCGATGTCGACGAACTCGAGCTGGGTCGGGATGATCTTCGCCGACTTGGCGATCGCCGCCAGCGTGTCGAGGCGCGGGTCGGGAACGGACACCCGGCCGACGTTCGGCTCGATGGTGCAGAACGGATAGTTCGCCGCCTCCGCGGCCGCGGTCGCCGTCAGCGCGTTGAAGAGAGTCGACTTGCCGACGTTCGGCAGCCCGACGATGCCGCAGTTGAAGCCCATGACGTCCGAGGTCCCCGGCTGGTGCGCCGCACTAGCGCGGCGGCTGCGTGAGCAGCGCCACGCGATTCATGAAGTTGGCCGCGTCGCCCGCCGCGATCAGCGGTGCGGCATCGGCGACGGCATCCAGCATCGCTTCCAGCCACTCCGCGTCGGCCTTGGTGAAGTCGTTGAGCACCCAGCCCGTCACGCGATCGGGATGGCCCGGATGCCCGATGCCGATGCGGACCCGCCAGTAGTCGTTGCCGAGATGGGCGTCGATGCTGCGCAGGCCGTTGTGACCGGCCGCACCGCCACCCTGCTTCACCCGCACCTTGCCGGGCGCCAGGTCAAGCTCGTCATGCATGACCACCACGTCCGGCGGCGCCAGCTTGTAGAAGCGCGCTGCGGCGCCCACGGACCGACCCGACTCGTTCATATAGGTCAGCGGCTTCAGCAGCGCGACCCGCTCGTTGCCGAGACGGCCCTCGCTGACCTCGCCCTGGAAGCGCTGCCGGAACGGCGGGAAGCCATGGCGCGAGGCGATCGCATCCATGGCCAGGAACCCGACATTGTGGCGGTGACGGGCGTATTTCGGGCCGGGATTGCCCAGTCCGACGAGAAGCCGCATCGCAGCCGACTGCTATTCCTGCTCGCTCTCGGCCTCTGCTGCCCTGGCTTCGGCCGCGTCGGCCTCCGCTTCCGCTTCCTCGTTGACGACGGTCGGCGCCGCGATCGTGGCGACGGTGAAGTCGCGGTCGGTGATCGCCGGGGTGACGCCCGACGGCAACGTCGTCGCGCTGATGTGGATGCTGTCGCCGATCTGCAGGCCCGACAGGTCGAAGTCGACCGAGTCCGGGATCTTGTCGGGATCGCAGACCAGTTCGACCTCATGCCGGACGATGTTCAGCATGCCGCCGCGCTTCAGGCCGGGGGACTGCTCTTCGTTGAGGAAGTGGACCGGCACCTCGACGGTGATCTTTTCGCCGGCGCGAACGCGCTTGAAGTCGATGTGCAGCGGCTTGTCGGAAACCGGGTGCACCTGGAGGTCCTGCGCGACCACGCGCATCGACTTGCCGTCGACCTTCAGGTCCCAAAGGTGGCTGAAGAAGCCGCCCTTGTTCATCAGCCGGATCAGCGCGCGCTCCTCGACCGTGATCATCATCGGCTGGCCGTCGCCGCCATAGACGATGCCGGGGACGCGGCCTTCGCGCCGGGCGACCCTCGCCGTGCTGGTGCCGGCGGTCCCCTTGACCGCGGCTTCGATGGTGACGACTTCGCTCATTCTTCACTACTCCTCAGGCACCGCGCCTTCGCGCGGCGCTCATATGGTCCAAAGCGTCGGATTTCGCCAGCCCCAAGCCATCGAAGGCGTTCGGACGGCGCCGGCCGCTGCATGCGTCAGTCGAACAGGCTGGAAACCGACCGCTCCTCGGAGATCCGGCGCATGGCCTCGCCCAGCAGCGGTGCGATCGTCAGCTGCCGCAGGTTGCTGGCGACCCGCACGGCTTCCGTCGCCTGGATACTGTCGGTCGTGACGAGCAACTCGATCGGCGAGGAGGCGACCCGCGCGACCGCACCGCCCGAGAGCACCCCATGCGTCACATAGGCGGAAACCGCGGTGGCCCCCGACTTGCGCAGGGCGACCGCCGCGTTGCAGAGCGTGCCGGCGGAATCGACGATGTCGTCGATCAGGATGCAGCGTCGACCCTCGACGTCGCCGATGATGTGCATGACTTCGGAGACGCCGGCGCGCTCGCGGCGCTTGTCGATGATGGCCAGGTCGCACTCCAGCCGCTTCGCCACCGCCCGGGCGCGCACGACGCCGCCGACGTCCGGCGAGACGATGACGAGATCGTCGCCGTTGTACCGTTCCTGGATGTCGCGCACGAAGACCGGCGCGGAATAGAGGTTGTCCGTCGGGATGTCGAAGAAGCCCTGGATCTGGCCGGCATGCAGGTCCATCGTCAGCACGCGATCGGCGCCGGCGACGGTGATCAGGTTCGCCACCAGCTTCGCCGAAATCGGCGTGCGCGGCCCCGTCTTACGATCCTGGCGCGCATAACCGAAATAGGGGAGGACCGCCGTCACCCGGCGTGCCGACCCGCGACGCAGCGCGTCGAGGGTGACCAGGAGCTCCATCAGATTGTCGTTGGCCGGGAAGGACGTCGACTGGACGATGAACACGTCCTCGCCGCGCACGTTCTCCTCGATCTCGACGAAGACCTCCAGGTCGGAGAACCGCTTGATCGTGGCCGCTGTGAGCGGGAGGTTCAAATAGGCGCTGATCGCCGCGGCGAGCGGGCGATTGCTGTTTCCGGCTAGGATCTTCATCGCGGTCCCTAATCGACGCCGCCGGCCCGAAAGGATGTCGCCGCGCGAGGCGGACCTAGGGGCTTCTGCGACCTGCAGCTCATGGGATGTCGCGGTGCGGGCGGCCCCCGAACCGAGCGCGCGCAAAATAGCAACGCGGCCTTGACGTGTAAACCGGCTTAGCGCGCTGGTGTTCCGCCGGCCGTCGTCGCCGGCAGATCCTGGCGCACTAGCCGTGCGATGCCATCGGCGGCGTTGCTGGCGACGACCGGTGCCACGGGCGTCCAGCTGCTGGCGGTCGCGCCGCGCGGAACGGTGTTGGACTGCGACACGACGCCCAGTTCGCGCCCGTCCGGCCACCGCACCTGCCAACTGATCGATACCTTCTCCTGTGTATCGCCCACCGGCTCGACCAGGACGTCGCCGAAGACGATCAGGCCCTCGGCGTCGATGCCGTCGGCGACGCGCAGTCCATGGCCGCGCAGGGCGCTGCGCAACGCGTCGGCGAGGACCTCGCGGCCGTCGCTGGGCGCGCCCTCCACCGGCAGAACGGACACGACCGGGATCGCCGTCCTCGACGCTGCCGCAGGCCGGGTCAGCGGACGGCGCCCGGCCCCCGCGAGCGCTTCGTTCACCTGCCGCACGATGTTCGACAGGGCGCCGGGATTCTCCTGGACGATACGGCCGGGGGCGAGCGCCGCCGTACCCGTGAAGCTCGCGAGCGGCCGCCCTTCCGGATCCGCCAGCGTCCAGGCGATGAAGGTGGGGGTACCGGTATTGCCTGTCGCCAGGTCCGCTTGGCCGACCAGCGTCGCCTGGGCACGGCCGGCGCTCGCCGTCGTCGCGGGTATGCCCTGGGCCTGGAGTGCGCCCGTGATGGCCTTGCGCAGTTCCGCGTCGATCGCCTGCGGCAGTCCCTGGATGGGTGCCACCATAACCCCGGTCGCCGCCGGCACGGCGGCGAGGGCCTCGTCGTCCATCGACGCGAAGACGCGAGGCGTCGGATCGCAGGCCCCGAGCGCGAGCAGGCAGAGGAGGGCGAGGACGCGACCGCAGATCCGCATGTCAGATCAGGACACAGCTGGCGAGCGCACCCAGCGTCAGCATCGCGAAGAACAGGATGAGATGCGGCATGCGGGTCCTGCCTAACCGTCCAGCACGATCGCCGACACGCCTCGGCCGTAATCCGGCTCGCCGCGCAGGCAGGAGCGCCGATAGCTGAAGAAGCGGTTCTCGTCGGCGCAGGTGTCGGCCGTGACCACGTCGACGCCCGCCAGACCGAGGCGATCCAGGCGCTCGCCGACATACCGCGGCAGGTCGAACATGTGATGCCCCGGTTTCGCCGAGGTCGTGAAGAACCGCGCATTGGAAGGATCGGCCTCGACGAACCGGGCGCGGAACTCGGGCCCAACCTCGTAGGACGCCGGCCCGATCGCCGGGCCGACGACGGCACGGATGCGGTCGCGCCGGGCGCCCAGGCCGCACATGGCGGCAACGGTCGCCTCGACGATGCCGCCCAGTGCGCCCTTCCATCCGGCGTGGGCGGCTGCGACGACACCGGCATCCGGCTCGGCGAACAGCACCGGGGCGCAGTCGGCGGCCAGTGCACCCACGACGACCCCGGGGGTCGAGGTCACCAGGCCGTCGGCGCTCGGCGGGCTATCCGCTTCCCATGGCCGGTCGACGACCAGGACCTTGTCACTGTGTATCTGATAGGCCGTCGTGAGCGAATCGCGCGGTGCTCCCAGGCTGGCGGCGACGCGCCGCCGGTTCTCGACTACCGCGTCACGGTCGTCGGCGGAGCCCAGGCCACAGTTCAACGAACCATAGAGTCCTTCGCTCACGCCGCCCTGGCGGGTGAAGAACCCGTGGCGTACGCGGGGACTCTCGGAGAGCAGATCGACCGCGATCACCTTGCTTCGCCTCCCTGGGATGGACCTGCGCCCGTCGGTGCCGTCAGCTCGAACCCGGCGGGCGTCGTCTGACCGGGGGCGATGACCGCCAGCGCCTTGAACAAGGTGCCCATCTCGCCCGGTGCGATCAAGCGGCGGCACGCGGCTTCGACCTGTGCAGCCTTGGCCGGTGCCGCCCGTGCCAGCGTCGCCGCGCGTGTCTCTATGCCGAGACGGCGCAAGAGCGTGCCCTGATCGACGGGACCCAGGACGGTCGCGCCCGCCTCGCCGGCGGCGCGTGCGACGGCTTCGAAATCGACATGGGCGGTTATGTCGGCCTCCCCGGCGGCCTCCAGCACGGGCACGTGACGGTGATTGCGCACCGCCTGGAGCGTGTCGCCCGCGGCGCTGCGGGCATGGCCGTAGTCGACGAACAGCGCAGCACCGCCGGCTGCTCGAATGCGGGCCGCCACCGTCCCGGCCAGTGCGATCGCCGGTGGGCAGAGTTCCGCGACTGCGCCCAGGGGGGCTCCCGAGGCCGCCGGCGACAGCGCGTCGGCCAGTGGGGAGCGGCCGGGGGCTACCGTGAAATGGAACGCGCCGTCGTGCCAGCCGATCATCCGCTCGTGCCAGCCCGCCGGCATCCGCACGAACTGCCGAATCGGCAAGGCGTCGAGGAACTCGTTGGCGAGCAGCAGCATCGGGGCCGGCGGCACGCTCTCGACCCCGTCATGCCAGGCGACGGGAACTTCAACCGTGGCGAGGGTGGCGCGCTGCGCCGCGCGGAGGGGCGGGCTCGTCTCGACCAGATGTACCGAAAGCGCGGCCAGGAAGCCGGGCACGCCGCGTGCCGCGCGCAGCGCATCGCTCATCAGCGTCCCGCGCCCCGGCCCCAGTTCGACCAACGCCACCTTCGCGGGCCGACCCATCGCGAGCCACCGCTCGGCGCACCACAGGCCGAGCAGTTCCCCGAACATCTGGCTGATCTCGGGTGCGGTGACGAAGTCACCGGCGGTGCCGAACGGGTCGCGACGCATGTAGTAGCCGTGGCGCGGGTGGCCGAGCGCCTCGGCCATGAACGCGGCGACCGTGATCGGTCCCTGCTGCGCGATCCGCCGGCGCAGCAGGTCTGCCAGCGGCGTGGTCACCCCGGCACGGGGTCGTGCCGCCGCGCGCGCACGATCAGGAACAGGCCGGCGAGCAGCAGCGGCACGGACAGGATCTGCCCCATCGTGACGCCGCCGGCCAGGAAGCCAATGAAGGCGTCCGGCTGGCGGAAGAACTCAGCCGTCATGCGCGCGAGCGCGTAGCCGGCGAGAAAGACACCGCCGAGGCAGCCGGGCCGTTCGCGGATCGCGCGATTGCGCGACAGGGCGAAGAGCAGCACGAAGAGCACGATACCCTCCAGCGCGGCCTCGTAGAGCTGGCTCGGATGGCGGGGCACCTGCTGTGGATCGTTCGGGAAGACGAACGCCCATGGCACGTCCGCGGGCCGGCCCCAGAGTTCGCTGTTCACGAAGTTCGCCACGCGGCCGAGAAAGATGCCGATCGGTGCAGCGCAGGCGATCGCATCGCCGACGCGCAGCGGATGCAGGGCGTTGCGGCGCGAGAACAACCAGCCTGCGATCAGCACGCCGAGCAGGCCGCCATGGAAGGACATGCCGCCGTGCCAGACCGCGAGCGCCTCTAGCGGATGCCCGAGATAATAGCCCGGCTGGTAGAACAGCACGTAGCCGAGGCGGCCGCCGAGGATCACCCCCAGCGTCACCCAGACGAGCAGGTCGTCCACCTGCTCGCGCGACATGATCGTCGGCGGCAGGGCGGAGAGGTGGCGCACGTACCGCCAGCCGATCATCAGCCCGCAGATATAGGCGAGTGCGTACCAGCGGATGGCGAACGGTCCGATCTCGACCAGGACCGGATCGATCATCGGAAAGGGGAGGGCGAGGGCCATGAGCTCCGGTTCTGGTCAGCGGTAGGTGTCCGGAGCGGAGAGGAAGTCGCGGACATACCGCCCCACGCCGTCTTCCAGGCTGGTGAACGGCCGATCGAATCCGGCCGCGCGCAGGCGCTCCGTGCGTGCCTGCGTGAAATACTGGTACCGGCCGCGCAGCGCCTGCGGCATGTCGACATACTCTATGTTCGGCGGACGGTCGAGCGCGGCGAACACGGCACCCGCGAGGTCGGCGAAGCTGCGGGCGGTGCCGGTGCCCACGTTGAACAGGCCACTCACGGCGGGATCGTCGAGCAGCCAGAGCATCACGTCGACGCAGTCCTCGACCCAGATGAAGTCGCGTAGCTGCCCGCCGTCTGCGACGTCGGGCCTGTCCGAACGGAACAGCCGGACCGGTTCGCCGGCGGCGATCTGTTCATAGGCCTGGACCACGACGGAGCGCATCCCCTCCTTGTGGTACTCGTTCGGGCCGTAGACGTTGAAGAACTTCAGGCCGGCCCACTGCGCGGGCTTGGCGTCGCCGCGCCCGGTCAGCCGAACGAAGCGGCGATCGGCCGCCAGCTTGCTCCACGCATAGCCGTTCAGCGGACGCAGCCGGCCCAGCGCTTCCGGCGACGGATCGTCGTCGAAGCCCTGGGTGCCGTCGCCGTAGGTGGCCGCCGACGAGGCATAGACGAAGCGCACGCCGTGCTCGGCACACCACTGCCAGAGGGCGAGGGTCGGGGCGAGGTTGCAGTCGACGAGGCGGTCGGCGTCGGTCTCGCGCGTGTCGCTGATCGCACCCAGATGGAAGACCAGCCTCACTTCCTCCGCATGCGCGGCGAGGAAGTCGAAGAGCCGTTCCGGCGGGAGGATGTCGGCGATCTCGCGCTTGGCGATGTTCCGCCACTTGCCGCCGCTCCCCAGCCGGTCGCAGACGACGAGATCGCGTTCGCCGCGCGCTTCCAGCGCCGCCAGCAGGTTGGACCCGATGAAGCCGGCACCTCCGGTGACGACGATCATGCGCGGAGCACCTTGATCAAGGAAACAGGGCCGGGGCCGCGGCCGCCGACCGACGATAGAGTGGCTGCGCCGCGTTGCGCCCGTAGCCGCGGATACCCAAATCCAGCCGAAGGCTAGAGCGAGGGCTTCGACGATGCAAACCAACAACCGGTTCTTCGACGACATCGCGCGGGTCGCCAACGGCGCGATGGGTGCCGCGGCAGGGCTGCGCACCGAGGTCGAAGCTCTGGTGCGCGATCGCATGCAGCGCCTGCTCGCCGACATGGACCTGGTGCGGCGCGAGGAGTTCGAAGTCGTCAAGGCGATGGCGGCGAAGGCGCGCAGCGAGCAGGAAGACCTCGCGGCGCGTGTCGCCGCGCTTGAGGAGGCCCTGGCGCAGAAGGCGGCTGCCGCATCCGAGGATCGTGCGCCCACCGGGTGAAACCGCAGCCCCTGGGGTGGCGGCCGCGCAGGAACACAATATATCGGATCGCGCTTGCGTGTGATTCGGGCTTTTGGCACGCTACTGACGTGGTGTTTCGGCCGGGATCGCGTATGAGGTCCCGAATCGGGCTCAGCCGCAGCGTGACAGGGGCGCCGCCGGCGCCGAAACCGTCCGAACATGTGCCCAGGGGGGCAATGGCATGAGGGAACTCCTCGCCGAGTCGACAGGTGTCCCGGCCAATCCGCTGGACCTGATCGAGGAGATCGTGACGTCCAACGACTGGGCGTTCGACCGGACCAGCGACAATGAATTGGTTGCCGGGATTCGCGGCCGCTGGACCGAATACGACCTCTTCTTCGCGTGGCGCGAGGAGATGAGTCTCCTGCAGTTCTGCTGTGCCTGCGAGATGGCGGTGGCCGCGCCGCGCCGGGCGCCCGTCAACGAACTCCTCTCGATCGCCAACGACAAGCTTTGGCTCGGCCATTTCGCCGTCGTGCCCGAGGACAATCTCCTGACCTTCCGCCATGCGATCCTGCTCCGCGGCGCGCGCGGCGCCAGCGTCGAGCAGCTGGAGGATCTGGTCGACCTCGCCATCGCCGAGAGCGATCGCTTCTACCCTGCCTTCCAGTTCTGCATCTGGGGCGGAAAATCGCCGCGCGATGCGATCACGGCGGCGATGCTGCAGCCTGTGGGAGAAGCGTGATCATGGCGGTCGGTGCGAAGATGCTGCTCGTCGGCTGCGGCAAGATGGGCGGGGCCATGCTGACGGGCTGGCTCGAACGGCGGATCGTCGAGCAGGTCGTGGTCGTGGAGCCTGCCGCCGCTTCGGTCGCGGGCTTCCGCGACAAGCCGGGTGTCTTCCTGTCCAAGGGAATCGAGGGGGTGGCGCCGCACTTCCAGCCGGACATTGTGGTGTTTGCGGTGAAGCCGCAGTCGATGGACGAGGTGGTGCCGAACTATGGGCGCTTCGTCCGGCCGCAGACCGTCTTCCTCAGCATTGCCGCGGGCAAGCCCGTCGGGTCGTTCGCAGCCCATCTCGGCAGCCGCGCCGCCATTATCCGCGCGATGCCCAATACGCCGGCGGCGGTGGGGCGGGGGATCACGATCCTCTTCGCCAACCGAAACGTTTCGCCCGAGCAGATGGCGCTCAGCCAGCAGTTGCTCGAAGCCGTCGGCGAGGTCGCCTGGATCGGCGACGAAGCGCTGATGGACGCCGTCACGGCCGTGTCCGGTAGCGGCCCCGCTTACGTCTTTCTGCTGATCGAGGGGCTAGCCGCCGCCGGCGTCAAGGCGGGCCTGTCGCCGGACCTGGCGGCCAAGCTCGCGCGGGCCACCGTATCGGGCTCCGGCGAACTGGCGCGCCTGTCGCCCGAGCCGGCCGACGTGCTGCGCAGGAACGTGACCAGTCCCGGCGGGACGACGGCCGCCGCCCTAGAGGTCTTGATGGCCCCTGATGGGCTCCAGCCGCTCCTCGATGCGGCCGTGGAAGCCGCGACGCGCCGCTCGCGCGAACTGGCCGGCTGAGCGACGGCCGTCTCGGCGTCGTGGGTCCCGAGTCCCCCTGTTTCGGTCCTCGGGGTGCGAGGGTATGCTGCCTCCGCGGGCCGCCTTCCGGCGGCCGTTCATAAGGAGGAGGAGCCCCGTTGGCCAAGATAACCTTCCCGGTGGAAGCCTCGCACATCATGATGTTCGCGCGTGCGATCGGCGACGAGAACCCGGCCTACCACGACGCCGAGAAGGCGAAGCAGACCGATGCCGGCGGCATCGTCGTACCGCCGACTTTTCCCCAGGCTGTCGCCCAGTTCGACCCTGACTATCATCTGCGGCCGAAGCCGGGGCAGCCCTGGTTCGGGTCCGGCAAGACGCCGAGCGGCATCGAGGGCAAGCCGGCGTCCAGCGGCGGCCTGCATGCCGAGCAGCATTTCGAGTTCCACCGCCAGGTCCGTCCGGGCGACGTGCTGACCGTCGAGACGAAGCCCGGCAAGACCTGGGAGAAGGAGAGCAAGCGCGCCGGCAAGCTCACCTTCCGCGAGCGGATCACCGAGTATCGCGATCAGAACGGCGAACTCGTCGTCACCGCGCGGGGCGTCGGCGTGACGACCGAGCGTCCGGTGGACCAGGGCTGAGGGGACGGACGATGGCACTCAAGGCGAGCAAGCTTAAGGTCGGCGATACGCACGAAGAGCGCGTCGTGGAGAACCTGTCGCGCACCCAGATCGTCCAGTACGCCGGTGCGTCGGGCGACTACAACCCGCTGCACACCGACGAGATCTATACGGTCCAGGCGGCAGGATATCCCAGCGTCTTTGCGCACGGGATGCTCACCATGGGCCTGACCGGCAAGATGCTGACCAACTATGTCGGCGCCGGCCGGGTAATCAAGTACGGCGTCCGCTTCACCAATCAGGTCTGGCCGGGCGACACCCTCGACGCGAAGGCGACCGTGGCGGAGATCCGTGAGGAGGGCGGCAAGCATTATGCCGACCTGACGATCTCGACCACCAATCAGGACGGCAAGGAAGTCGTCAGCGGCACGGCGACGGCGCTCATCGACGCCTGACACCTCCGCCGAAGCCGGGTAGGACGGCCGCGCCCCGGAAGCCGATGCGTCGCACCGGGGCGTTCCGCCCGCTCTCGCCGGGCCTTCTGCGGCAAGGGGGACGATATGGACATCAGCCTTTCGCCCGAGGTCGAAGCGTTTCGCGCCGAGGTGCGCGCCTGGGTGCGCGACAACCTGCCGCGCGACATCTGGGAGAAGGTCGACCGCGGCATCGAACTCACGCGCGACGACAATGTTCGCTGGATGCGCATCCTCTCCGAGAAGGGGTGGGTCGCGACGAACTGGGACAAGGCCGACGGCGGTCCCGGTTTCACCACCGAGCAGAAATACGTCTTCGAGGAGGAACTTTTCCTCGCCGGTGCGCCGCGCATCATCCACTACGGCACGCGCATGGTCGGCCCCGTGCTCCTGGCCTTCGGCACGGAGGACCAGAAGCGGCGCTACCTGCCGAAGATCCTGTCGAGCGAAGAGATCTGGTGCCAGGGCTATTCCGAGCCCGGCTCGGGCTCCGACCTGGCCTCGCTGCAGATGAGGGCGGTGTGGGACGGCGATCATTACGTGGTCAGCGGCACCAAGATCTGGACCACCCAGGCCCATTGCGCCGACCGCATGTTCGCTCTGGTGCGCACCTCGACGGAGGCCAAGAAGCAGGACGGCATCACCTGCCTGCTGATCGACCTGAAGGCGCCAGGCGTCACCGTCCGGCCGATCATCACCCTCGACGGTCGGCACATCTTCAACCAGGAATTCTTCGACGACGTGCGGGTGCCCGTGGCCGATCGCGTCGGCGAGGAGGGGCAGGGGTGGCGGATCGCCAAGTACCTGCTCGGGCACGAGCGGTCCAACGGCTCGTTCGTATCGATCGGCAAGCGACTGCTGGCAAAGCTGAAGGCGATCGCCGCCGCCGAGCGCCGTGACGGCGCGCGGCTGATCGACGATCCGGCGTTCCGCCGCAAGGTCGCCGAGTCGGAACAGGAACTCGGCGTGCTGGAGTTCACGTCGTGGCGGACGCTCGCCAGCGCATCCGCCGATCGCCCCGTGGGGCCGGAGGCTTCCGTACTGAAGACCCGGACGGCCGACACGCTGAAGCAGATCAACGAACTGATGATGGAGGCCGGGGCCTACTACGCGCAGCCGTTCGAGCCGAGCGCTATCCGCGGCGGCTGGAACGGCGAGCCGGTGGGGCCGGACTATCTCTTCAGGATGGCGCCGGAATATTTCGAATCGCGCGCGCGCTCGATCGCCGGCGGGTCGAACGAGGTTCAGAAGAGCATTCTGGCGAAGGCGGTTCTCGGTCTCTGACGAACGGTCGGGGCTGTGACCGGATGTCGCGGTAACCGGCGCGTGAACCACAATGGCGTAGCGACGTTGATTGAGTCCGAGTTTGATGTTTAGAGCCATTCTAAACTAGGAGAGCCAGATGGCTAAGGGCAAGAACACCGCGGATGTCGTGAAGGGCCTCGAACGGGCGGTGGCCAACGCGTACGCGCTGACGATCAAGACGCACGCCTATCACTGGAACGTGCAGGGCCCGAACTTCTACGGCCTGCACAAGATGCTGCAGGAGCAGTACGAGGAACTCTTCCCGGCCATCGACGAGATCGCCGAGCGGATGCGGGCCCTCGGCAGCTACGCGCCCGGCGGGCTCGACAGCTTCAAGAAGCTCACCGACCTGTCGGAGCCGAAGCCGGGTGGCACCGATTGGAAGGAGATGGTGGCCGACCTGATCGCCAGCCGGAAGGCGATCATCGAACAGGAGCGCAGCGTCATGGACGCGGCCGACGAGGTGGACGACCAGACCACCGCCGACCTGATGGCCGAGCGCATCGGCAAGCATCAGGAAGCCATCTGGATGATGGAATCCCTGCTGAAGTAAGGCTCCGGCCCTTCTTGGCTCGACGACGCCCTCCCTTGCGGGAGGGCGTTTTCGTTGGGACTGGCCGTCGGCCCGTGCGGCCGGCCCTGCGCCGCTCAGCCCGCACCGGTCTGCCGGCGCCACTCGTAGAGCGACACGGCCGCCGCTGCGGAGACGTTCAGGCTCTCCATCTCCGGCAGGATGGGGATGCGGACCAGCAGGTCGCAGGTCTCGCGCGTCAGGCGACGCATGCCTTCGCCTTCCGCGCCCAGGACCAGCGCGGTGCGGCCGCGCATGTCGTGCGCAGCAATGTCGCCGGTCGCCTCGCCCGCGAGCCCGAGACACCAGAAGCCCCCCGCCTTGAGCGTTTCCAGCGCCCGCTTCAGGTTGACCACACGGATCAGCGGCATGGTCTCCAGTGCGCCTGCCGCCGCCTTCGCCAGTGCGCCGCCCGCCTCGGGAGAGCCGTTCTCCGGCACGACGACCGCCGTGGCGCCGAACGCCGTCGCGCTCCGCAGCACGGCGCCGACATTCTGTGGATCCGTGACCTGGTCCAGGACGACGACCAGCGTGTGCGGCCGGTCCTGCGCCATGTCGACTGCATCCTCGATGCCGAGTGCCGGCAGCGCCTCGACCTCCGCCGCTATGCCCTGATGGACCGCGCCCCGCGGGAGATGCCGTTCGATCCCCGCCTTGTCCGACTCCGTGATCGTGACGCCGGCCGCACCGGCGGCGCGTGCCTCGGCCGCCGCTTCGGGCAGGGCGAGAATACGCCGCACGCGCCGTCGCGGGTTTCGCAGCGCGGCCGCAACGGCGTGGGTACCGTACAGCCAGAGCAGCCCCCTCTCCTGCGCCCTCGGCTTGTTTCGGGTGTGGTCCTCGGTCTTGCGCTTCGCCATCCGCTTCTCTATGTTCCGCTCGCTTTGCCGGGGCGGTCCGTCGGCCCATCCTCAAAAGGGACGGGAAGATGGCCGCTCTCGGCATTTTCGCATTGCCTGTTGAGACATCGTCTTTTAGACCTTTCCGCCCTTGTGGCGTAAGGGCACAGGGACGGCGGAGGGGTGCCCGAGTGGCTAAAGGGGGCGGACTGTAAATCCGCTGGCGTACGCCTACGTTGGTTCGAATCCAACCCCCTCCACCAAATCTCGCGCCTGGCGTGCGGGTGTAGCTCAATGGTAGAGCCCCAGCCTTCCAAGCTGGTTGTGCGGGTTCGATTCCCGTCACCCGCTCCAGGCGCCGGCCGTAGCGGTCGGCGGGGTGAGTGTCGAGTTGAATGGTAGCGGCGGCCGTTCGCCGCGGGATCTGTGTCCGTAGACGCGTCGAGAAGAGTACGAGCCATGGCGAAGGCAAAGTTCGAGCGGAACAAGCCGCACTGCAACATCGGAACGATCGGCCATGTCGACCATGGCAAGACGTCGCTAACGGCCGCGATCACGAAGATCCTGGCCGAGACGGGCGGTGCGAAGTTCACGGCGTACGACCAGATCGACAAGGCGCCTGAAGAGAAGGCGCGCGGCATCACGATCTCGACGGCGCACGTCGAGTACGAGACGGCGAAGCGGCACTATGCGCACGTCGACTGCCCTGGCCATGCCGACTACGTGAAGAACATGATCACGGGTGCGGCGCAGATGGACGGCGGCATCCTGGTGGTGTCGGCGGCGGACGGGCCGATGCCGCAGACGCGCGAGCACATCCTGCTGGCGCGCCAGGTCGGCGTGCCGGCGCTGGTGGTGTTCCTGAACAAGGTCGACATGGTCGACGATCCGGAACTGCTGGAGCTGGTGGAGCTCGAGGTTCGCGAGCTGCTGTCGTCCTACCAGTTCCCGGGCGATGACATCCCGATCATCAAGGGCTCGGCGCTGGCGGCGCTGGAAGACAGCGACAAGAAGCTGGGCCACGACGCGATCCTGGAGCTGATGGAGGCCGTGGATTCGTACATCCCGCAGCCGGAGCGCCCGAAGGACCGTCCGTTCCTGATGCCGATCGAGGACGTGTTCTCGATCTCGGGCCGCGGCACGGTGGTGACGGGCCGCGTCGAGCAGGGCGTGGTGAAGGTCGGCGAGGAAGTCGAGATCGTCGGCATCAAGAACACGGTGAAGACGGTGGTGACCGGCGTCGAGATGTTCCGGAAGCTGCTGGACCAGGGCGAGGCCGGCGACAATGTGGGCTGCCTGCTGCGCGGCACGAAGCGCGAGGACGTGGAGCGCGGCCAGGTTCTGGCGAAGCCGGGGTCGATCACGCCGCACAAGAAGTTCCAGTGCGAGTGCTACGTGCTGACGAAGGAAGAGGGCGGCCGTCACACGCCGTTCTTCTCGAACTACCGCCCGCAGTTCTACTTCCGTACGACGGACGTGACGGGGACGGTGGAGCTTCCGGAAGGCACCGAGATGGTGATGCCGGGCGACAACATCTCGATGGTGGTCAACCTGATCCAGCCGATCGCGATGGACGAGGGCCTGCGCTTCGCCATCCGCGAGGGCGGACGCACCGTCGGCGCCGGCGTCGTCGCAAAGATCCTGGAATAGGAGTAGTCTGCCCGTCAGTAGGAGTGTAGCTCAATGGTAGAGCACCGGTCTCCAAAACCGGGGGCTGCGGGTTCGAGTCCTGCCACTCCTGCCACCCTTATTCGCTGAACGGGCACGGACCCGGCTGGGAATCACGTCTATGGCGAAGACCAACCCCGGCGAATTCATTCGTCAGGTGCGTCAGGAGGTGGGCAAGGTCACTTGGCCCACCCGCAAGGAGACCGGCATCACGACCGCAATGGTGTTCGTGATGGTCTTCGCTGCTGCCGTTTTCTTCTTCGTGGTGGACCAGGTTCTGGCCTTCGCCGTCCGTACGCTGCTCGGTCTGGGAGGCTGACGATGGCTCCGCGTTGGTACGTGATCCATGCCTATTCCGGCTTCGAGAAGAAGGTCGCGCAGTCGATCCGCGAGCAGGCTGACCTGCAGCATATCGGCCACCTGATCGAGGAGATCATGGTGCCGACCGAGGACGTGGTCGAGGTGCGCCGCGGCGCGAAGGTGAGTTCGGAGCGCAAGTTCTTCCCCGGCTACGTGCTGGTGAAGATGGAGATGACGGATCATTCCTGGCATCTCGTGAAGAACACGCCGAAGGTGACCGGCTTCCTCGGCGGCGGCGGCAAGCCCGTGCCGATCAGCGAGGCGGAGGCGATGCGCATGCTCCAGCAGCTCAAGGAGGGCGGGGAGCGCCGCAAGCCGTCGATCATCTTCGAGATTGGCGAGACGGTGCGGGTCGCCGACGGCCCGTTCCAGTCCTTCAACGGCATCGTCGAGGACGTCGACGAGGAGCGCTCGCGCCTGAAGGTTTCTGTCTCCATCTTCGGCCGTGCGACCCCGGTCGAACTCGAATACGGGCAGGTCGAGAAGGTCTGACCGAAACGGTTTCTGTCTCTGCGGAAGGCCACCCCCGGCCGTACCGCGCCCCGGCATTCCGCCGGTCTACAGGGGAGAGGTGATGGCGAAGAAGATTACGGGCTACGTCAAGCTGCAGGTGAAAGCCGGGCAGGCGAACCCCTCACCGCCGATCGGCCCGGCACTGGGCCAGCGCGGCGTGAATATCATGGAATTCTGCAAGCAGTTCAACGCGTCGACGCAGGGCCTCGAGCCCGGCATGCCCATCCCGACGGTGATCACGGTCTATGCGGACCGCAGCTTCACCTTCGTGACGAAGTCGCCGCCGGTGTCCTTCTTCGTGAAGCGCGCTGCCAAGCTGAGCAAGGGGTCGACGACCCCCGGCCGCACGGGCGTCGGCAGCATCACGACCGATCAGGTCCGGGAAATCGCGGAAGCGAAGATGAAGGATCTGAACGCCAACGACGTCGAGGCGGCGATGCGGATGATCGCCGGTTCGGCTCGTTCGATGGGCATCGAGGTTCAGGGGTAGCGTCATGGCGAAGAAGGGCAAGCGGCTCCTGAAGAGCCGCGAAGGAATCGACCGTCTCGCCAGCTACGACGTGGCGGAAGCGGTGAAGATGCTGAAGGAGCGTTCGAACGCCAAGTTCGACGAGACCTTCGAGATCGCGATGAACCTGGGCGTCGACCCGCGTCACGCCGACCAGCAGGTCCGCGGCGTCGTTTCGCTGCCGAACGGCACGGGCAAGACCGTCCGCGTGGCCGTCTTTGCGCGTGGCGCCAAGGCGGAGGAGGCACTGGCCGCCGGTGCCGACGTCGTCGGTGCGGAGGATCTGGCCGAGCGTATCCAGGGCGGTACGATCGACTTCGACCGCGCCATCGCGACGCCGGACATGATGCCGATCGTCGGCCGTCTCGGCCGTGTCCTCGGCCCGCGCGGTCTGATGCCGAATCCGCGCCTCGGCACCGTGACCAACGACGTCGCCCAGGCGATCGAGGCGGCGAAGGGCGGTCAGGTGGAGTTCCGCGTCGAGAAGGCGGGCATCATCCATGCCGGCGTCGGCAAGGCGAGCTTCGACGACGAGGCGCTGGTCGGTAACATCCGCGCCTTCTACGACGCGATCGTCCGGGCCAAGCCGGCGGGTGCAAAGGGCAACTACGTCAAGCGCGTCAGCCTGAGCACGACGATGGGGCCGGGCGTGCGCCTCGACCCCTCGTCGATCGGCGACACCGTCGCCGCCTGATCGAGGAGACACGGCGGCTTCCGGCCGCCGTCAGAACCGCCCGCGGCCATCCTGCGCCCCGGCCCTGCCGGGTCCGGTGCATGGCTGCCGCGCGGCGTCCGGAGGGGTGACCCTCCGGCCTGTCCGAGACTGCAGGTGCCCCTCGGGGCTCAAAGACCGCCTGCATAGACGGGAGACGACCGGACGGACGCGCTCCGTACCGGTTCGGACTTCTGGGACAGGGCAGCCACCCCCGGTTTCGGCCGGGGCATGTGCAACGGTTTCGCCGCCTCGGCGGCGGGCCATGTGAAGTGGAGTGAGCCCTTGCTGCGAAAACAGAAGGAGCAGGTCGTCTCCTCGCTGCAGGACACCGTGGCGGGCATGGACCTGATGGTCGTTACCCATCAGGCCGGCCTCACGGTGCAGGAGATGACGGCCCTGCGGCGTCGCGCGCGCGACGCGGGGGCCCGGTTCAAGGTCACGAAGAACCGCCTCGCCAAGCGTGCCCTCGACGGCACGGCATTCGAGGGGGTTTCGGACCTTTTCCGGGGGCCGACGGCGATCGCCGTTTCGGCCGATCCGGTGGCGGCCGCCAAGGTCGTCTCCGACTATGCGGCGACCAACGACAAGCTGACGATCATCGGCGGGTCCCTCGCAGGCAAGCGCCTGAGCCCCGACGAGATCATGGCCCTGGCCAAGCTGCCGTCCCTGGACGAGCTGCGCGGCAAGATCGTCGGCATGCTGCAGACCCCCGCGACACGGATCGCTGCGGTGCTGGCGGCACCCGGCGCCCAGGTCGCCCGCGTCCTCAACGCCTACGCCACCAAGGAATGACGCCGGTCCAGCCCGGCGCCACCCAGACGTCCAGAAAATCAGGAGACATTTGAAATGGCCGATCTACAGAAGCTCGTCGACGAACTCTCCGCTCTCACGGTCATCGAGGCCGCCGAGCTCTCCAAGCTGCTCGAGGAGAAGTGGGGCGTTTCCGCCGCCGCTCCGGTCGCCGTCGCCGCTGCCGGCGGTGCCGCTGCCGCTGCCCCGGCCGCCGAGGAGAAGACCGAGTTCGACGTGATCCTCGCCGCCGCCGGCGAGAAGAAGATCAACGTCATCAAGGAAGTCCGCGCCATCACGGGCCTCGGCCTGAAGGAAGCGAAGGATCTTGTCGAGGCCGCGCCGAAGGCCGTCAAGGAAGGCGTGTCCAAGGACGAGGCCGACAAGTTCAAGAAGCAGCTCGAGGAAGCCGGGGCGACCGTCGAACTCAAGTGAGGGCGGCGGACCTGCCGGGTCCTCTATCCGGCGTCTTCCGTCTTGCGGGCGGAGCGCGGGAACTTATATAACTCGGTCCGCGCTGCGGTGGGTTGCCCCACCGCAGCGCGTCGTGCCGTTTTCGCGCATCCCTGTGATGCGCTCCGCCGGCGACCGGGCCGGTCGTCTCCTGGCTCTGATCCGGGAGCGTGCCGTTTCCGGGGATGAAGCCGCCGGCGCCGCCGATGAAGTACGCCTCGTTCGCGGGGCCGTAGTGGAGAACAATCGGGCATGGCCATTTCGACGTTCACCGGTCGCAAGCGCATCCGCAAGTACTTCGGTCGCATTCCGGAGGTGGCCCCGATCCCGAACCTCATCGAGGTTCAGAAAACGTCCTACGACGCGTTCCTGCAGATGGACAAGCTGTGGAGCGATCGTAAGCAGGCCGGGCTGCAGGAGGTTTTCGCCTCCATCTTCCCGATCAAGGATTTTGGCGACAAGGCCCAGCTCGAATTCGTGAAGTACGAGTTCGAGGAGCCGAAGTACGACGTCGAAGAGTGCCAGCAGCGCGGCATGACGTTCGCGGCGCCCCTGAAGGTCACTCTCCGTCTGGTCGTCTGGGACGTCGACGAGGAGACGGGGTCGCGGTCGATCCGCGACATCAAAGAGCAGGAAGTCTACATGGGCGACATGCCGCTCATGACGGACAATGGCACCTTCGTGATCAACGGCACCGAGCGCGTAATCGTTTCGCAGATGCACCGCTCGCCGGGCGTCTTCTTCGACCATGACCGCGGCAAGACCCACTCTTCGGGCAAGTATCTCTATGCCGCCCGGGTGATCCCGTACCGCGGCTCCTGGCTCGACTTCGAGTTCGATTCCAAGGATCTCGTCTATGTGCGCATCGACCGGCGGCGCAAGCTGCCGGTGACGACGCTGCTCATGGCGCTCGACAGCACCGCCACGGAGGCGCGCCGCCTGCAGCTGAAGCAGGGCGACCCGAACGCGACGCTGCCGCCGGCCGACGTGCACGGTATGACCGCCGACGAGATCCTGGCGCACTTCTACGAGCGGGTCGTCTTCGAGCACGCCAGTGCCGGCTGGACGACACGCTTCGATCCCGACCGCCTCCGCGGCGTCAAGCTGACGGGTGACCTGAAGGACGCCCGCACCGGCGAGATCGTCGTGAAGATGGGCACCAAGATAACCCCGCGGATCCTGGAGCGGATGCGCGAGCAGGGCATCGAGGAGCAGCTCGTCGACGACGAGGAGCTGTATGGCCGCTTCATCGCCGAGGACATCGTCAACGGCGAGACTGGCGAGATCTACGCCGAGGCCGGCGAGGAGATCACAAAGGACCTGCTCGAGCGGCTTCTCGAGGTCGGTGCGACGCAGCTCCCGACCCTCGCGATCGACCACATCAATGTCGGCGGCTACATCCGCAATACGTTGGCGGCCGACCGCAACGAGACGCGGGAAGACGCGCTGATCGACATCTACAAGGTCATGCGGCCGGGGGAGCCGCCGACCCTGGAGAGCGCCGACACGCTGTTCCGCGGCCTGTTCTTCGACAGTGAGCGCTACGACCTCTCGGCGGTCGGCCGCGTAAAGATGAACGCGCGCCTGAACCTGGAGACCGAGGATACGGTCCGGACGCTGCGCAAGGCGGACATACTGGCCATCGTCCGCACTCTCGTCGACCTGAAGGACGGCAAGGGTGAGATCGACGATATCGATCATCTCGGCAACCGCCGCGTCCGGTCGGTCGGCGAACTGATGGAGAACCAGTACCGCGTCGGGCTGCTCCGCATGGAGCGTGCGATCCGCGAGCGCATGAGTTCGGTCGACATCGACGCGGTGATGCCGCAGGACCTGATCAACGCCAAGCCGGCGGCGGCCGCAGTGCGCGAGTTCTTCGGCTCGTCGCAGCTCAGCCAGTTCATGGACCAGACCAACCCGCTGTCGGAGATCACGCACAAGCGGCGTCTCTCGGCCCTCGGCCCGGGCGGTCTGACCCGTGAGCGCGCGGGTTTCGAGGTGCGCGACGTTCATCCGACGCATTACGGCCGGATCTGCCCCATCGAGACGCCGGAAGGGCCGAACATCGGCCTGATCAACAGCCTGGCCACCTATGCGCGGGTGAACCAGTACGGCTTCATCGAGAGCCCGTACCGGCGCGTGCAGGACGGCAAGGTCACCGACGAGGTCGTCTACATGACGGCCATGGAGGAGGGGAAGTACACGATCGCCCAGGCGAACGCCGAGGTCGATGCGAACGGCATGCTCGCGTCCGACCTCGTCAGTTGCCGCCACGGCAACGACTTCCTGCTCGCCCGGCCGGACGCGATCCAGATGATCGACGTGTCGCCGAAGCAGCTCGTCTCCGTCGCCGCGGCGCTCATCCCGTTCCTCGAGAACGACGACGCCAACCGCGCGCTGATGGGCTCGAACATGCAGCGGCAGGCCGTCCCGCTCCTCCGCTCCGAGGCACCGCTGGTCGGTACCGGCATGGAGGTCGCGGTTGCCCGTGACTCCGGCGCGGCGGTGTCGGCGCGCCGCGGCGGCGTGATCGACCAGATCGACGCGACCCGCATCGTCGTCCGCGTGGCGGAGGGCGAGGCGGTCGACGGCATGGGCGTGGACATCTACAACCTGCGCAAGTTCCAGCGTTCGAACCAGAACACCTGCATCACGCAGCGTCCCTTGGTGAGCGTCGGCGATCGTGTGGCCAAGGGCGACATTATCGCGGACGGCCCGTCGACGAACCTCGGCGATCTCGCCCTCGGCCGGAACGTGCTGGTCGCGTTCATGCCGTGGAACGGGTTCAACTTCGAGGACTCGATCGTCATTTCCGAGCGCATCGCGCGCGACGACGTCTTCACCTCGATCCATATCGAGGAGTTTGAGGTGATGGCCCGCGACACCAAGCTGGGTCAGGAGGAGATCACCCGCGACATCCCGAACGTCGGCGAGGAAGCGCTTCGCCAGATGGACGAGGCGGGTATCGTCTACATCGGTGCCGAGGTGAAGCCGGGCGACATCCTGGTCGGCAAGGTGACGCCGAAGGGCGAATCGCCGATGACTCCGGAGGAGAAGCTGCTCCGGGCGATCTTCGGCGAGAAGGCCTCCGACGTGCGCGACACGTCGCTGCGCGTGCCCCCGGGCGTCCAGGGTACGGTGGTCGAGGTCCGCGTGTTCTCGCGCCGCGGCGTGGAGAAGGACGAGCGTGCGCGCGCCATCGACCAGGCCGAGATCGAGCGTCTGGCGAAGGACCGTGACGACGAGCGCGCGATCATCAGTCGGACGTTCCATGCCCGTTTGAAGGAACTGCTGGTCGGCCAGAAGATCGCCAGCGGTCCGAAGGGCGCCAAGGCCGGCACCGAGGTGACGGAGGCGGTGCTCGGCCAGTTCGCGCCCGGCCAGTGGCGTCAGCTGGTGGTGGGCGACGATCAGGTCATGGCCGAGATCGAGCGCATCGGCCGGCACTTCGACGAGAGCGTCAAGCGCCTGCAGGATCGGTTCGAGAACAAGGTCGAGAAGCTGCAGCGCGGCGACGAACTGCCGCCAGGCGTCATGAAGATGGTCAAGGTCTTCGTGGCGGTGAAGCGCAAGCTGCAGTCGGGCGACAAGATGGCCGGCCGCCACGGCAACAAGGGCGTGGTGTCGCGCATCGTGCCAATCGAGGACATGCCCTCGCTCGAGGACGGCACGCCGGTCGACATCGTCCTGAACCCCCTGGGCGTGCCGTCGCGCATGAACGTCGGGCAGATCCTGGAGACGCATCTGGGCTGGGCATGCGCCGGCCTGGGACGTCAGATCAGCGACCTGCTTGACGGGATCAGCCACGGCCGCAACGGGGCCGACGCGCTGCGGACGCGCCTGGGCGATATCTACGGCGACTACCACAAGGACGAACTGGCTGCCCTGGACGAGAACGAGATCCTCGAACTCTCCAACAACCTGACCAACGGCGTCCCCATCGCGACCCCCGTCTTCGACGGTGCGCGCGAGGAGGACATCCACAATGCCTTGGTCAGTGCCGGTCTCCAGACGTCCGGTCAGGTCACGCTGATCGACGGGCGGACGGGCGAACCGTTCACGCGCCCGGTCACGGTCGGGTACATCTACATGCTGAAGCTGCACCATCTCGTGGATGACAAGATCCACGCCCGTTCGATCGGCCCCTACAGCCTCGTCACCCAGCAGCCGCTGGGCGGCAAGGCCCAGTTCGGCGGCCAGCGCTTCGGCGAGATGGAGGTCTGGGCGCTGGAGGCCTACGGTGCGGCCTATACGCTCCAGGAGATGCTGACGGTGAAGTCCGACGACGTTTCTGGCCGTACCAAGGTCTACGAGGCCATCGTCCGTGGCGACGACACGTTCGAGGCGGGCATCCCGGAATCCTTCAACGTCCTGGTGAAGGAACTTCGGTCGCTCGGCCTGAACGTCGACCTGCAGGAGAGCGAGGTCTGACCGACTTGCCGGGTTCCCTCCCGATCCGTGGCGGCCGGGCGGTACCCGCCGCTTCGGCGCCCACGGGCGTGGCGCTCTTCAGCGCCATTAGCATCGAACGTATGTCCGGCGTCGCGGCCGGTTCGAACAGCCCCGTTGCCGGGGCGTCAGGAGTGATGCGATGAACGAGCTGATGAGGTTTTTCGGGCAGGCCCCGAGCCCGCAGAGCTTCGACAAGATCCGCATCTCGGTCGCCAGTCCGGAGCGCATCCGCTCCTGGTCTTACGGCGAGATCAAGAAGCCGGAGACGATCAACTACCGGACGTTCAAGCCGGAACGGGACGGCCTGTTCTGCGCGCGCATCTTCGGTCCGATCAAGGACTACGAGTGCCTGTGCGGCAAGTACAAGCGCATGAAGTATCGCGGCATCGTCTGCGAGAAGTGCGGCGTCGAGGTCACCCTGTCGAAGGTGCGCCGCGAGCGCATGGGCCATATCGAGCTGGCCTCGCCGGTCGCGCACATCTGGTTCCTGAAGTCGATGCCGAGCCGCATCGGCCTCATGCTCGACATGACGCTGCGTGAGCTCGAGAAGATTCTCTACTTCGAGAGCTTCGTCGTCATCGAGCCCGGCCTGACGGACCTCAAGGAGCGCCAGACGCTCACCGAGGAGGAGTACCTCCAGAAGCAGGAGGAGTTCGGCGAGGACGCCTTCACGGCGAAGATCGGCGCCGAGGCGATGAAGGATATGCTGGGGGCGCTCGATATCGCCGCCGAGCGTGATCGCCTGCGCCAGGAACTGCGCGAGACGACGTCGGAGGCCAAGCGCAAGAAGGCGGTGAAGCGTCTCAAGCTGATCGAGGCCTTCCTCGAGTCCGGTACGCATCCGTCCTGGATGATCATGGAAGTCGTTCCGGTCATCCCGCCGGAACTGCGTCCGCTCGTCCCGCTCGACGGCGGCCGGTTCGCTACGTCCGACCTGAACGATCTCTATCGCCGCGTCATCAACCGGAACAACCGGCTGAAGCGCCTGATCGAGTTGCGCGCGCCCGACATCATCATCCGCAACGAGAAGCGGATGCTGCAGGAAGCGGTCGACGCCCTGTTCGACAACGGCCGGCGTGGCCGCGTCATCACCGGCGCCAACAAGCGTCCACTGAAGTCGCTCAGCGACATGCTGAAGGGCAAGCAGGGCCGGTTCCGTCAGAACCTGCTCGGCAAGCGCGTCGACTATTCCGGCCGTTCCGTCATCGTCGTCGGTCCGGAGATGAAGCTGCACCAGTGCGGGCTGCCGAAGAAGATGGCGCTCGAGCTGTTCAAGCCGTTCATCTACTCGAAGCTCGAACTCTACGGCATGGCGAGCACGATCAAGGCTGCCAAGCGGATGGTCGAGCGCGAGCGGCCGGAGGTGTGGGACATCCTCGAGGAGGTCATCCGCGAGCACCCGGTCATGCTGAACCGGGCGCCGACGCTGCATCGCCTCGGCATCCAGAGCTTCGAGCCGGTCCTGATCGAGGGCAAGGCGATCCAGCTGCATCCGCTGGTCTGCACCGCCTTCAACGCCGACTTCGACGGCGACCAGATGGCGGTCCACGTGCCGCTGTCGCTGGAAGCCCAGCTCGAGGCGCGCGTGCTGATGATGTCGACCAACAACATCCTCAGTCCCGCCAACGGCAAGCCGATCATCGTGCCGACCCAGGACATCGTCCTCGGCCTCTATCACCTTTCGATGATCCGCGAGGGTGAGAAGGGCGAGGGCATGGTCTTCGGCAACCTCGGCGAGGTCCACCACGCCCTAGCGGCCGGCGCCGTCCACATGCACGCGAAGATCCGCGCGCGCTTCATCGGCGTCGACGAGAAGGGCAACGACAAGGCCGCGGTCGTCGAGACGACCCCCGGCCGCGTCATCCTGTCCGAGATCCTGCCGCGGCACCCGACGACCGGCATCGCGCTGGTCAACAAGGTGCTGACCAAGAAGGAAATCGGCAACCTGATCGACATCGTCTACCGCAACTGCGGTCAGAAGGAGACGGTGATCTTCGCCGACCGTCTGATGCAGACCGGCTTCACCTGGGCAACCCGCGCCGGCATCTCGTTCGGCAAGGACGACATGGTCATCCCGAAGGCGAAGGGACGACTCGTCGAGGCGGCTCAGAACCGGGTGAAGGAGTTCGAGCAGCAGTACCAGGAAGGCCTGATCACCCAGGGCGAGAAGTACAACAAGGTGATCGACGCCTGGTCGGAGACGACCGACAAGGTCGCCGACGAGATGATGAAGGAGATCCAGGCGGAGAAGCCGGGCGAGCCGATCAACGCCGTCTACATGATGGCGCATTCCGGCGCGCGTGGTTCGGCCGCTCAGATCAAGCAGCTCGCCGGCATGCGCGGCCTCATGGCCAAGCCGTCGGGCGAGATCATCGAGACGCCGATCATCTCGAACTTCAAGGAAGGCCTGTCGGTCCTCGAATACTTCAACTCGACCCACGGTGCCCGTAAGGGCCTCGCCGACACCGCGCTGAAGACGGCCAACTCGGGCTATCTGACGCGCCGCTTGGTCGACGTGGCGCAGGACTGCATCATCCGCGAGGAGGATTGCGGCACCACCAACGGCATCACGACCCGCGCCGTTATCGAGGGCGGTGACGTGATCGAGCCGCTGTTCGAGCGGATCCTCGGGCGCTCTGCCGCGATCGACATCGTCGATCCGCTCGATGAGAAGCGGGTGATCGTCAAGGCCGGCGCGCTGATCAACGAGGAAGACGCGGAGCGTGTGGAGACGGCGGGAATCGATGCGGTGAAGATCCGCTCGGTCCTGACCTGCGAGGCGAAGGACGGCGTCTGCGCCGCGTGCTACGGCCGCGATCTGGCCCGGGGTACCCCGGTCAACCAGGGCGAGGCTGTCGGCGTCATCGCGGCACAGTCGATCGGCGAGCCCGGCACCCAGCTGACGATGCGTACCTTCCACATCGGCGGTGCGGCCCAGCGTGGTGCCGAGCAGTCGAGCGTCGAAGCGGTCCAGGACGGCAGCATCCGTATCAACAACCGCAACGTCGTGATCGACTCCAACGGCGTGCCGGTCGTGATGAACCGGACGACCGAGATCCTGCTGTTCGACAACAGCGGGCGCGAGCGTGCGCGGCATCGCCTGCCGTACGGTGCGAAACTTCTGGTCGACGAGGGCGCGCAGGCGACCCGCGGTCAGCGGCTGGCCGAGTGGGACCCCTACACGCTGCCGATCATCACGGAGCGCGAGGGTATCGCGAACTATGTCGACCTGGTCGAAGGCGTCTCGATCCGCGAGGTTCTGGACGAGGCGACCGGCATCTCCAACCGCGTGGTGACCGACTGGCGACAGCAGACCCGCGGTGCGGACCTGCGGCCGCGGATCACCCTGCGGACGGACGACGGCGAGGTGCTCCAGCTCGCGAACGGTTTGGAGGCGCGCTACTTCATGTCGGTCGACGCGATCCTGTCGGTCCGCGACGGGCAGAAGGTGCAGGCCGGCGACGTCCTCGCCCGTATCCCGCGCGAATCCACCAAGACCCGCGACATCACGGGTGGTCTGCCGCGTGTGGCCGAGCTGTTCGAGGCCCGCAAGCCGAAGGACTTCGCGATCATCGCGGAGCATGACGGACGGGTGGAGTTCGGCAAGGACTACAAGACCAAGCGCCGCATTATCCTCCGCGCGGTCGACGGGACCGATCAGTCGAGCGAGTACCTGATCCCGAAGGGCCGCCACGTCGCGGTGCGCGAGGGCGACTTCGTGCAGAAGGGTGACCTTCTGCTCGACGGCAACCCCGTGCCGCACGACATCCTGCACGTCCAGGGCGTCGAGGCGTTGGCGAACTACCTGACCAACGAGATCCAGGAGGTCTATCGACTCCAGGGCGTGAAGATCAACGACAAGCACATCGAGGTGATCGTTCGCCAGATGCTGCAGAAGGTCGAGATCACCGAGCCTGGCGAGACGACCTTCCTGATCGGCGAGCAGGTGGACCGGGTCGAATTCGACCAGGTGAACGCGAAGGCCACGGCCGAGGGGCTGCGGGTTGCCGAGGCGAAGCCGGTCCTCCAGGGCATCACCAAGGCCAGCCTGCAGACCCAGTCGTGGATCTCGGCCGCCTCCTTCCAGGAGACGACCCGGGTGCTCACCGAGGCGTCGGTGGCCGGAAAGGTCGATACCTTGCTCGGCCTGAAGGAGAACGTCATCGTCGGCCGCCTCATCCCGGCGGGTACCGGCAGCGTCATGAACCGTCTGCGGCACGTCGCCGCCGATCGGGACCGTGTCGCCATGGCCGCACAGCCGTCGACTCCCGCCATCGAGGCGGATGTCGGGCAGGCTGCGGCCGGAGAGTGACCGAACGCGGGGGCGGCTGCCGAAAGGTCGGCCGTCTCCGCGGTTTTCCGGTCTGTTTCGCTTGACGCGGCCCGGCCGGATCCATAGTATCCGCGAACCTCATTTGGGGGCTGGCGGTAGGACCCGATCCTAAACGCAGCCTCGCGCGCTGGCGATACGATCGCCGCGCTCGATCAGCTGCAGAAAAAACCGGGGAAGTCGGTCTCTGACCGGCGGCCCTTTATTGTTTGCGCGGACCGTGGTTGTCGCGGTCCGCGATTTGCTCTTTGTTGAGGACTGGAAGGGAACACGCATGCCGACGATCAGCCAGTTGATCCGGAATGCACGCAGCCCGCAGAAGGCGCGTAACAAGGTGCCGGCCCTTCAGGCCTGCCCTCAGAAGCGTGGCGTCTGCACCCGCGTCTACACCACGACCCCGAAGAAGCCGAACTCGGCGCTCCGAAAGGTTGCGCGCGTGCGGCTGACGAACTCGTACGAGGTGACCAGCTACATCCCGGGCGAGGGCCACAACCTGCAGGAGCACTCCGTGGTGCTCATCCGCGGCGGCCGCGTCAAGGACCTTCCGGGTGTGCGTTACCACATCATCCGCGGCACGCTCGATACGCAGGGCGTGAGCAGCCGGCGCCAGCGCCGTTCGAAGTACGGCGCGAAGCGGCCGAAGTGAGGATCTGAGGGATGTCTCGTCGCCATTCTGCCGAGAAGCGCGAAATCGCGGTCGATGCCCGTTTCGGGGACGCCGTGGTCAGCAAGTTCATCAACATCATGATGTACGGCGGCAAGAAGGCCGTCTCCGAGAAGATCGTGTACGACGCGATCGAGAAGGCGGCGTCCCGTGCGCATCAGGAGCCTGTCCAGGTCTTCCATGCCGCGCTCGAGAACGTCCGCCCGAACCTCGAGGTTCGGTCGCGCCGGGTCGGTGGTGCCACCTATCAGGTGCCGGTCGAGGTTCGGCCGGAGCGGGCTCAGGCGCTCGCGCTGCGCTGGCTGATCAACGCCGCCCGCGCGCGCTCGGAGAAGACGATGGTGGATCGCCTCTCGAACGAGATGCTCGACGCGGTCAACTCCCGCGGGTCCGCCGTGAAGAAGCGCGAGGATACGCACCGGATGGCCGAGGCCAACCGCGCCTTCTCGCACTACCGTTGGTAATCCGGGGACGTTAGGAGCATTCCGATGGCCCGAACGACTGCGCTCAATCTCTATCGCAATATCGGCATCATGGCGCACATCGATGCCGGTAAAACCACGACCACGGAGCGCATCCTCTTCTACACCGGCCGATCCTATAAGATCGGCGAGGTGCACGAGGGCACTGCGGTCATGGACTGGATGGAGCAGGAGCAGGAGCGCGGCATCACGATCACGTCGGCCGCTACGACCTGCAGCTGGCGCGGCCATCGGATCAACATCATCGACACCCCCGGCCACGTCGACTTCACCATCGAGGTTGAGCGTTCGCTCCGCGTGCTCGACGGTGCGGTGACGGTGTTCGACGGTGTCGCCGGCGTGGAGCCGCAGTCGGAGACGGTGTGGCGCCAGGCCGACAAGTATCACGTGCCCCGGATCTGTTTCGTCAACAAGATGGACCGCACGGGCGCCGACTTCATGCGCTGCGTGGGGATGATCGTCGACCGGCTCGGTGCGACGCCGCTCGTCCTCCATCTGCCGATCGGCCTGGAGGCTGACTTCGTCGGACTCGTAGATCTCGTGAAGATGAAGGCGATCGTCTGGCGCGACGAGTCCCTCGGCGCCGAGTTCGACGAAGTCGAGATCCCGGCGAATATGGCCGAGATGGCTGCCGAGTGGCGCCAGAAGCTGGTCGACCTCGCGGTCGAGCAGGATGATGCGGTGATGGAGGCCTATCTCGAGGGCAACGAACCCGACGCCGAGACGCTGCGCAAGTGCATCCGCAAGGGCACCGTCGACTTCAAGTTTGTCCCAGTCCTGTGCGGGTCCGCCTTCAAGAACAAGGGTGTGCAGCCGCTCCTCGACGCGGTCATCGACTATCTGCCGAGCCCGACCGAAGTCGCGGACATCCGCGGCATCAAGCCAGGCACGGACGAACCGCTGGTGCGCCGCTCCAGCGACGACGAGCCGTTCGCCGCACTGGCCTTCAAGATCATGAACGATCCATTCGTCGGGTCGCTCACCTTCATCCGCGTCTATTCGGGCGTGGTCGAGAGCGGGCAGACCCTGATCAACACGGTGAAGGACAATCGCGAGCGCATCGGCCGCATGCTGCTGATGCACGCGAACACCCGTGAGGACGTGAAGGAAGCGCGCGCCGGCGACATCGTCGCGGTGGCGGGTCTGAAGAACACGACCACCGGCGACACGCTGTGCGATCCGACCAAGCAGGTCATCCTGGAGCGCATGGAGTTCCCCGATCCCGTGATCGAGGTCGCCGTCGAGCCGAAGTCGAAGGCCGACCAGGAGAAGATGGGCGTCGCCCTGAACCGTCTGGCGCAGGAGGATCCGTCCTTCCGCGTGTCCGTCGACCACGAGAGCGGGCAGACGGTCATCAAGGGCATGGGCGAGCTCCACCTGGAGATCCTCGTCGACCGGATGAAGCGCGAGTTCAAGGTCGAGGCGAACGTCGGCGCGCCGCAGGTTGCGTATCGCGAGGCGATCTCCCGTGTGGCCGAGATCGACTACACCCATAAGAAGCAGACCGGCGGTTCGGGCCAGTTCGCTCGCATCAAGCTGGTGTTCGAGCCGCAGGAGCGCGGCGCGGGCAATCTGTTCGAGAGCAAGATCGTCGGCGGCGCGGTGCCGCGGGAGTACATCCCGGGCGTCGAGAAGGGCCTCAAGTCGGCCTGGACCACGGGCGTGCTGGTCGGCTTCCCGGTCGTCGACATGAAGGTGTCGTTGATCGACGGTGCCTATCACGACGTCGACTCCAGCGTCCTGGCCTTCGAGATCGCGGCGCGTGCCGCCTTCAAGGAAGGCATGGAAAAGGCCAAGCCACTGCTGCTCGAGCCGATCATGCGTGTCGAATGCGTGACGCCGGACGAGTATATGGGCGACATCATCGGCGACCTGAACAGCCGCCGCGGACAGGTGACCGGCATGGATCAGCGCGGCAATGCCCGCGTCGTCAGTGCCATGGTGCCGCTCGCGAACATGTTCGGCTACGTCAACACGCTGCGGTCCATGAGCCAGGGCCGTGCGCAGTACACCATGCATTTCGATCACTACGAGCAGGTGCCTCAGGCGGTTGCGGACGAAGTCCGCGCCAAGATGGCCTGACGGCTGCGTAGCGATCGACGCGTGATCTGAAGGAGAAGCGGGAATGGCGAAGGCAAAGTTCGAGCGGAACAAGCCGCACTGCAACATCGGAACGATCGGCCATGTCGACCATGGCAAGACGTCGCTAACGGCCGCGATCACGAAGATCCTGGCCGAGACGGGCGGTGCGA